>Ga0172371_10000045_pt1 | contig 152237 bp, 134 predicted proteins | sample Lak12m_FD_114543 | JGI IMG/M metagenome (GOLD analysis project Ga0172371, IMG submission 114543) | Freshwater microbial communities from Kabuno Bay, South-Kivu, Congo - kab_022012_12m | ecosystem: Environmental > Aquatic > Freshwater > Lake | place: Democratic Republic of the Congo...
GATTATCAGCGAGCGGTGGAAGAGCTTTTGAAAGTGGGATTTAAGAATGCTTTTATTGAAACTACGAATGGCAATTTACAGATGATTACAAATAAAAAAGGGGAAGTGTCGGTGCATGAAAAAGCGGCGACGAAAATTAAGCAAAATATAAGCATGGACCACGATAGAACGAAAAAATATCTGATTCCGGATAATATTCCGAGTGATTTTTTGGAGGCTGTTGGGATTATGACAAGAGAAGGAAAGGTGAAAGCCGATAAGCAAAATAAATTCAAACAGTTGAATGGGTTTTTGAAAATTATTGACGAAACTTTTGAAAAAGCAAAGAAGTCCGTGAAATTTAGTGAGGCTAAATTATTGGCCGTGGATTGCGGATGTGGCAATGCGTATCTTACTTTTGCGGCTTATGATTATTTTAATTATATCGTTAAAAAGCCTCTGGAACTTATAGGAATCGACGTGAATGGCGAGCTATTGGAAAATCATAAAAAAGAAATAGAAAAACTGCATTGGGAGGGATTAAAATTTCAAAAATCTAAAATCATAGATTTCAAACCTCCAAGAAATCCGGACTTGGTAATGTCTTTGCATGCCTGCGATACGGCGACAGATGAAGCTTTATTTCAGGCCATAAGTTGGGGCGCGAAAATGATTTTCGCTTCACCTTGCTGTCATCACAATATTCAAAAACAATTGGATGAAGCAAAAGGTGATTTGAAAGATTTTGCGCCGATTTTGAGACACGGGGCGTTGAAAGAGAGGATGGGAGACGTGCTAACCGATTCTTTCAGAGTTTTGATTTTGCGAATAATGGGCTACCAGACTGATATAATTGAGTTTGTAAATACGGAAAATACAAATAGAAACTTATTAATTAGAGCGGTGAAATCCACCGAAACTGCTGATAAAAAGATCATTGAAGAATATGTTAATTTGAAAAAGATTTGGAAGGTAAAACCTTATCTAGAAAAACTTTTAATTCTGCAATTTCCAGCCGCGGCGAAGGGCGATGAAACTGATAATGCCCATAAATAGAGTCATTCCTCCGAGTATTCCCAGGCTAAGCCAAATGGAAATTTCCTGGATGCCGGTAAAGCCGTATCTCAAAAGATTGATCATATGCACGATGGGATCAAATTTTGCCGCTGTGCCGATGACTCCGGGCAAAGATCCTACCGGATAGAAAACTCCTCCCAAAAATGTGAGAGGCATGATCACAAAGGTTTGGATGAAAGCCTGATTATCAAATTCTTTAGCCCAAATTCCAACAAAAAGTCCAAGAAAACTAAAGAAAAGCGCTACCAACATTGAAGCAACAAGGATAACCGTGATGGAAGTATAAGGAAAACTCACAAAGAAAAGAGCGGTGAGCAAAGTCACGCCGCCAACGATAAAAGATCTGATTACGGCAGCACTGATGAAAGCAATAAAAATTTCATAACTTTTCAGAGGAATACTCATCAAATCACTGATGAGTCCCTGATATTTCATCAAAATAATCGAAGAAGAAGGATTTTGATAAGCGTTATTTACCAATCCCATGATGATAAGACCGGGAACCATAAATTGCAGATAAGTAATTCCTTGAATGTCAGGAATGGCTCGATGGAGAGAAAAACCAAAAACCGCAAAATATAAAAGATTATTGATCACAGGCGCAAAAATTGTTTGCATGTAAACTTTGAGGAACCTCTGAGTTTCTCTTTTGAAAAGCGTCCATGTTCCTCGCGGATTAGCCATTATTGCGATAGGTTAATTGGATAAATACATCCTCAAGATCCTGACTTTGCAACTCAATGTCGATTGGATTTAAATCTTTGAGCGCGTTCAAAACTTTATTTAAATCTTTCGGTTCAAAAGTAAGAGAAATATCGTAGTCACTTATTTTTTTTGCCTTGAATGGCTCGAGATGAGCGGGAATTTTGCCAATTTTATCTTTGAAGTTTAAGGTCATTTCTTTGTAATTTCCGAGAGATTTGATGAGTTTTTTTGTTTCATCGAGAGCTACAATTTGTCCCTTATTGATGATGGCCGTGCGTTTGCAAAGACTCTCGGCTTCTTCGAGATAATGAGTGGTAAGAAGAATCGTCAGGCCTTCTTTATTCAACTCGCGCATATAGGTCCAAAGATTGTGACGAAGCTCCACATCCACACCGGCCGTAGGTTCATCAAGAATAAGAACTTTTGGCTTGTGGACTAGGGCTTTTGCGATGAGAAGACGACGTTTCATGCCGCCGGAAAGAGCACGGGTATTGGCGTATTTTTTATCGTGGAGATTTAGTTTTTCCAAAATTTCGTCGATGTAGAGCTGATTTTTTTTGAGACCGTAATAGCCGGAACAAAAAGTCAAAACTTCATTCACATTAAAAAAAGAATCGAAACTTACTTCCTGTGGAACAACACCGATTATTGATTTTGTTTCTTCGCGATGAGTATCAATATCGAGACCGCAAATTTTGATAGTGCCGGAAGTTTTTTTGGTAGGACCGGCGATAATATTTATAAGCGTACTTTTGCCTCCTCCGTTTGGGCCGAGCAAAGCGAAAAATTCACCCTGATTTATTTCCAAACTAAAATCCTTCAAGGCGTGAGTGCCTTTTTTATCATAAATTTTATGAAGGTTTTTGATTGAAATCGCGTGACTCATGTGTTGGGTATTTTAGCGCAACTTGAGCAATGTGTCAGCTCTTTAATTTTTCGTCTTCCCCGGCGGCATTTGTGAGATAGGCAACATTATTTTTTGTAAAAAATCCTTCAAAACCATGACAGCGCTGCACATATTCCGTAATGAGTAGGGAGTAATTTGAAGATTTTGAAAAAATCTGCTTCAAATCGGGGAAGTCGCGACATTCACCAATGATTTGAGCAAGAAAAGGAATTTTTTCGGAAATAAGTTTATTCACCACATAATCGATGTTTTTCACCCCGTCAGGACGCGCTCCATCTTCCACTTCGTAGGCGATATGGTGCATACGCTTGCCGAGATTACGTACAAAGTCCTCGGTCGGAGAAGGAAGTCCGTTGATGGTTTTTACGTAAAACGGAGTATTGTTTGCAGTGAAAACTTTGGCGGGAGAAAGAAGTTCATTGTTGATATTAGGATTGCGGCAAATGTTTGTAGAAGAATTGCTTTCTTCGATATTATAGGCGCCCCAGAAGTAATAATTACTCAGACAGAGAAATTCGAGAATGGCATCTTCGCGTTCATTGCAGAGAATGCGGGTAGCGAGATGATCAATACCGAAAACCAATTTATCCAATTCGAATTTTGTGTGTACTTCGTCAGCTTTGCCCAGCTCTATTTCCTCATCTTTTGTCAGATGAAAAGGCTCCCCGAGATTCAAACTTTCGATGTCTTGAAGATCGGAATCGGTGTAAATCACCACGTTATTTGTAAAATATGAAAGCAGAGTTACATGAAAATTTTCGTTGGAGAGGAAGGCGTTTTTGAGGTCTGTAGGATTCTGAAAACGAAACTCCTGAGATTTTAAAACTTTTTCAACTTCCGCAGAATTTTTTGTCTGGAAAATTTCGCCGATATAACGAGCATTCGCTTTCTCCTTGGCTTTGGGATAGAGACAGTCTATAGCCGTAAATTCGTCAGAAAAACTTTTTACGAGAGGTTCGAGGATAAATAATTTTGGATAATTTTTGCTCTTGTTATTTTCGAGAATAAAAATTTTATGAGTGCTATTTTTGAGCGTGGTAGCGAGGCGATATGGAGTCATTAGATAGAGCTCCATGAGGTACTTGATGGTCTCGGCGTGATCGACCTGAATCACCAAGCCGCGGATACCGATGAGGAGGTCGTCGAGGCCTGAAGCTTCGCGACGATCAAAAATTTTTGGCAAATATTCGTTGAAAAATTTTGAATTTTCTTTGTCTCCGGTGATTTTGAATTTATGCATTATTTGGGACATATTTTTTGGTTTAAAACCTAAACTGGACTCTCATGGTATAATAAAGATTTTAGATATGCAAATTTCAGATTTTTTGCTAAACTGGCGTGGCTTTTAGCCTTTATTTATGCCAGATTTCAGCTTTTGGAAAAAATTGGGAAAACCGATAATAGGACTGGCGCCGATGGATGGAGTGACGGATGCGGCGTTCAGATATATGGTTTGTAAATATGGAAAACCTTCAGTGGTTATTACTGAATTCACAAACGTGGAAGGGCTGGCGAGAGGAAATGTAAAAGGACTTTCGGCGTTTATTTACAATGAAATTGAACGTCCGGTGGTGGCGCAAATTTTTGGCGTGGAGGCGGATTCTTATTATAAGGCCGCGGTGCTTTTGTGTTCTATGGGATTTGATGGAATAGATATAAATATGGGCTGTCCAGTCACAAAAGTTGCAGCAAAGGGCTCCGGAGCGGCACTGATTAAAACTCCCGCATTGGCAAAAAAATTGATAGAGATGACGAAGCGCGGCGTGAAAGATTGGAGTGAAGGAATTAGCTTGAAAGAGGCGGGTGTTCATGAAGATATTATTGCCGCGGTAAAGCTGATGGAATTCAAAAAAGCTAAAAGAAAAATTATTCCCGTGTCGGTAAAAACGCGTATAGGTTATGACTCAATTGTGGCTGAAGAATGGGTAAAACATTTATTGGAAGCCACGCCGGCAAATATTTCCATACATGGCAGAACTTTGAAACAACTCTATATGGGCGTGGCGAATTGGGAAGAAATCGCCAAAGCTTGCAGGGTAGTAAAGGCCAGCGGACTTCCTACAAGTTTTCTTGGGAATGGAGATGTAAAATCGATGGAAGACGCGAAATTAAAAGTGCGTGATTATGGAGTGGATGGAGTGCTGGTGGGACGAGCGGTTTTTGGTAATCCTTATTTTTTTGCCGGCAGGGAACCAACGATAAAAGAAGGTCTCGAAGCCGCCACAGAACACGCTCAATATTTTGAAAAATTAAATCATATAGGCTTTCAAAATTTGCGCAAACATCTGGGCTGGTATTGCAAAGGATTTGAAGGCGCGAAAGAATTGCGCATGAAACTCATGCAGACTGAAAATGCCGCGGAAGTGGAAGCTTTGATTAAGCCGCTTTTGCCAAACCTTGACTGATCAAAAGTCCTACCGCTCGGCGTATATTGGTGCGGTAAATACTGTTTATCTTGGCGATGCCTCCTTCTTGTAATTCTTGATTCGGATCAATTAATTCTTTGATAGGAATTTGCGGAATACCTTGTAAGTGTAGGAGATCAGCGGCCTGCACCACCATGCTGGCAATTTCGATATTGTCAGTAGGGCGGAATGGATTTTGAGGCAAAGTGTTTTCCGGATGTAGAACGTGGTCAATGGCTCCGAGAACGGCAGTAATAATCTCTACAGCTCTTTCTGCAGTCATTTTTTTACTGATGCGCAGTTTTTCTTGCTGTCTCAAACCGCTATCACTAGCCAGAGCTTCTATTTCTTCCGGAGAATATGGATGGCGTCTTTCCAAAGGCAAGGATTTATAAACAGATTTCGGAACAACCGAATGAGGCGTTTTACCGTTTGTCAAAGCTGAAATATAACCTGTTAATAGGTTAGTTAAAGCACCATTTCTGGCCACTACCGTAGTACCTACCGGCAGCTTCAAATCTTCTGTATGCGCGGTATCCACAAATCTTTCTTCGCCTTGTCTGATTAGTCCAATTGATTCAAGCATAATTAAATTTACTTTTAACGAGCGGTTATTTTAACCGATAAATTTATTATGTCAAGGGTGAAAATTTTCAGTTTTCTATGCGATGGAAGATCTTTTGTTTCTCCAGGGGACTGAGGTGCGTTTTTTGCACGACTTTTTTTAAAATGGAGATATTTTGATCGTAAGTTTTAGTATCTACCGGATAGGGAGTGGCGTCCTTTCCACCATGAGCAAAACTATAGCGGGCCGGATCTTTATAAGAAGCCTCTGCGCCATAAATTATTTCAGACACTAGTGAAAGTGCGCGAATGGTTTTCGGGCCCACTCCTTCTGTGGCGAGAAATTTTTCATAACTTTGAGGTTTTTGATCGCAAACTTTCCAGAGAATTTTTTCCAAATATTTACTTTGGGAAAAATTCTCAAATTCAACCGGATGATGATGAAATTCGGTATCTTCCAATTCAAGAAGAGTGAGCTGATTTTCATTGGTCTTATCACGAACGCTAACCATACGCGAAAGAGAGGAAGAATGTCTGCGAAGAAGTTGAATGTCTTTCATTACCGTGGCGTAATTTGTATTGAGCATTTCCATGGAGATGCCACGATTTTTCGCGCTGTCGTGAGAAGTCATATTCAAAACACGAGTGATTTTTTGTTGTGAAGCGATGCCGGAATGAGGTTCTTCAATAAGATCTTTGGCTGAATCGGAAGACCAATGATAACGTCTGGCGGTTTGATTTTTGCGGTTCATTCCTTGTTGAACAACCGACCAGGCTCCATTTTTTGAAAAGAAAAAAGCATGATGATAAAGTTCATAGCCATCCTGAATCAGAGAGCTATCCACTTTTGCGCTCATTTTGGAATTATAAACCAGTCTTTTGCCTTTATTGTCGGAAAATGAAAGACGATTAGACCATTCAATAATTTGTTCCGGAGTTTTTAGTGAAGTCTTTCCTTTTCCGCCACAGATAAAAATGCCCAGATCTTTTTCCCAGCCGCGAATTGACTCCTTGAGCGCGGCGGTGAGAATGGTAGTGAGTCCGCTGGCATTCCAATCAAAGGCCAGCACGGTGCCAAGAGCTTGGAACCAAACCGGATCGCCAATACGTCTGATAAATTCATCAGGCCCGAATTCGGCAATGAGAATTTGCATAATTTCGCGTCCCATTTTAATCATTCTTTCGAAGAGCCAAGGAGGACACTTGCCCGTATCAAGTGTAAATGTAGCAATGCCGCGATGCATGAATAATCTTTATTTGTAGAATTGAGCGATGAATTCGCCATTCAGGCTGGAACTTTTGTCGTTGCTTGTGACCCTGCCGCAAACATAGTCTTTGCCAAAATAAGTCATTTCCACTTTGGCTTTATCATCAAATACTCCACCGGAAAGTTTTTGTGTGGAAATATTTATCCAGCTTAAGCCATTGTTTTCACCGAGTTTACGATAATTCCAAATTCCAGGTTTTAAAGCTGATTTATCTATGGTTTTCAAATCAAAATAAACAGTCACGTCTTTCTTGTCATAAGAGTGATCGTAAGGATTTTGAGGATCAAAATTATCGTAATTTGTAAAATAAAGAGTACCCCAATCGGCAGAGTGATAAAGATACCAAGAATTTTTTGTAGTAAAGACCACATCTCCAGCTTCCAGAGATTTCACTTCAAGGATGGTTTTTTTGGGACATCCTTGAGGAGCCTTACTAATGACATTTGGATCAGTTTCAGGAATTTGTACCGAAGAATTTTTATCAGCGGAAATGGCCGGCGTGGATTTACCGCAGCCAGCCAAAACCGTTATTGCTAAGATGAAAATTGCTAAAAATTTTCTCATTTATTATAGAGAACTAGTCCATTTGTGATACTTCGCAATGAATTTTCCAGTGATAGTTCCGTAACCATCATCGATTGATACATCTCCGCAAACATAGTCACTACCGAAGTAAGTAATTTCTACTTTTTTCTTATCGCCAATGATTCCACGGCTGGCTGTCTTGCTGGAAATATTTGTATCGCTTAACTTGTTGTTGTCATCCTTCTTGCTTGCATCCCAAACTCCGTTTGCAACGGCTTTCTTATCTTTCGTAGCAACTGTGAAGTAAGCCATAGAATCTTTGTCTGTATAAGTATGACCCCAAGCATTTTGCGGATCAAATGTATAGTTTGTGAAATAGAATGTTCCATTGTCTGGAGATTGTTCTACATACCAAGAATTTGCGGCAGTTACATTTACTGTGCCTGTTTCGTCAGATTTAACGACAACCGAGCTCTTGTTTGGGCATTCCTTTGGTGCGTCAGCAACCACGTCAGCATCTGCTGCCGGAGCTGGAGTAGTAGTTGTTGGAGCTGTAGCCTTGTTGCAGCCTACCAAAACCAATGCTGTGAGCATTGAAAGTGTGAGAAACTTTTTCATAGGATTTTGTTAATGATAAAAGTTATTTAAAACTGATTGAAAATTTAACAGAATGTTCGTTATCGGGCAAGCCTGACGGATTGTTGTTTTTCAAAACTATAAATCCAGTTTTTGTGGCTGATTTTTTAAAATTGATCGTAGCTTTAAATGGAACATCTTTGTCTGTCATCCATTCTCCATCGGCTTTTGCCACGTCTGTGCCGAGCACCGCTCCATTTGCATCTTCAATCGAAACAGGAAAGCTTCCTTCAAAAAACATAGGACCCTTAGCCTGACCGGAAAGATTTACAGGGCTTTCAATTTTCGAATTAGAGGTCGGCACATCGAGCTTGAAATAATTTTGGGAGATCGGCTCGGACTTTTGTCCTCCACAAGCCGCAAAAAATATTATACTGGACATGAAGATGGCGAAGATTTTTTTCATAGGGATTAAGGATTAATGATATTTTTTGAAATTTTCTTTGGTGTAATCGCCGGCAAATTTTTGATAAGCAACGATCATTTTTTTAGTAACTAGTCCAATTTTTCCCTTACCAATTTTTTTATTATCAACTTTTATCACCGGAATAATTTCACGTAGCCTATTGGTGAGAAAAATTTCATCTGCTTTGTAAAGTATGTTTTTCTTAAAATTTCTGATATTCACTTTAAGTCCCATGCCTCGGGCTAAATCAATTACGCGATTTCGTGTAATACCTGGCAAAAGTTTATCTTTGGGAGTAAAAATTTCACCGTTTTTCACCAAAAAAATATTAGTAAAAGTTCCTTCTCTGACATTATTTAAATCATCGACAATAATTCCTTCGAAGGTCTTTTTGTTATGCAAAATGGAGCAAGCCCGAACCATGAAAATTAAATTCGTAGATTTAATTTCGGGCCAAGGTCGAGTGAAATTGAAAGTTAAAGTTGAGACACCATTTTTTAATACTTTTCTATCTTTAGCGTAAGGCTCGCAAGTGATGGCGAGAGTGGGATTTTTTGCATTAACAAAATTAAATCCCTGAACACCACGTGAAATGGTGACGCGCATACGTGCTTGATTGAGTTTATTTATTTTTGAAGTTTTTATGATCCAGGACTCCAATTGCTCAATCGTAAACGGCAGATTTAAATGAAGAATTTTGGCGGTTTTTTCAATGCGCTTGAGATGACGCTCCAGCTCTAAAACTACGCCGTCGTAAGTTCTCATGGTGTCAAAAAAAGCGTCGCCGAACATGAATCCATTATCCAAAAGAGAAATTTTGGCATCTTTCTGATCAACAAATTTTCCATTGAGACAGCAAATCATGGCCGAAGTATATAGTACTACCTCATAACAATACACGGCTTGATCTTTTCTGTTAAGCCGGTGAGACGGCTAATGTCTTCGTCGGTGATGGAAACCAGATCTTCTTCCCATTCTTTTTTATCGTAGGTAATCGGGTAAACTTCCGGAAGTATCGGATTGAAAGCTTCGTCCAAACTAACTGTTTTCATGATATCCATGATGGAGTTCCAGCTATCTTTATTTCCGTAAAGTATGAGATCCAGACCGCTGGCGAGCATGAGTTCTTTATTTTCTCCGTATTCCATGAAAGCCACGGAAAGACCGTCGTTCATCTCGCGAGTTTGAGCACGGGCGCAAATTTCTATACTACGATAATTACCAAGGTCGGCGTTCATCTTGATGTAATTATTTTTCATCAAAGTGAGATAATTTATCTGATTGAAACCGCCGAGACATTTCAAACCATAGTAAAAAGAAAGCGTACAAAAGTTCAACAAAAGTCCGGGGATTAATTCTTTGCGCTCCATTGCATCTTTGAGAGCTTCTGGATTCAATTCAATCTTGTATTTTTCATCTTTGGAAACCAAATAATTACCTTTTCTCCAAAGTTGAAGATTTTCACGTTCTCCCGGGGGGAGAGCCCAGAAAAGATAGGTCCCAGTGGAATCCTTGCGTGAGAATGAGCCAAAAATATCTTCAAAATATGTATTGATAAACGGCTCATAACGAGGATCAAAAAGCATGTGATTGAGGATAGTGTCTTGATGCAAATGATATTTTATCAAAAGCTCAACAACGAGGGATTCCTGTTCCAGATAAACTAAATTTGGCAGCTGTATGTTGCTGGCTTCAAAAAATTTCTGCCAGAGTTTGAAATTAGTTCTGCCAACTTGATCACAGTAATTTTTACAATCGAGAACTTCCGGTTTTTCATAAATTTCTTTAATAATAGAACAAACTTTTTCATATTGTTCTTTGCTCACTTTTCCGGCGTTCATTTCGTCTCTCAAAAGTTGATAAACTTTTTTCACCTCGTCAATTTTGTAAGGTTTCATTGCATAGATGCTGTGAGGAGTAGGTTTGGCGGAAATAAAAGGAAGACGGTGAGTTCCAACCTGCCCATTCAAATAATTATGAAAAAATAATCCGCGCGGAAAAGAAGAATTATTATAAGCAATGTTGGCGCAGGAAAGCACGATTACATTATTCAGATTTGGTTTATCGTGAGCCACTAATGAAGCGGCTGTAAGCAGATTTGAATTTACGAAGAAAGGATGGGTGAGAGGTCCGGTGTGATCACAAGTGGAAACAAAATAATATTCTTTGAGCTGAGCGATGGCTGATTCTGCCACTTCGAGACCAAAGCGTTTAGTAATCTGGGACTCCATCACTTCCATCAATTCAGCCTGTCTGAAAGGAATTGTAGGCGAAAGGTTTACGTCGACGTATTCGTTGGCGTAATCGAGAAGCTTTTTGTCTCCTCTTTTGGACAACAGGGCCTGAAGTGTAGGTCTTTTTTCCAAGACTTTATCCTTCAGGCGTTTAAAACGATCTGCTAAATTTGCTTGATCGGGGTTCATAGTTTGGAATAATTTAGCTCTTCTACATTAAAAGTCAATACTGATGGAGGCTTTATTTCCTTGTCAGTAAGCTGAAAAGCTCGTAGGATTGTCTCCATGAATAATCGAATGTTTAAATTATGGCTAAGACGAAGGCGTGAAACTCCATTGATGGCCGGACATCCATGGGTATTTTCAAAGGGTATAGAAAAAGGGCCCATTGATATGGATGGCAAGCAGGTGAAGGAAGTCGGGCTGGTAAAAGTATACGATGGCAACAACGCATTTTTGGGGATTGGAATGTATAATCCTTCCACTTCGATAAGCGTGCGAATGTTGAGTATTAAAAAGGAAGATGAAAATAATTTTCAAGTTGATAAAAACTTTTTCGTAAAAAAATTTAGAGCAATTGAGCGAATGAAAAAAGAATTTTTACCGATAAAAACAACCGCGTATAGGCTGGTAAATGCCGATGCGGATTGGTTGCCGGGATTAATTTTGGATCGCTATGAAAATGTATTTGTTTTTCAAATTCATACGGCCGCGATGGATATGTACAGGGAGTTTATCGTAGAAGCTTTGAAAGAAGTTTTTGAAGTTGAAGCTATCGTGGAAAGATCGGATATTGATTCGCGCAAGGCGGATGGATTGACGAGCTTGCCGGTAAAAATCCATTTTGGTGGAATTGAAGGACCTATTCAATTTTTAGAAAATGGCGTGAAGTTTTTCGCGGATGTTTTGGAAGGACAAAAGACCGGATTTTTTCTAGATCAACGTGAAGCGAGAAAAAAAGTCGGAGAACTCGCCCGCGGTAAAAAAGTTTTAAATTTATTTTCTTACACCGGTGGATTTGGGCTTTATGCAGCGTTAAATGGCGCGGCGAAAGTTACGACAGTGGATGTTTCAAAGTCCGCGCTGACTATGGCTCAAGAAAATTTCAGACTCAATGGTTTACAAATCGATGATAAGAAAAATTTTGAAAAATATGACTTTGTGTGCGCAGATGTTTTTGATTTTTTGAGTTCAATAAATCCCGGAGACTATGACGTGATTGTTTGCGATCCTCCGGCTTTCGCGAAATCAAACGATAAAATTGATGAAGCAAAAAAGGCTTACACAAGCGTGAATCGTCGCTGCATGGAACTTTTAAAAGATGATGGAATTTTGATAAGCTGTTCATGTTCCGGAAGAATTACTCAAGAAGATTTTCGTGAAATTTTAAAATTTTCCGCGGGACGCGCGAAAAAAGATATGAGAATTTTATCCGTACTTACACAACCTTTTGACCATACGGAAAGAGTTTCTTTTCCAGAAGGGCGATATTTGAAGACTTTTGCGCTACAATGTCTTGCTCATTTTTAGATTTGTATTAAGATCAAATCAATCGTAGTGATCTGGCGCGGGCCGATTTTTGTAAACCTTATTAAGGCATGATTTATCTCAGCCATCTAATAAAAAGCGTGGTCGAAGACAGCTCCGATAGGGAGGTTGGAGAACTGCGCGATATTTTGGTAAAACAGGATGCGGAAGGTTATCCATATGCCGACTTGATTTTGATTAAAGATAAGAAACACAAAAATCTGGTGGCGATTCCTTTCAGACATGTGGAAAATTTGAGCAGAGGAGAAATTTCTTTAAATAAAATTTATAGCAAGATCGAGCCTGTGGATGTCACGAAAAATCATATTTATTTGATGCGTGATATTTTGGACAATCAAATAATTGACGTGAATGGCATACGAGTGGTGCGTGTAAATGACGTAAAATTAGCGATGATTGATAGCGAATTATCCGTCGTCGGTTTGGATATAAGCTTCAAAGGAATTCTACGAAGACTTGGGCTGGCGTGGCTGGATTATTTCAATTTTTTCAAAGTAAATTTGATAAACTGGCGTGACGCCCAGCACGTACATGGAGCTCTGCAACTAAACACAATTTCAGACAAGCTTAATCGTTTACATCCGGCGGATTTGGCGAATATAGTGGAGAGTTTGAATTTGAAACAAGGTTCAAAACTTTTGAGTACTTTGGACACAAAAAATTCGGCGAAAATTTTGGAGGAGGTAAGTCCTTCTTTGCAAAAAACTTTGGTGGGAATGTTGGATAAAAATCAGGCTTTAAAAATCGTGGAAAAAATGTCCATCGATGAATTGGCAGATTTAATTCAATCAATGCCATATCAAAAAGCCAAACAATTTTTATCAGATTTGAATAGCGATAAACTCGAAAAAATCGAAGAATTACTGTTGTACCCGGAAGATACCGCGGGTGGACTTATGACAAATGAATTTGTTACCGCTCAGCCGAATTGGACGAAGGAGGACGCGATTAGAAAAATCAAAGAAGTGTCAAAAAAATATCGCACTATTTCATACATTTACGTGATTGATGGAAATGGCAAATTTTTGGGACCTATTTCTATGAGAAGCTTGGTAATCGCCGATAAAAACATCAAACTGAAAAAACTTTTGAAACCGGTAAAATCACTGGTGACGCTGAAACCTGAAAATTCTCTACAGGAAGTGGTGAACGTAATGACAAAATATGATCTTTTTACCGCGACGGTGGTGAATAAAAAAGGTCGTTTGCTCGGCATCGTGACTCTGGATGACGTGATGAGATGTTTGGCTCCTACAGCATAACTTTTTTAAATGTCCTGGAATAAGTTTAAAAAAAATCTGATTTTTTTTCTGGCGATTGTGGGGCCGGGACTTATTACGGCGGTGGCTGACAATGATGCCGGTGGAGTGGCGACTTATTCCGTGGCCGCGGCTTTGTATGGGATGGCTTCTCAATATTTGATTATTCCGACCACTTTGCTTTTGGCCGTGACCCAGGAAATCGGCGCGAGAATTTCCATTGTCACGGGTAAAGGTTTGGGATCTTTGATTCGTGAAAAATATGGAGTGAAGTTCTCCGTGCTGATATTTTTTGTTTATTTTGTCGTGAATCAGGGTGTGGTTTTGCAGGATATTACGGGTCTAAAATCTTCTCTGCAGCTTTTTAATTTACCGTGGCAACCATTTCTGATTTTATCCTGTATGTTGCTCGTTTTTGTTGTCATCAAATTCAATTTTAAAAAATTGCAAAAGGTATTTCTTTTCATGATTTTGTTTTATGTGACTTATGTTATTTCCGCGTTCCTGGTCCATCCAAACTGGAAGGAAGCGTTTAATGAAAGTTTTGTCTGGCCGAAACTGATAAACGTGGCTGATCCGGGGTATTGGTTTTCGCTTATTGCCGTTTTGGGAACTACGATCACGGCTTGGGGGCAGTTTTTCATCAGCAGTTACATCGTGGATAAGGGACTAACTAAAAACGATATTTCTGCGAATAAGATAGAGGTTTACAGCGGCGCGATATTAACGAACGCTTTGTCGTGGACGATGGCGATAGCGGTAACTTATACTTTGTTTGTGCATCACACTCCGGTGACCGATGGATATTCGGCAGCTTTGGCGATTCAACCATTGGCTGGAAATTTTGCTTATATACTTTTCGCCGTTGGACTTTTCGCGGCTTCGATACTGGGATTATTTATTGTTCCTTTGGCTACGGCTTACGTGTTCACGGAGATGTTTGGGTTTGAAAGAACTCTCAATGTCGATTTCAAAACTGGAAAAGTTTTCTATGTTTTCTTTTTGATCCAGATCGTTTTGGGCGCGATTGTGGCTTTGTTCCCAAGTATAAATTTGTTTGGATTGACTCTTTATGCAGATTATTTGAACGGCGCGATGTTGCCGCTGATTATGTTCTTCCTGATAAAATTCTCCGAAAACAAAGAGCTGATGGGCGAGCATGTTTCCGGCAGACTGACAAAATTTTTCGTAAGATTGTGCACGGTGGTAATACTCGGAGCCGTATGTCTGACTATGTGGCAAAAATTGGTTTAATTATCGCTGTAGCGACCACTCCAGAGATTTAATTTGATGTAAACGAGGTCTTTGAGCGTGATAAGAGCATCTTTTATTGGGCGCACTCGGCTTTCTGCTGAATTGAACCAGCTTACAGGCACTTCTATAATTTTATAATTGAGATTGCTGGCAATGACGAGTGCTTCCATGTCAAAACCAAAACGTTGAACTTTCTGAAAGGAGAAAATGTTTTTTGCAATTTCATTTTTGAAAAGTTTAAAACCACATTGAGTATCGCGAATATCATCAACGAGGAACATCCTGATGAGAATATTTCCAGCACGGCTCAGAATGATGCGATAAGTTGGCTGTTTTATTTTCACAGAATCATCACGGAGGTAACGAGAACCGATGGCTATATCGGCATTTTCAGTTTCCAAAGATGTTTTGAGTTTGTCGTATTCTTCAATAGGAGTGGAGTTATCGGCGTCAGTGAAAAGAATATATTTTCCCCGAGCAGCTTCTACTCCCTTTCTGACAGCAAATCCTTTGCCAGAGTTTTTTTCCAAATTGATGAGTTTTAGATTAGGTATTTGCTCCTGATAATTTTTAATAATTTGAGCAGTTGTATCCTTACTGCCATCATTTGCAATAATTATTTCGGCATTTATTTTGTTGTGAATAATGTAATCGTTGATGGCCAAAAGGGTCATTTTGATGCGATTTTCTTCATTGTAAGCTGGGATGACGATTGAAAGATCGTAGATAATGCCTTGTTTGTCTTGAATCTCTTTCTGTTTAATGATGAAAGTCCAAAATTTGTTTCCCAGAAAATTCCAAGTGAGAACAATTACTGAAGTAATAGCCTTTGCTAGGATGTACCAAATTGCCAAGAGATGAACAAAAAGATACATGCTAGCTATAGTGAGCAATAATCCAATAGTTGAAACTATAAGAAATTTCACAAAAAGTTTACGATAGTTTTTGGATTTATTTTCGAAAGTCCAAATTTTATTCAAAATAAAATTATTGATTACTGCGAGAAGAAAAGAAATGACAGAAGCCGGAATAACCTGTAAATGTGCATATTCAACTAAAAGGTAGAGGGAACCTATGTCTATTGCTGTGCCTAAAACTCCGACAATGGCGTATTTTATGAATGGTTTGAATTTGGCTATCATCTTTGTTTTTAGTGATAAAACCCTATAAATGGTTGCTTTCAGTTTATTGCAGAATGAATTGTTTTAAAAGTTTATTTTGCCTAGAATACGACTGTGTTTTAAACCTTTAAACACAATGAAAATTGACCGAACATCACAGATTTTTATAGCGATATCGTTGATTTTTCTAGTGGTTTACTGTCTTCTTTCAATCGTTCCACATTATAATTTTCACAGCAATGCTTTTGATTTAGGCATTTTTAATCAAACATTGTATGATTACGCCCATTTTAACCTTGGTCCAAATACGATCCGTGGAGTTCCAACGCTTTTAGCTGACCATTTTGAACCAATCCTTTTCCTTTTTGCTCCTTTTTATTGGATTTTCGGATCATATACATTGCTGATTATCCAGATACTATCGATTATTTTGGGTGGTCTGGGTGTCTATTTACTTTTGAAGCGTGAGACGAAAAATTTTTTTTTAATTCTTGGTGGGGTAAGTTTATTTTATCTTTCTTTTGGCATATTTCAGGCTTTAGCTTTTGATTATCACAATAATGTTGTCGCGACCATGCTGGTTCCATGGCTTCTTTACTTCATTTCAAATCGCAACTTCCGGGCATATTACATTGTCTTAATACTTTTTCTGATTTGCAAAGAAAACATGGCGTTAATGAGTGTATTTTTAGGGCTTTCAATTATCATTTTTGAGCCTAAAGAAATTCGCAAGCATGGAGTTATAACCTTTTTTGTGAGCGTTATTTATTTTGTGCTTGTATTAAAAATCGTGATTCCTTTCTTTAATAATGGTCTTTACGACCATTGGGCATACGCACAGCTTGGCTCTACGCCTCTAGAGGCTGTAAAAAACATCTTCATTCATCCAATTAGAACGATCAGCCTTTTGTTTAATGATCCAATCAAGCTGAAAATGTGGCTGTTAATTTTACTTTCGGGAGGAATATTCGTCCTCTTTAAACCAAAATATGGTTTAATTATTATTCCTATTCTAGCCCAAAAGTTTTTTTCGGATAATACGGCGTTTTGGGGGTATATATTTCACTATTCTGTAGAATTTGCCCCTTTAATAGCAATTGGAGCGACTATTGCAATTATTAAAATTAAACCGGATTATTTGAGAAATGGCAGTATGGTTTTTCTCCTTCTCATCAATCTAGGAATAATTTCCAAGCTTCATTTTTACGACGATACAAAGCTGGGACGATTATTGACCGCGGATTACTACTCAATCCCTGCAAGAAATGAAATTCAAAATGCTTTAAAACTTATCCCATCAGACAAATCTGTCAGTGCTCAAAACACCCTTGTTCCTCATTTGGCTGACCGAGACAATATTTTCAACATCCCCCTTATCAAAAATAGTGATTACATTATTTTAAATTTAAATGAATCAAATGTTTGGCCACTACAAAATACGAATGAACTGCTGAATTTCCAAAAAGAAAAAATTGAACCAAAATATACGAAGATATATGATGCAAATGGGATAATTCTATATAAAAAATCTTCGTCTTAAAGGGGGTGGATGTTTTAATTGGAGGTTTATCTAGCTTATTTATTCATGCCTATTTCTTATATAAATCATTGCAACCAAAAAAATTCCAATTACAGATAATATCGTTCCATATAAAATTTCTTTCGGTTCGTATTTGATTTCAATTTCATTAGTTCCCTTTTTAACATTGTAAGATTGTATTATATTGCGAAATATAGCAGCCTCTTGAGCTTCATGACTAATATCAGTAGTCATTAACCATCCGGGAACGAAAGTTTGATTAATGATCAAATTGTCGTCAATAATCACATCTGCTTTTATTATTATTTTGCCGGGCTTAAAACTAATCGAATCAATTTTGTTATTTTGATTTTCAAAATAAGCAAACGGTTTAGCCGATGAATTTTTCCATATTTCCAATTTATTATCTATAGCTCCTACATTTTCCCATCCATTATTTTTCAAGAAATCAATAATATTTTTTTTGTCTCCCATTTTAAGCTCATTGAGAAAATCTGCCGTAGGAAAGATATAATATTTTAAGCCAACAAGCTTCAGCTTGTCGTAATAGTCCATGAAATAATTTTGATTTTCAAATGCCCCAACTGGAGCTACTGGTAAAAATTCATGGTACCATTTCAAAATCATTGGATTATACCCAATAATATTTGGCATTAAATTTAGTATATTTCTATTAGGAAAGAGAAAAAAACTACTGCTTAAAAAATATGACGGAATAGAATTCAATGAAAAATTTTCATTGTTTTTGTTTTCAATCAAAGCTTTTATCTCTGGTAAATATTCTTTCTCAGCTTTTGAAATTTCATATCGATCAAGAGTGACGTAGGGAATAAAAATTGAATTTATAACTATCAAAATCAATAATCCAAGCGCTATTTTTTTCCTTAACCTCATCAATAAACTAAAAAAAGCGATGAGACAAAGGAGAGCCCCAAAATGTGACAATAAGATGTAGCGAGTGGGGACCCTAATTATATTAAAAACAGGTAATTTGTATAAAAATTTGGCGAATAAGGGAAAACTCCCACCCAATCCCAGCAAGATCCCCAAGCAAAAAAGAATAATTCCTGTGAAATATAGTTTTTTAAATTTTTCATCTAATTTTTTAATGAAAAAAATGCTAACTAACAAACACAAAAAGGCTATGGTTCCAAAATGAATATAGTTGTCAAAACTTACATTCTTGCTAAATGGATTTATGAAAGTAAGTAAATCTACGTATCTCAAACTACCTTCTGTAAATTGTGAATAACTTAGTGCATCCCTTACCGACTCATTCTTTAAAAAAACAAACGGAATAATTTGAATTGAAGAGATTAAAATACCCAGAAAAAAAGCTGAAAAAATTTTTTTCCATTTGCCAATATGGTTTACCGCAAAAAATATGAAAATAATTATCAATGAATAGAATAGCGCTACCGGATGACCCGCAAACACCATGAGGGCAATTGCTACTGACAAAAGGGGGATGGATGTGATTTCACTTTCAATCATCAATAGTATCCACGGTATAAAGGCTATCGTCTCCAAAAAATTTAAATATACGATTCTACTTAAAAATGAACCACTTAGTGCCATCACTAAACTCAAAGAAAAAGAAATTATTTTAGATTTTGAAATTTTTTTGGATAAGAAATAAACGCCTGTGGCCGCAAAAATTAGATGTAAAAGTACAGATATATTGTGCGCTTCCAATGGTGAAAAAGCAGAAAATATTAGTATATCTGGAAAATAAAACGCCCCTACCTGAATGTCTGCCAAAAAAGGAAAGCCCAAAAAACTCAATGGATTCCAGAGTGGCATGATACCGTTTTTGAGGTATTTCACGAGTAAAAACTTATTTGGGATAGTTTGACCAATTGGATCTCCAAAATTGCCCAAAAATCCTCCATTAATATAGAATGGAGCATAAGCCAACAAAATAATTACAACTAATAAAACTGCTACCAAAACTCGTTTTTTCATACTTTTTCCCATTCCTTGTTACTTTTTAGTTTCTGGTCGGAGTGGCGGGACTTGAACCCACGATCTCAAGACCCCCAGCCTTGCGATTTAGCCAACTAATCTACACTCCGATGTGTTGCGATTATACCAATTCTCCGAATAAGTCATACTCGTTGGCGTCGGTGATGTAAACTTTGTAGAAATTATAAAGCTTCAGTTGACGCATTGATTTGATAATTACTTCGCCGTCAATTCCTGGAGAAGAGCGCATAGAGCGGCCGATGTAGGCGCCTTGTTGTGGATTGTACTTTTCTATCAGGACTTTGAGAGTTTTTCCAATCAGTGCTTTGTTTTTCTTGAGAGAAATTTTTTGTTGCAGAAGCATGAGTTTTTCTTTGCGGGCGTCTTTTATTTTTTGAGAAAGCTGATTTGGATAATTATATGATGGTGCGAGTTTCTCCCGTGAGAAGGTGAAAACGCCGACGTGATCGAACTCGATTTTCTTGACGAAATTCAAAAGATTTTTGAAATTCTCTTCAGTTTCGCCAGGGAAACCCACGATAAATCCCGTGCGGAAAGTCATGTCCGGCATGAGACTACGAATGGCGGTGATTTTTTCCAGAATTTTTTCCGGCTCACTAAAACGCAACATTCTGCGGAGAACTTCCGTATCGCCGTGCTGCAAAGGCATGTCGAGATAATGGCAAACTTTTTCACATTTGGCCATTGTGTTGATGAGCTTGTCATCAATTTTTTCAGGATAAACGTAATGCACGCGAATCCAAAAATCGCCCTTGAGAGCGTTCAATTTTTCGAGGAGTTCGTAAAGCTTTTTCTCGCCGTAAAGATCGGTGCCGTAGTAGCCGCAATCCTGGGAAACGAGAATAATTTCTTTTATTCCGAGAGAAATGAGATTTTTGACTTCGTCCAAAATCTCTGCCATCGTGCGGCTGCGGAATTTACCTTTCAGGTAGGGGATGATGCAATAGGTGCAGCGATGATTGCAGCCTTCAGCGATTTTTACATAGGCATAACTGCGTGGAGTGAGCAGACTTTTGCCGTTCAATTTTTCAAAACTAAAAGGCTCCGGCGAAACGGCGTAAACTTTTTCACCGCGAATGACGCGATGAAAAATATTGTTGATATTGTGATAATTTGTACCGTTGACGATGGCGGCGATTTGCGGATATTTATCGAATAGATCTTCCTTCATCAGGCTTACCAGACAACCGATAACGATGATTTTTTTGTCGTGAAATTTTTCAATATTTTCAAACACTTCATCACGGGCCGCCTTGAGAAATCCGCAAGTGTTCAAGAAAATAATATCGCTTTGATCGAGCGGGGCAACTTGGACATTTTCCAATTCGGCAAGTACGGCTTCCATGTCGGAAAGATTTTTGGAACAACCGAGCGAGACGATCCCTATATTGATGTTTTTTGGCTTCATGCTGGGGCATTTTGCCATAAATACAAGAGGTTGTCACTGAAAATTTTTCAACTCTCCGCGATTTTCTTTTATTTCACTGTGACGATGTTTGGCGGAGAGCATTTTTTCTTTGGTCCGCTTGGAGCGTTTGAGCTTTTGTTTGCGGAGTTTGTAAATTTCGCGCTGACGAGTGGACTCGGTGCCTTTGATTTTCTCTTCAATTTTCAAGATGAGAAGCTTGTAGGCGGAGAGGCGATTTGCTGATTGTTCTCGATGTTTTTGACAACGAACCTCGATGCCGGTGGGCTGGTGACGTAGGAGCACGCAACTGGAAGTTTTGTTTATTTTCTGACCGCCTTTGCCAGAACCGCGAATGAAATCTTCAGAAATATCTGCAGGATTTATCTGAAGCTCTGCAGCCTTTTGAAGAAAAAACGGAGGAATTTCGATGGGGAAGTTCATGGGGGTAATTTTAAAGTACAATTGAGCTTTTGCGTATTTTACAGATTGAAAACTGCGCCCGGGCGCTAATCATAAATAATAAAAATAATTAGTCAATCGACCTAGCCAATTTTCAATCCGCTCTTTCCTTTATCAATCTGGATTTGGGCACCATCTTGTATTTTCCCGTCGAGAATTTGGATGGCCAGTGGGTTTTCGATTTCGTTCTGAATCAAGCGTTTGAGAGGGCGCGCGCCGAAGTCCGGATCGTAGCCTTCCTCAGCCAAATATTCCAGAGCCTTGTCGGTAATTTCGAGATGAATGTTTTGCTTTGCCAGACGATTTTGGAGATAGCTAACTTGGACTTTAGCAATGTCCATAATTTGTTTTTTCTGCAGTTTGTTGAACGTCACGATGTTGTCGATACGATTGAGGAATTCCGGTTTGAAGAATTCACGAAGCAATTTGTTGATCTTCATATCGAGAGCGCGTTTTTCACCTTTGAATTCGAGGATTTCTTTACTGCCGATATTGGAAGTAAGAATAATAATCGTGTTTTTGAAATTCACGCGACGACCTTTGGCATCAGTGATGTGTCCTTCATCGAGAATTTGCAATAAGATGTTAAAGACTTGCGGGTGAGCTTTTTCAATCTCATCGAAAAGCACTACGCTATACGGACGTTTGCGTATGCGCTCCGTAAGCTGGCCTCCTTCGTCATAGCCGATATAACCCGGAGGTGAGCCGATAATTTTGGAAACGCTGTGCGATTCCATGTATTCACTCATGTCGAGACGAATCAGTGAGTGTTCATCGTTGAATAAAAATTCGGCGATAGTTTTTGCGAGTTCTGTCTTACCAACACCGGTAGGCCCGAGAAAAAGGAAAGAGCCAAGTGGGCGATTTTCTTCAGAAATATTGGCCTTTGAACGGCGAATTACGTTGCTGACAGCCTCGATGGCCTCCTCCTGTCCCACAACTCTTTCACGCAAATGAGCTTCGAGTTGAAGCAATTTTTGAGATTCTGAGCTATTGAGGCGATTTACCGGAATGCCAGTCCAACGACTAACTACTTCGGCAATATCCTGAGCGGTAACTTCTTCTTTAAGCATGCGACTTCCGTCCTGCTGATCCTTCAATTTCTTTTCAAAAGCGGCGATTTGTTTATTTAATTCGGGAATTTTGCCGTATTGGATTTCGGCGACGCGATCGAGTTTTCCTTCGCGTTCGAATTTATTGGCGTCGATAGTGAGGCGATCGATTTCGCCTTTGGCGTCATGGATTTTATCGATAATATTCTTTTCATTTTGCCAAATCAATTTGAGGGAGGTGAGTTTTTCACGTTTTTCGGCGATATCACGTTCTATCTTTTCTAATTTAGAGATTACTGAAGAATTTTCGGAAGCTGACGACTTCGTCGTCTGTTCCTTTTTTAAAGCTTCGCGTTCAATTTCCAACTGCATGATTTGACGGTTCAATTCGTCGATTTCGGCAGGTGAGCTTTCAAGGTCAATTTTTAAAACCGCTGTTGCTTCATCAATTAAATCCACTGCTTTATCCGGCAAAAATCTTTCCGTAATGTAACGATCAGAAAGGCTTGCGGCAGCGATAATCGCTTCATCAAGAATTTTTACGCCGTGATAAAGTTCATATTTTTCTTTAATTCCGCGAAGAATCGCGATGGTGTCTTCCACACTTGGTTCTTCCACGTAAATTGGCTGAAAACGACGCTCCAGAGCCGGATCTTTTTCAATGTATTTTTGATATTCTTTGAGAGTAGTGGCGCCGATTGTGTGAATTTCGCCACGAGCCAGAGCGGGCTTGAGCATGTTTGACGCATCCATCTGTCCTTCGCTTGCTCCCGCGCCAACAAGCGTGTGCAACTCATCGATAAAAAGAATGATTTTGCCTTCTTTCTCTTTGATTTGTTTGAGTACAGCTTTAAGTCTTTCCTCAAATTCGCCACGATATTTCGTGCCGGCAATCATCGCTCCGAGATCGAGAGCAAAAAGCTCTTTATCTTTTAAAGTATCCGGTACGTCTCCGGCGATAATACGATTGGCCAGACCCTCAACGATGGCGGTCTTACCGGTACCTGGTTCGCCAATCAGCACAGGATTATTTTTGCCGCGACGGGCTAAAATCTGCATCAGTCTGCGAATTTCATCATTACGTCCAATGACGGGATCGAGTTTTCCTTTACGAGCGAGTTCTGTGAAATTCGTGCAATATTTTTCTAGAACCTGAAATTTTCCTTCAGGATTTTCGTCAGTGATATTTTGGTTTCCACGCAATTCTTTGATGATTTCCAGCACGATGGATTTTTGCAGATTTTGAGATTTGAGAATCGGAGTAAGGTCTGTTTTTATCTCCAACAAGGCCAGAAGAATGTGTTCCACGGAAACATATTCGTCCTTGAAATTTTGAGATTCTTTGGAGGCCTGAGTCAAAACTTTTCTTAAATCCTCGGACACATACTGGGAACTGCCCTCGACAGCCGGTAATTTTTTTAAAAGATTTTCAATCTCTCTTTTTAATGATTCGGCATTGATTTCAAGCTTCTTAAAAAGAGGCTGAATCAAAGTATCGGACTGTTCCAACATCTCATGAAATACGTGCAAAACATCTATTTGCTGATGATTTCTCGCGGTGGAAAGTTGCGCAGCGAGATTCAAAAGCTCCTGAGTTTTAACTGTGAAATTGTGACCGAGTTGCATAATTATAATAAATTATTAGCACTCTTCATTATAGAGTGCTAGCGGCTAACTTGTCAATAAATTCACCACCAAACTTTTTTTAACTTTGTTTTGTAGGCAATCCAATTGGCACCGAGGTGAAGAAGGGGAGTACAGATTAAAACCGTGAGAATAACCTGCCAGGCAGGCACGTAGAAGGGAGCTAAGAAAATGAGTGATCCGATTACCAAATCCAGTTGATCAAAAGGAATCCAAGGCTGGCCTGGCGCTATTTTGAGACGACGTTTGAAAAAAGATTTTATTAAGTCGCCGGTCAAAGCTCCTATTCCAAAGAGAAAAGCGTAAAGAAACAGATTGATGTTTTCATAATTTAAAAGAGTCGCGGCGAGAATTGTACCGGATTTTTGCAGGTAAAATTGGATAAATAACACTATTAAAGCACCAAAATAGCCGGTATAAAAACCTCTCCAGGTTTTGTTTTCACCAAGGAGTTGCTTGTTTATTGGCGCGCCGAGTGGCAACCATTTAAAAAGTACCGGAAAAGTATTGGCGATATAGGCCGGTAGAATAAAATAAAGGGATGAAAAAATTAAATTGATCATTGCTTAATTTTTATCAGATAAATGCCGTTTTTAAACGTTTGCAAAACCTACTTTCGCTTGACATATTCCGTCAATAGGCTTATCGTATACTCCTTTTATAAAATTTATATGGGATTAAGAAATTTTGCTGCAGCTACTCTCTCAACTTTAGCCATAGGTGGTGGAATGGAAGCCTGCGAGGGCAATCCCAAACCGGAAGCCGGAGTACATTTAACCGATCCCGAATTGGACCATGAGCTTGAATGCACCAGAGCATTGTTTGAAAGGGTGGCCATTTATGATGGTACTAAAAATAATGGTTGGGCCGGAGATAATTGTCCGGATTTTGCTGAGAAGGTAAATAGTACGATGCAGGCCGATGCCCCTCTTGCTACAGTTATCAAAACTAGAGATGACATATTAACGAGGGCAGGTGTTGATACAGGAATCGAAAATTGGGAACTACCATTTTCAAAATATGGAGATGCTCCTGTTCTAATTACAACCACTGAGTCTGCCGTAGATATAGCCAGAGCAGAAGGAAAAGTGAAATAATTTATTCCTCGATAATCAGCGGGACAATTAAAGGTCTGCGTTCTATTTTAGTGTGAGTATATTTATCAATCATCTGACGGATGTATTTTTTGATATCCTGACGATTCGCACCCGGATTTTTTTCAACAATGCGACGATACGCATCAGCTGCGAGCTGGGAAATTTCATTAGTGATTTCCTCAGACTCATGCATGTAAATAAATCCACGCGAAACAACGTCCGGAGTTTTACCGAGCTTTTTGCCTCTGACATAAACCAGCACCATCAGTACGCCATTTTGAGACATAATTTCTCTGTCCATTTGCACTTGTGAATCAATATGTCCTTCGCCAAGTCCGTCAATCAAAATGTATTTGGTTCCAATGCTTTCCCCGGAAACCTGAACTTTGTTTGGTTCGGCGAGGAGGATATTGCCATTTTGTACCATAATTATTTGATGTTCTTTCATACCGCAAACCTGCTGAGCAAGCCTGCCAAGCCCCTGACGCATATAATATTCGCCATGAATCGGGATAAGATATTTCGGTTTTACATAATTGATCATGCGAGCGAGCTCTTCTTGTTTTCCGTGGCCTGAAGTATGTACATCCATAATTTGATTGTGAATAACTTCGGCTCCAAGCAAGGAAAGTTTGTTTATTACGGTACTGATAGCTCGTTCGTTTCCAATAATAGGGGAAGAAGAAAGCACAATAGTATCTCCTTTTTTTACTTTAACGTGTTGATGTTCTCCTTCGGCAATTCTAGCCAAAGCGGAAACAGATTCTCCTTGTGAACCCGTGGTTAAAATTAAAGTTTTTTCATCGGGAACTTTTTTGTATTTCTTGATGTCGTAAACCAAATCTTTCGGGAAACTGAGGTAGCCCAAACTTGCTGAGATACTCATGGTTTCTATCATGCTGCGTCCACTAACGAAAACTTTTCGATTATTGGCGACAGCGGCATCAAGAATTTGTTGAATACGGCCAACCTGACTTGAGAAAGATGCGATAATTACACGAGCAGGAGATTCTTTAATAATTTTTGTAAGAGTAACGCCCACGTCGAGCTCAGACATAGAATGTCCGGGCTTTAAAGCATTGGTGGATTCACAGAAAAGCGCGAGAACATTTTGTGAACCGAGCGCCTCCATTTTGTGAATGTCCGCCGGAGCTTGATTTCTCGCAGGTGTCGCATCGAATTTGAAATCTCCGGTGTGCACCAATTTTCCAATCGGTGTGTCTATTACGACACCAACACAGTCCGGAATCGAGTGCGCGACACGGAAGAAGCTGCAGGCAAATCTACCAAGTTTTAATGGCAGATCAGGATTGATAACATTTAGTTTTGCCAAACGATCCTGCTTGAATTCATCAATACGTTTTTTTATTAAACCGATTGTAAGGTTTGTGGCAAAAACCGGAGGAAAATCCAATTTAGGCAAGATATAGGGAATACCACCGATGTGATCAAGATGTCCGTGAGTTATCACCACGCCGCGAATACGTTTTTTGTTGTCTTCGAGGTAGCTGATATCGGGAATCACATAATCCACACCAAACATATCTTCGCTTGGAAATTCCAAGCCCATATCCACGATGATAATGTCATCTTCGTACTCAAAAGCAGTCATGTTTTTACCAACTTCATTGAGACCTCCAAGCGGAATAATCTTCACTTTCCCCTTGATAATAGCGGTCTGCTTGTGTGGGGTTTTAGGAAGTTTAGGCGGCTTGCCGGGCTTATTAAAGTCGATGTTTTTTGACTGTTTTTGCTGGTGAGCATTGTGACGAGGCTCGTGACGAGGCTCGGCATGACGATTTTGTCTGTGTTCATTACGAGGTTGCACTACCTGCAAAGGCTCGTTATGAAGATTGTCACGCATTGCCGGCACCGGCGCAAAAGGTGATTCTTCAAACCGAGCTTGTTCGGCTACGGTAGGTTGCCTTTGCTGATGCTGCGCACGATGCTGATTGTGCTGAGAACGGTGTTGACCGTGTCTCTGATTTTGATGGGCGTGTTTAAAGTTTTGCCCTTGTGAAACTGTTCCTTTTTGAGGAACCGGACCCGCCTTGGCGGGCTTTGGATTTTGATCTGAGTTGGAAGGTTGTTCATCACTACCATCAAACGCTCGATTCATCCATTCGTCTAGTTTGTCCATTTTCTTTGTTAACTAATATAATCTTTGACCGCTTACCATAATCATATTATCACAAATTTTGGAAAAAAGCCAGTGGTGGTATACTGCGACCATGAATAAACGCAGCAAAATTGCAATTTTAGGGTTTGGAGTGGAGGGAAAAGCCGTTTTGGCATATCTGCAAAAACACGGTTTTACCGAGATAACAGTGTGTGATCAAAACGTGAATTTGAAGGCGGAATTGCCACAAGGAGTGTCAGCAAATTTGGGAGTGGACTATTTGAAAAATCTGGAGGAATTTGAGGTAATTTTCAGAAGTCCGGGAATTAAATATCTTGAGCCGAGTGTGCAATCGGCAAAGGCGCGAGGAACGGAAGTGACGAGCGCGACTAATTTCTTTGTGGATCAATGTCCTTGCAGAATAGTGGGAGTAACCGGCACAAAAGGTAAAGGTACAACTTCTACTCTCATTTATGAAATGTTGAAAAAAGAGGGTTTTAAAGAAGGAATAAATTTATTTTTAGGTGGAAATATCGGTCAATGCCCGGTCGAATTTCTTGATAAATTAAATAAAGACTGTTTGGTAATTTTGGAATTGTCCAGTTTTCAACTGCAAGATTTAGATAAAGGCGTGAAATACGCCATTATGCTCAATACTACTGTGGATCATTTGGATTATCATGAAGATAGAGAAGAGTATATGGAGGCAAAAGAAAAATTGCTTACGAAGCAAAACAAAACTTCCGTGGCTGTTTTAAATAAAGATTACGAATACAGTAAATATTACAAACCGCTGGTGAAAGGTAAATTAAAATTTGTGAGTGTGAAAAGCGCGGTAAAGGATGGCGCATATGTAAAAGGTGGCGAGATTTTTTATGTCAGTGGCGGTAAAAGTAAAAAAGTGGCTGATGTAAGCGAAATGGCACTAATAGGTTCGCATAATCTGGAAAATATTTTGCCGGCTACGGTGATAGCTGAAGAACTGGGCGTTTCCTTGGAAAATTGTCGAGAAGTAATTAAAGAATTTAAAAATTTACCTCATCGTTTGCAGTTTGCGAGAGAAGTCTCCGGAGTGAAATTTTATAATGATTCATACTCTACGGTTCCGGAAACTTCGATGGCGGCCGTGGACAGCTTTGAAGTGCCAACCGTGCTGATCGCGGGAGGATATGACAAAGGCGCGGATTATGACGAATGGGCGGAAAAAATTCTGACAAAAGAAAGTTTGCATACGGTAATTTTGATTGGAGCGACAAGCGATAAAATGGAAGAAGCCCTGCTTAAAGCCGAAGGGCGCTTGGGCTCAAAAGCTTTTCCTACAAAAATTTTACGCAGAAAATCGCTTGAAGACGCGGTAATCGATGCCTATGCAGAAAGTGATTCCGGTGGAGTGGTGGTAATGTCACCGGCGGCGGCAAGTTTCGACATGTTCAAAAATTACAAAGAAAGAGGCAATGAATTTATAGCGCAGGTGAGAAAGCTAAAATAGGACTAGGGAGTTTTTGTCTCCACTTTGAGCTTACTTAAGTCGAGGCCTTGATCGAGAGTTTCGTAGCTGACGACAATGTCGGCACGATCGCCGAGATAAAGCTGGAGGGCCGTAAATCCTTCGTTGGCTTTTAAAATTCTGGTAACGAGATCAGCCATTTGATCGCGACGGAATCCGACGTTAAACCCATTGGCATCGAAAGGAATAAAGTTCGCTTGGCTGGCTTGATCTACGAGATCGTGATACCAGGGATCGGAACTTTCATTGTAAGGAATAGCGAAAGCTTTAAAAGTCATTTTCAAAGCTTCCACAAAAGTGACTTTCTGATCCGGTTTGAAATATTTTCCATTTTGATATCCGACAACCCAATTATTGGCTTTAGCATAACAAATATACTTGGTGTACCATTGGTTTGCTTTTACATCGCTAAAGCATTTTGAAGAGCTATATGAATCGAAAATACTAGCATCCTGATTGGAAGTTTTTGCCGAACCTTCTGCAATAATTTTCAAAAGTTCAGCGCGATTGAGAACTATATTCGGTCCGTAAGTGCCGTCAGGATAACCTTTTACAATGCCGTTTGCCGTCAAAAACTCAATGGCCTGAGAATAAATCTGATCCGCGCCCACATCCGGAAAACTGCCGGCAAAAGCGTTTGCTGAGAAAAGCGCTAAAGAGGAAAGAATTAGGATTGTGGAAAGAATTTTCTTCATGCTCGGATTTTAACACATTATAAATTTTGCGTAGAAGTAATATCGCTGGGACCTTCCGCTTCTTCACTTTTACGAATCAATTTGAGCATATCTTTATCAACAACTTTGGTGATGAAAAGCATGGCGATGTAAATCACTCCTCCTATGGCCGCGAGAAGGAAAACATTCCAATTTTGAAGAAATTTATAAGTGATTGGCTGGAGATAATAAACAACCACTCCCATAAAGGCAGCAGAAAAAATTATCTTGATGAGTTTGTAATAATTGAGTGAAAAATCGACATAACGGCGAGCGGTAAGCGCGGCAGCAACCAAGATGAAAAATTCGCTGAACACATAGGTAAAACAAGCTCCCACAAAACCGTAACGAGGGATGAGAATCAAATTAAGACTTATGTTCATAATTACACAGGCACCATTGATATAAAGAAGTTTGCTTTGCTGATTTGCGGCGATGAGAATGAAGCCAAAGAGAATATTAATAAACTGGAACAACAAGGCGAAAATCATGATTTTCAAAGCAATATCGGAACCGTAAAATCCTTCATTTAATCTGCTCAGAAATTCCGGCGTACTGATGATAAAGATAATAGGATAAGCCAAAATATAAGCACCCACCACTACCGGCGCGGACATGGCGGCGAGAAAATCGAAAGAGTAACGAATGATGGTTTTATACTTTAGTCCTGAATCTTGACCGGCTTCTTTGAGAGATTTGGAGAGAACTGTCAAAACCGAATTCATGAAATAAAGCGGAATGACGGTAAATTGTTCCAATAGCTTGCTAACCACACCGTAAATACCAAGCTCTTCCTGATTTCTAAGCAAAGAAATAAGGATGGAATTCATACGGAAATAAATCGTGCTTAAAATCAGAGCAATGCCGTAAGGGAGAGATTTCGTAATAATTTCTTTCCAGATGACGAGATCAAAACGGTGTTTTAAAGGTGTGATTTTTTTTACGTAATAATTAGTGCCATAATGCATAGCCGCGCATCCGGCCACACCGGCTACCATGAGCATGTTGAAGCCCATTTCCTTGTCATTTGGGAAACCGTAATAGATGACATAAAACATAAATATCACCGTGACGATTTTACCAACAATAGTAGCCAGGGAAGCAATGTGCATTTTCATTTTCACTTGGAGAACGCTGGTGATAGTTCCATTCATAATCGTATAAAAAACCGTGAGTGAAGAAATGGCTATACCTAGAGGAATTCCTGTGCCTTGATATTTTGGAATAGTGAAACCCAAAACGATCGCGACAATCATGGTAAAAATCACCGAGATGGTGCGCAAGGATAAAATATTACCGATAATCATCGGAATTTTATCTTCATTTTGAGACATTTCTTTTACTCCAATAGTAAAAAATCCTAGGTCGGCGGCGATACCAAAGAAGGCCAAAAATTCATAAACTGCCGTATATTCACCATAACCTCTTACGGAAAGGTAATGAGTGGTCATTTTTACCGTAGCCAAGCCTAGAATCGTTACTAATAATTTCCCGACAATTTGAGAAAGAGTATTGGAAATGATTTTTCTGGCTGTAGACATTCGATGGCTCTTTGAAAAAATATGATATACTTGTCTAAAGCACTTTACATTTTTTTATGCACGAAATAAAGGCACAGCTGGAAGAGATACAAAAATTGATTAGTGTCGGTTTGAAAAAAGTAGATTTGCCGGCAAAAAAGAAGGAGCTTGAGGCTTTGAATGAAGCGATGCAAGCGCCTGATTTTTGGAATATTAGAGAAAAAGCTCAGGAGGTTTCTCAGAGGGCGAGCAATATAAATAAACTGATTGCCGTTTGGGAAGGTATTACGGGAGAATGCGAGGAGTTACTGGAAATGTTGCCGGAAATTTCGCCGGAAAAAGATCAAAAAGCAGCCGATGAATATAAAGAGATGGTGAAAAATTTGGCTGACAGATGGCGCAAACTCGAGATCTCTACTTTTTTGAGTGGAAAGTATGATGAAAATAACGCCATCGTTTCAATTCATGCTGGAACGGGCGGAACTGATGCGGCGGATTTTGCGGAAATGCTGATGAGAATGTATTTGAGATATGCGGAAAGAATGGGTTTTGAAGCGGAAATAATGGATAAGTCCGTGGGAGAAGAAGCGGGTATTAAAAGCGCGAGTTTTTTGATTAAGGGACAGTTTGCATATGGCTATTTGAAGGGTGAGGGTGGTGTGCATAGACTGGTGAGAATGTCACCTTTTAACTCAAAAGGTACAAGGGAAACTTCTTTTGTCTTGGTCGAGGTGATGCCGGAAATTCACTTCAGTGATGAGTTTAAAATTTCACCGGAAGATTTGCGGGTGGACGTGTATAGATCCGGTGGAAAAGGCGGACAAAATGTAAATAAAACTGATTCAGCGGTGAGAATTACGCATATACCAACGGGATTGGTAGTAGCATCACAAAATGAACGTAGTCAGCTTCAAAATAAAGAATGGTGTATGAAAATGTTGCATTCAAAAATTTTGGATTTGATGGAAAAACAACATGCCAAAGAGATTTCAGATCTGAAAGGAGCAGTAAAAGAAATCGCTTGGGGAAATCAAATTCGCTCTTACGTTTTGCATCCTTATAAAATGGTGAAAGATCATCGAACTGATTATGAAGAAGGCAATCCGGATAAAGTTTTAGATGGGGAACTGGATGGATTCATCGAGGCGGAATTGAAGAAGGTGGGTCCCTGACTCCCCGAGACATCACGCCTTAGCGTGACCTTAGCGTGACCTTAGCATCTGGTGAGGGTGAGGATTAGGTTTTTGACTTATAAACTCCCTTGCGATAGATAAAGTTCAGTTTGGACGTGTCTTTTTCGATCATAACCTTTTCCCATTTCATTTTATATTCTTTCCGATCTATGTACGTATGACCAAAAATTTTCATAGCAGACTTTTTATCTTTCTTTTCATAGAAAATTTCCGCTAAACGGCTATTTATGGTTGCAAATGACCAATGCATGGGGTGAATTGTTAAGAATTAAAACTGTCTGAATGAGGCTACTTGGGTATTTATCATATTTTTCAGATCGTAATCTGGTAATTTATTTATTTGTTGCCAAAAGATTTGAGGTTTAATTTCAAGCTTCTGAGCGTGTCTACCACTTGAAGAGCTCTCTATGTCGTCGTCTATGTATCCAAGGTGAATGATTTGGTGATGCTCCTCGCAAAGAAAAAGAAGTTTGTCGGGATCGTGAATTTTTCTTATTGAAAAGGGCTCTGTGTGATGGATATGTTTCCCCGGCTTTTTGCAATTTGGATGTTCGCAAATATTATGAGATCGAGTTTTCACATAATTCTTGATTGCAGTGGGGATAGTGCGACTTTTACTCGTAACCGGCGATGGTTTTTCTTTATTAAGCTGTTCTTGTAATTGCTTCTCTTCTGCTTCAATTCCTTTTTGATAATATTTTAAAATCTTTTTCATGGCATCATCCCAATCTTCTATATCCTTAATTTTTTTGAGTTCATTAAAAGTTTCAGTGCCAAGTTTCATGGAAAGTTGGATTTTTGGTGCCGTTTTCTCATGGACTTCGAACTTACCATCCTGGAATAAATTTGGCTTGTTTGAGCCATTATTTTGCGGACTCCCCGCCCCGGGGCGGTCTGATGCGTGGTCGGAATCATGGTGATCCGAGGAGTGGGCCGATTTGTGTTCCTTCTTATAATCTTTAACAAAGGTTTCAAGTGTGCTTTTTTTCATTTCCAAAGTCCGTTGGGCCCAAAAAAGTTCAGTTTCTTTTGTTAATAAATTCACTACCGGTTTTACGGCAAAAATTCCTTTTTGTTTTATGACCTTGATAATTTCCGGAAAACCGTCGGTTATTTTCAAAATTCTTAAGCTTTCATTCACTTTATTCCGGCTCATCCCAGCCAATTTTCTGGCATATTCATAGATATTTGGAAAACCTTTTTTTGCCCAAATTTCACGCTGTTCTATTTTAGGCAGAAGAAAAACACATTTTTTCATCCATTCTTTGGCATTTCTGCCATAATCTGTAAATTGATCGTGAATTGTTTTGTCTTCTGAAGATAGTTTTTGCATTTTTCTCTTTTATTACTATATCCATATATTAGCTTAGCATAGAGAAAAATCGAGCAGGTCGACTTGAAAATTTCCAGTAAATGTTTCGTGGTGAGTTCATACTCACCTATGGGCGCGAGCCGGTCTTCGGGTTGCGAAAAATTTACAGAGATGCCTCAATTTATAATTCCTCACCAGGTGTTGGAGATATTGGCAGTATTGTGTAAAATGGCTGTGCATAATGAAGTGAGCAAAGAGTTAATTTTTAAGTTCATGTCCAAATTAAAAATCATCACCGGGGAAAATAATCCTATTTTAAGAGCAATGAGCGTGCCGGTGAAAAAAATTGATGCGAGTCTAAAAAAATTTGCGAAAGATCTGAAAGAAACGATGATCAGGGCTGATGGGCTTGGCATTGCTTCGCCGCAAGTCGGGAAAAATATTCGTCTTTTTATCGTGACTTTGAATTACAAAACGGATCATCAAGCGATAGTGACGATGCTAAATCCGGAGATTATCTCTCATGGCAAAAAAACTGAGATAAAAGAAGAAGGCTGCTTGAGTCTGCCGGGCCAATATGGGAATGTGGAGCGTTTTTATGAGGTCACAGTGGCCTTTCAAGATTTGGATGGAACACGCCAGGTTTTTGAATTAAAAGGTCTGAATGCGCGAGTGGTGCAGCATGAAAACGACCATATCAACGGGGTACTATTCGTCGATAGGATGAAAGAGATGGAAGAAAGAGAAAATCTGATGCTTTAGGAGCGGAACTTTATTTGAGTACTTTCTCGAAAGCAGCATCAACGTTCTTTTTTTGTGCGGCAGCCTCATCGCGAAGCTCTTTGATTTTTTGCTGAGTCAATTCGGCCAAATAGCTTTCTTTTGAATCGCGTTCCTGGGCAGCCTTTAATTTTTCATCAATTATTTTTTGAGCTTCATTGTATTTTGTCTTGGCTTCGTCGATTTTGCCAGCTTTGGCAAGATTTTCGGCATCGGCAAGCAATCCTTTCACTTTGTCAAAAGTAGTGTGAAGATCTTTTTTGTTTTCGGCTATTTTGTCTTTTGCCGCGCCTTTCGTGAAAGCACCTTCTTCTTTATCGATGGTGTCTTCAATGATTTTTATTTTTCCAGAAATTTTATCTTTTGCGGCTGAAAGCGTGCCTTTTAATTCTTCAGCGGCACGAGCTTTTTCGGCGGCTGGGTCAACGGTAGGTTTATCCGCGGGCTTATCCGCTGGCTTGTCTGCTGGTTTATCCTTTGGTGTGATGGAAATAGTTTTTGTATTGTTGTCGCATTTAATTTCGTGGGTTTCATTCAAATCCTTAGTTTCCTTAAAACTATTGGCAGTGAACGCCCCGTCTTTAGGATTAAATTCGAAGAATGCTTCGGCGTCACCAAGTTTTACTGAAATAAACTTATCATTTGGATTATCCGCGTCGTGTTCAATTGATAATACCGCTCCTTCCGGCTTCACAATTTTGTATTCAAAATCTCCGTTAGTGGCTTTGAAGCTTAATTTGCTGCCATCGGGACTGAGCTTATAATCATATTCGGCTGTATTTTCTGCCGGCTTCTCCTCTGGCTTGTCCGCCGGTTCATCTACCGCCTTTACCGCCCAGTTTGCGTGATCTTCATATTTTGCTTTTTCGTCTTCTGTGCTTACTTCCCATTTATATCCTTCAGCCGGGATGGAATCGCCAGCTTTTTTTGGATTTGGAATTACAAGCTTGGCATCTTTTGCTTCTCTCTCTGTCATGTATGGAATCTTTTTCTCTTTATAATAAGCTCTATCTGCTTTTTCTTGTTCAGAATCGTTTGGATGCTCTTTGTCTTGAGGCTGCTTGTCTTCTGCTTTTCTTTCAACAATGTGAATGCCATCAGCATCAGAAGTTATCCTGTATTTTTCCAATAAATCCTTCTTATCTTTATCTTCCGCTTGTGGACCGTCAATCTTGAATTGCCAATTATTGGCTCTGGCAAATTCGAAAATCGCCACGGCGTCACCAAGAGTAACCTTCACATATCTATCACCATTTTTTTCTTTAGGCTCTATCACTTCCGCTTTTGCTCCCTTTGGAAGATCCAGTTTAAATGATTTTTCAGGAGTTCCGTCGTTAAATTTTACAAGCACTTTATCTTCTTTTATTTCGTATGAATGATCTGCTGCAGACTTTTTTTCTTTCTTTTCCTCCTCTTTTACCGCTTCGCCTTCGACTAAAACTACTCCCGATTTTCTTTCTTCTTTTTTGTCATTGGCAGCTCCCAATTCGACAATTAAAGCGGTTTCATTTTTGTCCAAACCATTATTGGCATCCAATTTAAATTCCGCTTCTTTTCCGTAAAGCTGTTTTTTTCTATCTTCCGCACGCTCTACAGACAAAGCGGCATCAAAAATTTTTCCCCCTTCAAAGAATTCGCTTTTATTAGTTTTAGCGAACTGGAAGCGTTTATCGGCATCTGTGTTGATATATGCTTCAATTAATTTTCTGGTTGGAGAATCCTTTTCCAAATCAATGGATCCTACGGCGACATTCAGTTTCTTGGCATCGTAGAAAGCTAGTAATTTTTTAAGGGCATCCGCTTTATGCGTATGAAATTCTTTAGTTTTGATCAATTTATGATTCATTCCATCTGTTCCACCCATGAGAGACAAATAAATACCGGCTTTTTTTAGGGACGCTTCATTTTTTGCAAGAGCAGCCATTACAGATGCTGTTTTGCCTTGCTCTTCAGTGCTATCGTATTTTCCGGAAGCGTAATAACCAACCACGTTTTGCAAATCTTCCAAACTAAAATCAAGATCCTTGTCATCATTTTTTTTCTTTAAAACGTCGTAAGCTTTTTGCATGAGACCTTTTTCTTTTTTCGCTTTTTCAATTTGTTTTGCAAAATTGTCCACCGTGATGGCTTCCAAATCTTTTTTAGCTTGAGAAATTTTTTCTTCTATATCTTTTTCGCTGGCCTTAGGATCGTCTTTCAAAGCATCTTCAATTTTCTTGAACGCGGCATCGATTTTATCTTTTAAACCATCTACTTTTTGAACTCCCAATTTTTTCAAGACTTCTTCCTCGGTAACAGCTTTCTTTTTTTCATCCAGTGTTTTACGAGCTTCCTCAAGAGATTTTTTTGTAGTATCGGTCAACTGATCGGCAACTTCTTTGCCGGCTACTTTGGTGTCTTTTTGCCCTTTATCTACAACGTCGCCTTTTTTTTCAGCTCCTTTTTCAGCGCCGGCAGCGGCGTTTTCGGGACCTTTTTTAGGAGCTTCTCCTGCAAAGAATACTAAACGATTTTCGTGGATGAACATATTTTTTTGTTTTTATTTTTATCTCGTAATTCTAGCATATTTTTGCGTTTTTTGGAAGGGCTATTGGAATTTTTTATAGGTATGGTAAAGCAAATAGAGAGTTTTTTTGAAAATAAATTCCTGGGGAAGTTGATAGGAAATTTCTGTGCCGCCAAATTTTTTCTTAAAATCGGTAACGCCGCCCCAAGGGTGATTTACGGCGTTTTCTGGTGCGATACCAAAAAAGTCGTAAAAATTATAACCTTTGTCTTTTGCGTCACGAATGGCCTGCCAATGAAGCAGGTAAGGGGCCATGACGTTGCGATGCTCGTTTGAGGAGGCCCCATAGTAATAAGTGGCGGTGTTTCCGAAGAAAGTATTAAGTGAAGCAGCGATGATTTTGCCTTCAAATTCAGCTAAATAGAGGGTCGAGTGGTCTGATCCGAGACTTTCCAGCATATTTTTGTAAAAATCTTGATTATGGCCGTGAAAACCATCACGAGAGGTTGTTTCGTGAAGAATCCGGTAGAAAGAGGCGAGGTCCCGAGCAAAATGCGGATCTCGTGGGGTGGACGTGCGAATTTTCACTCCTTTTTTCTCGGCGAGGCGCATGTTGTAGCGGCCCTTTGGTTTCATCTGTGCCAAAAGTTCATCTTCGGACTTTGTGAGATCGAGAATGAGTGTGTGATCAGGCTGAAAGCCATGAATATTTTGGCGAAAGTGGGGGAAAGATAGCGGCGCGTGACGATGGCATTCTAAACCCAAATGGCTTGTTTCAGAGGTTTTTTCACCATTAAAGTCTGCCCGGGCAGACTTTTCTATGAGGGGATCGATACGCAAAAAAACCGCTTTTTCTTCTTTGGCTATTTTTTTTATTACTTCGAGAAGTATATTCATTTGAGAGCAGGCCTGTTCAGAATTCTCATAAGTCAAAAGTGGACCGCGAGGAGTATATAGCCAACTATACCCATGAGGGAGGGAAGTGCGAAGCATCAATGCTCCGGCAATGATTTTATCAGCCTCTTCCAATACAATAATCCAATATTTTCCACGCCCGGGAATTTCACTTTGAAAATGACCCCATTCTGGCGTTTGGTGAATATTTCCCAAGGGATGATTAGCTACGAAGTCGGACCATTTATACTCTTCCGTCTGATTTAAAATTTTGGCTTCCATCAGGGGAATTTTAACAGAAAAAGAGAGAAAAGTCATCATCACTATGCTCCCAGGATGCGCACTTGACTTGCGTCGTCTAATATTGTACACTACGCCTCTGTTTTTAAAAATATGTTTGAAAGAATAGAGCAAAATTTGCCGCAATTTGACCTGATTTCAGCCGATTTGGCTGAAATAAATCGCTATATGCAATCTGCAGCGGGGCAGACTCATTTTGCCATGAGATCTTGGACCCGCATCGTGGATCTTTCAATTTTTGAAACTCCTTATTTTGATGAACGCGAAGCCCTGCAAGCCGCAGAAAAACTGATGAGAAATTTGATGGTTTTTAATTTTCTGCCAGTTCAGGCTTTGAAGCTTCAAGATCATTACAAGAGAGCTATAGAAGGTCGCAAGGATTATTTGAAATATGCTTTAACAAAGCAGAAACACAGATTGAATGAGCAGATAAAGGGTATTCCCGAAATGGCTGAATTGGAAAAAACTTTGAGGAATGTGCGCCGTGGAATAGAAAGGGCCACCAAAGACCTGGAAGATGCTGATAGTTTTGATGCCAATATGGTTTCTTTTCAATTTAAATTACCTCATCACCAACGTGCGGTGAGGGTAGTTGACAGTCGAACAGGGCAAGTTTCGATCGATTACGATAAGGCTGCTGATATTGTTTCTAAATTTCTTATGGAAGTGCAGAATAGAATAGATAAAGTTTATGGGCATCTCTTGGACCTTGAAGACGCTGAATTTGTCCTTGAAAGAAAACTGACAAGACGCCGTTTGGTAGATCATTTTCTGCAAACGACTCTTAGAGATTTAGAGGCTCTTTCGCAAAAAAGTGTAGACATGAAGATTTCGAGAGCTGTGTCAGCGGAAGAAAGTGGAGGTGAAATAAATAATGACCGTAAAAGATTAGTCACTACCGAGCAGGCCGAAATAGCAACGCAAAATTCTGGCCCTGTATCTGCTAAAACCGAGAAGTTCGATAGTCTTAAAATGACTATTTCTAAAATTAAGAGGGCTATTGAGGTGTCTTCAGGTGGTCAAAAATTAAGAATTTTGATACCTCCTGAAAGCAAGCTTAGAGAGAGATTTGAACCTCAGTGGCGCAATGTCTTAAGCAGCATGGGATTTGATGGCGTTGTAGAATTCGTTACGTATGAAAATTTGAGAGCGACACCCGATACGGAAACGCCAATTATTGTTTATAAGGGCATGAATACTCATGGAAATTTATGGAATAGAGCAAGATTTTCCAATACCGTGGTGGTGGATTTCACACCTGCTCTGATTTTAAATTCTTTGGACAAAATTTAATTTTGTTTTATTTTTCAATTTTGATATTTTTCCAATCTGTTATTTTTTTAATGGATTGATTTATGTTTTTTAAAAAATGGCTGATATAAGGGCTGCAAACGATGGGTAAAATTTGATAGTCAAATTGAAAAGTGCTATATTGTCGTGAAACAAAAAATAAAAACAAAAAAATATGTCTATTCAAGAAAACCGTTTAGTATTCCGCGAAGCGCCTTCTGCCGCGCCGGTCCAATCTTCTGAAAAGTTCGAAAAGACAGGCGGCTTTGAAGCGTACGGGAAAAAACATAAACAAAATGGTGATGGCGTGGCAATGGACTTAACTCGCAAATCCTCAGTGGCAAACCCCGCCGAAGTTGCCAAAAAAAATGGTTATGATTCAGTCGGGGAATACGAGAAAGATGGATTGGCAATCGCAAAAAAGGATGATTTGTTTTTTCTGGTTGATAAAGATGGAAAACCTAAAGGTGGAACTTATTTTGAAATCAAAGAATACTCTGACGGAATGAGATGGACATCGGGCGAAGATGATAATCAATGGATTTTACTTGGCAGCAACGGCAAGGAAGTTGGGAACAAAATGTATGAAGATGTTCGTCAGTTTCATGAAGGTAAAGCCGGAGTAAAAGAAGGCAAATGGCACTTCATCAATAAGGAAGGCAAAGATTTAAAAATTGGTCAATTTGATGAAGTTTATGATTTCTGCAATAAAGTTACTGCCGTAAGAAATGCCCAATATTGGAAATTGATCAAGGATGATGGTTCTAAATTAAATGATAAAACTTATACCGCCGTGGATGATGACTTTGACAGAGGATTCACCCATGCTAAAAGAGGTAATGTTTGGTATAAAGTAGATTTGAACGGCAAAGAAACCGTAGCTACAAAAGAAGAGCTGGAAGAGTAGAAGGATGTTCGCTTCACTCACCTTAGACTCGCGCTTAAAACGGCCTCACGGCACTCGCTGAGGCTTGCGCTCGGCAAAATTTGCGAATGCAAATTTTTATTGCATCTTCTGTCTGATGAACGCTGGAATATCCAATTCGTTCTCAGGCTTTTTTATTGGCATTGTTTCTGCGGCTGTTTGAGCAGGACTATGCATTGTGGTACGTGGGCTGAAAGCTGATTTCTGACGTAAGATTGAGCTTTCATTTTGGTGATAATCAAAACCGGTAGCAACAACCGTGATCTTCACTTCTCCAGTATAAGAATCGTTGATAACAGCACCAAAAATAATGTTTGCTTCAGGATCGGCGGCTTCTGTAATAATACGAGCGGCTTCATCAACCTCGAACATACTCAAGTCGTTACCACCTGTAATATTGAAGAGAACACCTTTCGCACCATCGATAGAAAGTTCCAAAAGTGGACTTTCAACGGCAGCTTTAGCGGCTTCAACAGCACGGTTTTCACCAGTACCATAACCGATACCCATAAGGGCTGAACCAGCGTTTTCCATTACGGCTTTTACATCCGCAAAGTCTACGTTGATCATTCCATGAATAGTGATCAAATCAGCGATACCTTGCACACCTTGACGGAGAACATCATCCACAACGGCGAAAGCGTCGTTAAGTGGAGTCTTCTTATCAATAATTGAAAGAATTTTATCGTTTGGAATTGTAATAAGTGTATCTACTTTGTTCTTCAAATTTTCTAGACCTTCGTCTGCTTGACCTTTGCGGCGTTGACCTTCAAAAGAGAAAGGCTTTGTGACTACAGCAACTGTAAGTATTCCCATTTCTTTGGCTACACCAGCAATAACCGGAGCGCCACCAGTACCAGTACCACCACCAAGACCGCAAGTAATGAAAATCATATCGCTACCGTCGATAGCATCACGAATTTCATCGATGCTTTCTTCTGCAGCCTGACGACCAATATCCGGATTAGATCCTGCGCCAAGACCACGAGTGGTAGCATGACCGATATTGATTTTTGTGCCAGCCTCAGAATGATAAAGAGCCTGAGCGTCTGTTTTGATGCTGATAAATTCAATTCCTTTAAGACCAGATTTAATCATGCGATTTACGGCATTGCATCCACCTCCACCAACTCCGAGCACTTTAATATTCGCAACCGGTGTAATTTCCGGCTTAATTTCCATAGTCTTTAATTTTGCTGTTGGTTTTGAATTATCCCTTCCCTTTGAAAAGAGATTTTTAAGATCCAAATTATCGTCTTGTGTTGGCATGGTATGAGCGTTAAGGTATGCGCCTGTTTTAAGGATTTTCATTATTACTGCCCGATTGACATAATGTCAAGATGGAACCTAATTCGAATAACTTGATTTTCTGAGAAGGTCTGGTGTTGAGGCATTTGCCTTTATGGCACCAGATTCTTAAACCATTTTTTGATACTGGATATTCCTTTCTTGAAATTGATGTTTTTCAAGCCGGCATGATGACGACCTTCAAAACGAGAACCCCAAAGTAAAAGACCAATCGCAGTAGCATATGCCGGATCGTCTATTTTATCTACCACACCATCATAATTTTGTGGAAAACCAATTTGCGCAGGTAAGTTCAATGTTTCACGAGCCAGATCAATTACACCAGCCATTTTGGCACCAGCTCCAGTGAGAATAACTCCCGCAGGAAGCATGCCGTCGCGATGAATTTTTGCCAATTCATCTTTAACAAGAACAAAAATTTCGTGATAACGGGCCTGGATAATTTCCACAACCTGTTTTTTTGAAACTAAATGTGTATCAATTTTGCTGAGAAGTGAAAGATCTATTGTTTCTCTTTCATTTACGTCTTCAGGAATTACTGAGCCGTATTCAATTTTAATTTTTTCAGCCGTATCGATAGAAGTTCTCATACCGATGGCAACATCATTGGTCACATTTTCTCCACCAACCGGAATTACTGATGTGTGAAGAGTAGCTCCATCTTCGAAAACGGTAACAGAAGTGCCTCCACAGCCGATGTCTACGACTACGACTCCGAGTTCTTTTTGTCTCTTTGAAAGAACAGCTTCAGCAGAAGCTAAACAAGCCGGAATAATATCATCCACATCCACACCTGACTGAAGTACACATTTTTCAATATTTTTAACCACGGGTTCGAAACCGGTGATGATATGAGTTTCAACTTCGAGACGAATACCGGTCATTCCCACCGGATATTTAATGCCTTTTTGCTCATCAACTGTGAAAGTCTTTGGAATAATTCTGAGAATGCGACGATTGCTTGGGATGGTAACAGCCTGAGCAGCTTCGAGTACGCGATCTACGTCTTCTTCACTAATTTCATTCTCGGCATGAGCAACGGCAATAACACCTTTACTGTTGAGAGAATCAATATGATTGCCGCCAACACCAAGGAAAACGTGATTGATAGGTTCGCCAGCCATTCTTTCAGCATCTTCGAGTGAAGAAGAAATACTGTTGATGGTTTCTTCTACGTCGATGACCGCACCTTTGCGAAGACCGGTGGAAGGAGCGATACCAACACCAATAATATTTGGAATGAGAGAAGCTTCATCCATTATTCCAACTACGGTTCTAATTTTTGAACTTCCGATGTCGAGACTGGCTACAATTCTTGTTTTTCCCATGTGATTAATTGGTGATAGTAGAATATTGTGTTTTGATGCTCTCTTTACTCGCGTCTGGGATATTACTAGAAATTTATTTTTGTTACAAATGAAATGTGTCGTTTTTTGGCCCGCCCGTGCGGTGCGTTCAATTTTTTTATTCGGTCCGGAAAGGCTAGATCGTGAGCTATATTGCAACAAAATATCCCTAAAGATTGGGGTCTAGTCTATACATCCGACAAGATTTTGTCAATTAGAACAAACTTTCTTGAATTTTATTTTCGGCGGCTTTTTTTTCGCTGGAAATTTTGTGAAAAGTGTTTAGGCGATTTAAGAGAGTTCTGAATTGTAATTGTTCAAAAATTCCCCTTAAAACCGCTTCATCGTAGTCGTGAGTTTTGCAAGCCGGAAGATCTAGATTAATTTCTGGAACGTTGGTAACGATTGTGGCGAGACGTTTGCTTTGGAAAGCATCGTTTTCGTGAGCGGCAAGTTTGTCGTGAACCGAGCCGCTAATTTCGTGAAGATTTTTGTAAATATTTTCGATGGTGCCGTATTTTTGCAGAAGCGTGCGGGCGGTTTTGGGTCCTATTCCGGGTACTCCTTTCAAATTATCGGAATTATCTCCCTGCAAACCTTTCATGTCGGCAATTTGACTTGGCTGTAAGCCGAACCGACCCATTACCTTAGCAATGTCGTACACTATGGGCTCGGAGAATTTTTGAGTATTGGCAAGAACGCGGACTTTATCGCTTACGAGCTGCATGGTATCCATATCGCCGGTAACGATGTAGGTATAAAGTTCACCGGATTCTTTGAGGTTAAACTCGGCTTGTCTGGCCAAAGTCCCCAAAACATCATCGGCTTCATAACCTTCTTTCTCATAAATGGGAATTTTGAACGCGCGTACAACTTCGCGAATACGAGGAATTTGAGCATATAACTCGTCGGGGGCTTTCACGCGAGTGGCCTTGTATTCTTTATATTCAACGTGACGGAAAGTCGGGCCTTTCATATCGAAAGCCACTGCGATGTAATCGGGCTGCTCTTTATTTAAAATCGTCAGTAAAATTGAAGCGAAACCATAAACTGCATTTACCAATTCTCCATCTGTGGTTTTGAACGGAGGAAGAGCATGAAAAGCTCTGTGAATTATGGCATTTCCGTCGATCAAAATGAGCTTTTTCATCGGTTTAAATTAAATAATAACCTCTCGTAGCGTCAAGGATATCGTTCTCGACGCAAGGTGAATTATAGGGTATAATGATTGAATAACAAAAATAAAAACAACATGAACAGTTCTCTGGAAAATTTCGTTAAACAAAAGAAGGAAGTAAAGAGTTTTCTTTCAAAAAAACTGTCTTTCAATACTAAAAAACCTTTGCTGGGAATTATTCTGGATCAAGAATTGTCTCCGGAAATTGAAGACACTTTAAAAAAGATTCTAGAGGGGACTGCGCATATTGATGTCCAAGTCGTAATTTTAGCAGATAGTAATATTGGGGCTTTATCAATTCCTCATACAGTGGTCTTGCCTTATAGCCGCAACAATAGGAAAATCGTGCTGCAAGCCGCGGATATCGCTTTGGGATTTAATTTTAGTGACGTAGAAGAAATGCTTTTAAACGGAACTATTCCGGTAAGTCCGGCGCGTAATGAAGTGGAGGACTATAATCCAAATCATGAAACAGGAAACTCTTTCATTTATAAGCGCAGCGATTCGTGGTCAATTTTTGCCGCTTTAGTAAGAGCGCTGGAAACTTTCAAATTTCCATATGACTGGAAAAATATTCAAAGACAGGGATTGGAAACTATGCTGGTAAAATAGTTTTATTGAAGACCGCCACCAGAACTACTTGTAGTAGTGATACTCTTGATCGTATTGATGATATCTCCAAAATTTAAGTAACGGATGATATCCAAGCCCATGGCTTTACCTACGGTTCCCACTATTACTGTAGCCAAAATTGTCACGATAAGACCGATGATGGCGTAACGAATCGTAGAAACTGCTGATTTGATTTTATCTTCGGCGCCTCCGGAAAGAATGAAAGATATGCCTCCAATGAAAATGAAAACTACTGAAAGAAAACCCGCAATGATGATAGCATAAGCTAATCCACGATTGAGGATTTCCAAAATTTGATAATTTTGAGCAGCTTTCACGATGGAAACGCTTCCAACTGGTTGGTTGCCTCCGAGGGTAGAGCTACCATCTGCAATATTTGCCATGGCTGTATATTAGACTGTTTCCTGGCCCGGTTCAACTATCTTCAAGTTGACACGTGCGTTATTCTTTGAGCCAATTATTCTAAGAAGAATGCGGAGAGCTTTTGCTGTCTGACCGCTTTTACCAATGATTTTTCCCATATCGTCTTTAGAGACTTTAAGAGTGATGAGCACTCCCATTTCGTCTACTACTCTTTCTACTACAACTTCTTCCGGTTTTTCTACGATTTGTTTGACAACGTATTCAACAAAATCGCGATCTGCAGTTGTTTGGTCTGTCATGTCTGTGAAATTAAGTATTAGGGATAATATGTTTCGCCTTGGCGAAACTTGTATTTAATAATCAATGCCCCCGCCATGGCGGGGCTGGCATGTTTAGGCTGCCGGGGTGGCTGCCTTATCTCCACCTTTCTTTGAGGTATGCTTTTTATTGCGAGGAGCAATATAAACATCCATGTTCTCAACACCCTGCTTCTTTAATAATACGGCAACAGTATCGGATGGTTGTGCGCCCATTTTTATCCAATGTTTAACTCTATCAAGGTTAATCTTAACCTCTTTAGGGTTAGCGGCCGGGCGATAGTAACCAACCTCTTCAATGAATTTTCCTTTCACTGATGATGTGTGCTCCTGAACTATTACGCGGAAACTTGGTTGTTTGGTTTTTCCTGTACGACTTAGTCTGATCTTAAGCAAGTTAGTTTTCGTTACGAGTAAGCGGGCTTCATTTTAGACAGAAGCGTTTTAAAGTCAAGGTTTTTTTGAAAAGTGCTGATAATCCTTGGCTCCTTTCCAGTTTCCACCCCATTTCCAACCGAGAGAAATAAACTTTTTTACCAATGGATGATCGGCGCTGAGAGCACCCGGAAGATTTGGATTATAGCTGGCATTTGATGGCGAAGGCGTGCCTTTTTTGTCAGTATATGGGTTTAAAAATGGATTTATATCGATTGCAAACCCAAAGGCATGATCTGATACAGAATCACTGTTGGCAATATTGCGATAATTAAATGAGGAAGTGTTGTTGTCCATTACGGATTTATCATCATTCCAATTATAACGATCATCTGAAATAGGGACTACTTTGCTAATCGGAAATTTGAGCTTATAGGCAAGGGCGAAAATTTCCTGAACATCTTCGGCTAATTTTTTATGAACAACGATTTGACCTTTGTGCACTTGATTATCAAACGAATAATAAAGAACATCCACCAAACTTAGATTATTAATTACGTCGGCAGGACAATCTTTGCCGACATTGCGTTTAATGGCTTCATACGCCGTCATATTGCTATCGATTTTTATCTGCCCTTCATACTCAATCATCGCAAAACCTTGATCCGCCATAAATCGACTCTGCTGCAGACGACTGTTTAATTCCGCTTCATCCATATCATAGCTTTGAGCATCAATTTTAACTTCGGCAGGATCTTTAGCTTCAGCACATTTGCCCATGTCTTCGCAAAGACCTTGCGCGGCTTTGAGGCCGGAATTCATAAAACTCTGACCACCAAAACCACTGGATGGAAGATAGTGATATTCATCTCCTTTTTTATAAACTTTGTAAACCAATCTGCCGTTTACTCTGGCGCGATCCAAATAAGTGCCTTTTCTTTCTCCTTCCACTCTGACTATTTGAGAAGGCAAAGTACCCCTGGCGACATCGGGATCAACACGACGATAATTATCGGGAAGACCGAGTTTTGAGAAATCCAGATTGCATGGATCGGTTTTTCTACCGCGACCGTTTTCACCGGAACCAAGCATGCTGTGAGTAATGATATTCTGCTTTTTTATTTGATTTTTATAAGCAAGATATTTAACCAATTCGTTTAAAGATTTGTATTCCGCTTCATTATAACTTCTATTTTTTCCGGCTTGTTCCCAGGCTTTATTTAAATCACTTTGAACGGGATCGTTGGTGGTGTAGTGAAATAAATCGCCGTTTTTATCATAGGCTGTGCCGATATTTAATTCTCCATCTTTATCCGGATGAACGGGAAAAGAGATTAGTCCTTTACTAAGCATTTCTTCGAAGGCATAGGTTTCGACTTCAATGCCAATTCTACTTTCAGCCGGAGTTTTATCGCCGTCCCAGATAGCGCCGTAATCACTGTCAAAATATCCGGTATGATTTGTGTAATATTCAGGATTGCGCACTTGCCAAATTTCACTATTTCTTTTGACTACGAAATGAGTATTTTGCTCGCGGAATAGTTTTGATCCTTTTCCAACCGTACCTTCCGTAGCATGCAGGACGATGCCATCTACCGAATCCATGCGTTCCCAACCTTTTCCCACGCCTTTGTCGGGATTCAGCCAATCGGGAGTATCGTACTTTGGCTCAGGAACAGCTGAAGGCTGATGCAACTTTGCCCCTTCCGTCGCGAGGGCTTTACCGTCTCTACCGATGTAAATAGCTTCGCCTTTTTTTGGGATATGTCTTTCCACTCCATTTGGCCAAGAGAGGTCGAGAGGCTGGTCCGGATCGAGATAGTCTTTGGGCTTTTTCGGAAGCTCGTGTTTTTCAGGCGGAGTTGTTTTTGGTTTGTCTGATGATTTCAACTGAGGCAAAATTTTGATAACATTTTTTTCATTATCCAAATGAATATCATATGAATCCCAGATTCCACCTTTGTCCAATGGTAATGGTCCGTAGCTGATATTTCCATGCCCTTCCAACTGGAAAAAGCCTGTTAAATTGCCGATTTTAATTTGAATTTGATCGTGTTCGAATTTTTTACCGTTTTTTTCATCAGTGCTGCGACTAACAAGCTGTTTTAACTCAACAGCTTTATCAATGCCGGAAGTGTCGATAAGATAAATTGACGGGATCAAAGAATCTAAAATCATCAATCCTTTGTCTTTGAGAATGTGAAGAGGTCCGACTTTGGTGTATTGCTCGGGAAGCTTTGAGGGAGCGGGCTTTTTATCCATGGGAGCAGAGGTAGGAGTGGGAGCGGAGGCGAGAGATTTTTGCAAATCTTGCAGAGGAGGAAAATATACTTTGGAACCTTTTTTCAAATCATCTATTCCATCAGTATCCGCGAAGTCAGGATTTTTAATAGATTTATTGTAAGTAAAAATCAGGCCCATCAAAACCTTCATTTTTTCGCCGTTTGGTTTTGGATCCAGGCCTTTATTTATGCTTAGATCTTTTACGATTCCCCAATACCATTTTCCATTCTCTCCGATAACCGAATATTCGGCGGAAGCGGATTCTTTGGGTCGGGGGTGATTGAGACTGAAAACCAATTCGGCATATTTCAGAGATTCAAAAATTTTAGACAGCTTGAAAGTCGACTCGCCGATTTGCACATCTTTGTTTTTTGGATCAAATCCTTTTGAAGTCTTAAAATAAGTATTATATGGCAAGCCGATTTCCGGATCCAAAAGTACATCTTCTTTATTGTCCAAATCGTCCGGATAAAGTTCGTGTAATTTTGCGCTAAGCTTCACCCCAAATTCTTTAAAATTCTTGGGATTATTCAGGGCTTTCATAAGATTTTCAACATTGCCGGGACCCATGTTGTAAATCATGTTGCCAAGCTTGTCCTTATCTTCGTTTGACCATTGCGGCTGTAGACGATTTACAAAAACGTCACGACATCTGTGCCAGTATAAAACTCCCATCAAGGCGTTGTTTTGCGCTGCCACATCACGAGCTCCCTGATCACTACCGCGATAATAAATATCGCTAACTTTACCGGCGAGTCCGTAAAATGAATTCAAATCATTTACTGTTTGACTGGACTCGTTGCCTTCCGGATCGATTTTTACCAAAATTTGAAATAGACCGCGAGCTTTTAACATGTTACCGTCTGCGTCTTTTTTTGAGCCATCGCTATTGGATTCAGCCTGTTGATCGTAATTACTTTCTTTGCGCACAAGTCCAAGATAAAAATCGGTAGGCTGAAGGACAATTCCTTTCTTTTCGAGAATGGATTTATAGGCCGGTGATGCAAGGTCTTTTAGGGCTCCATCTATAGCTTTTCTCGCATGGGCCATTCTTTCAAATGACTCTTTCAAGGCTTTGAGGGCGTCATATTGAGAAGAAATTGTTTTTCTCATTTGGTCGAGAGCCTTACCCGTGGCTTTGTGGACGAGGCCAATTTTTTCCACCGCTTTAAGATAGGCTTCATTTAAGAGGTCTTTACTATTATCTTGCGGAGCGTTTTGTGATTCTTGTGGAGGAATTGGCATAAAGATTTATTTTGTTTTTTTGGCTTTGGATTTTCTAATTTTTTCAGCGGCACTTACGCCGGCAATCATGGAATCAGTACCGCCAAATCTGGCTTCAGGGAAATAAGAATAAGCATCTTTACCATTTACAACCGACGGTAAAACTTCGTAATAAATTTTTCCTTTGTATTTGACCATGGTCATTTTTTTACCGGTGCGAATTCTTTCAGATTCATCGATATTTGCTTTCACTCTGCCTTCCGCAACATCGGCATCTACACGGTAGTGATTATTCATCAAACCCAAACGACCCCAATCTAAAACCGGAGGATCACTTTTGCGACCGCGTCCGGAATCACTGCAGGCTATCATGCTGTGGGTAACAATATCTTTGTATTTTAATCCTTTTTTATTTCCAACATAGGCGATCCAGGCTTTCAGAGATTTGTATTGCTCATCTGTGAATCCACGCTCTACACGAGCCTGTTTGAATCCGGCATCAATAGCTTTTTGTTTTGGAGGAGTGGAAGTAAGCAAGGCGACGCGGGATTTTGCTCTTCCTTTTTTATCTTTCCATCTAATGGTAGCGGAAAAAACTTTAGCTTTTGAATCCAGCGCAACATTTACTTTTCCTTCTTTGATGAGAGAGGGGAGACTGGGATTGATTACTTCAATTCCAACGGTGTGAAACGAAGGCTCTTTTTCTCCTTCCCACATTGCGTGCTTTGATGCTTTTTTACTGGTCATATTACCGGCATGACTGACGGCGATGTCCATATCGCGAATCAATTCTATGACTCCATCGCGACGTAAAATGTAATGAATATTTTGACCTTCACGTAAAATATCCGCGCCTCCTTCGGTAGAATGAATAACCAGTCCTTTCGTCTTGGATTTTGGCATGCGTCCATGTCCGGCTTCTACGTAGGGATCGAGATATTCTCCACTTTTTTGTCTGTAATGAGGAATGACAATTTGCGGTGGATGTTTTGGCGGAGCGATGAATTGATTGCCAAATTTTTCCATTTTTGCGGCATCGCGCCCAGCATACATCGGAATATTTCCTCTTCTGATCGGCTCTACGTCGTCTTTTACGTCCTCCTGGGCTTGTTTGAGAGCTTTAACGAGATACTCCTTAGGCGGCAAAAAAACTTTTGATCCATTTTCCAGATCAAAATCTTCTTCCTCGGTAATGTCTTCAAAGTCAGGATTATTAATTTTTACGTTGTAATTGGTAATAATTTCAACCAATAGACGAATTTTTCTGGCCGCGGGAACATCATTTTTTTTACAATAATCGATACCATATTCATCAGCGCAACGAATCATTAATTTATTGGAAATGCTCCACAATTTATAGTTTTCGGCTATGACTTCGTGGGGCATTATTTTCCTCATTTTATTGAGTTTTTTTCGACTTTTAATTTGAGTAAGATCCGTGTTTTCTTGCTGATTTCTGCGAGCTTCTTGAGCTTTTTTCTTTGATTCAGCCTTTGCTTCTTCGCGCGCTTGATTGAGCCTAACTCTTTCCAGAGCGGCTGGTGAAGCTTTTTGAGGAGCGGCGGCCGGTTTTAGATTTGGTACTTCTCGGGGTTTACCCATTTTTTAGGTTCGTTAAAATCCCTTAATTATACCATAAATGATCTGAAAAAACCAGGGTTTAGGGCTGTTTTCAACAGCTGAGCTTAAAACTGTCCGCGATTTAATTGAGTGTAAAGATTTTTTACTATTTCTTTGCCGGCTTTTTCGTTCATGGCGGCAATAATTTTTGGTCGGCGAATGATAATTTCCTGAGCCCAAGCCGGATTTAAGACATTGAGTACTAAAGTTTTATTTTTGTAATGAGCGGGCTGAATATACTGCTCGGCTTGAGGTATGCCTTTAAGCAATTCCGGCATTAAACTGCGGAATTCCTGGCAAATCTGTGCCGCTTCCAGCTCTCTACCAATTCCGTAACGATTGGCTGCTCTCTTGATGTAGTTTTGAAAAGGTTGGAAAGACATTGTTTTTCTCGCTTAAGTATCGCCGAGCTAAAGGTCGGCTCAATGCGCTCGAACGCAATTTAACATTCTTTCTCTAGCAAATCCAGAATTATTTTGAAGGTGGAAGAGGCGGTTTTTGCCCAGGTGAATTTGGCCGCGTGAGCAAGACCATTTTTTACCAATTTCTCTTGAAGATCTGGATTTTTATAGATTGAAAGAATAGAGGCGGCAATGGATTCTATCTTATGAGGATTGAAGAAAACGGCATTTTCACGACCGCAAATTTCGGGAATTGAAGAAGAATCCGCAGCGGCGACCGGCGCGCCGCAACTCATAGCCTCAAGAGGAGGCAATCCAAACCCCTCATACAGAGAAGGAAAAACAAAAATTTTAGCCTGATTATAAAGTTTTATTAATTCCTCTTCCGGCACTAGGCCGAGAAATTTTACATCATTTTCCAACCCCAGAAAACGCACGGAATTTTTTACTTCCGGATAATGAGGATCGGGCTTGCCGGTAATAAAAAGTTTTAAATTTTTTAATTCGGCATTTTCGGTTTTCAACAGATGAAAAGCACCGATAAGTCGAGGCAAATTTTTGTGACTGCGCCAGACTCCGGCGTAAAGCAGAAAATGGTCGTGCGAAGAATTTTTGTAAGAGGGGATGACTTTAAATTCCGGCGAAACTCCATTGTAAATCACAGCAATTTTTTCTTCCGGAACGTGGAGCAGTTTCACCAAATCTTTTTTGGTATTCTCGGAAACGGCAATGATTTTTTTTGCTTTTTTTACAGAATTTTTTATGGTGAGATTGTAGCCCGCGCGGTGATACCATTTAGTCATCTTCTGGCCGGGAAACATGGAAAGAGTGAGATCGTGAATAGTGACGATATACGGCTTATTGTAGAGCACTGGGACGTTAAAATGAGGGAAATGAACGAGGTCGAGATTTTCCTGATTTAATTTTTTGAGGAAAATAAATTGCTCATCTAGGGAGTAGTGCTTGGCATTGACGAGGATTTTTTTTACGTGAGTTTTTTCGGGAAAATTTTCATACTCCGGATTATTGAAAAATAGCACCAATTCATGAGGATTTTTCAGTTTTTTATTGGCCTCTATAAAATGCTCCACGAGTTCGTGAGTGTAGCGGCCGATGCCGGTAAAGCGCGAGCTGAATATTCTGCAGTCTATGCCTATTTTCATGCGCTCAGTTTAGGCGAAAACAGCGATAAGCACAAATTTGCTTGTTTTTAAGCAGAAAATATATTATCGTCCACCGTGCACTTCGGTGCGGTTTGAAAATATGGAGCGGTAGTTCAGCTGGTTAGAACGCCACACTGTCACTGTGGAGGTCGCGGGTTCGAATCCCGTCCGTTCCGCCATTTAAAGAGCTTATTATGGGTTCTCTTATTGGCAATGAAGGTCTTTTGCGCTATTCTTGCGTGGCTATGAATTCAAGAATAAACAATTTACGTGTAGCTTCGTTTGGAGAAATCGCTTCGCCGGCGAAGGTTTTGAAGCAGGCAAAAATTACCAAAAAGGCGATGGACACCGTGCTGAAAGCGCGTGAAGAAATTCAAAATATTTTGGATGGAAAGGATGCGAGAAAAATAATTATCGTGGGGCCGTGTTCTATACATGATGCAAAAGCGGCGCTGGAATATGCCGAAAAACTCAACGCACTGCGCAAAAAAGTCGAAGATAAATTCGTGATTGTAATGAGAGCGTATTTGGAAAAACCTCGTACCACCATAGGCTGGAAAGGGTTTATTTATGATCCTTATTTGGATGACACTTACAGTTTGGGGGAAGGAGTGATTTTGGCCAGAAAATTATTGATACAAATCAACGACATGGGCTTGCCGACGGCCACGGAAGTACTCGGACCTATTACTATTCAATATTATTCAGACTTGATTTGTTGGAGCGCGATCGGAGCGAGAACTGCCGAATCTCAGACGCATAGGGAATTATCCAGCGGTTTATCAATGCCGGTAGGCTTTAAAAATGGTACCGAGGGAAATGTGGACGTGGCGGTGAACGCGATTTTGTCCGCTGAAGCTCCACATAGTTTTCTGGGAATGGATGATGAAGGAAAAGTTTCCGTGGTGGAAACGACAGGAAATCCGTATGGACATATAATTTTACGTGGTGGAGTGAGTGGGCCGAATTATTCGGCTAATGACGTGGCGAGAACTGTTAATTTCTGTAAAAAAGCCGGCGTAAAATCGCGAATTATTATCGACTGTTCTCATGCAAACAGTGAAAAAGATTTTAGAAACCAGGCAAGAGTTTGGGATAATGTAATGAGTCAGATTAAAAATGGCTCTGAAAATATAGTGGGAATAATGCTTGAAAGTAATCTCTTTGAGGGTAATCAAAAAATTGGTGGAGGATGGGGAGAATTGAAATACGGAGTGTCGGTCACAGATAGCTGCATCAGCTGGGAAGAAACAAAAAAAATCATCCTCGAAGCGGCAAAAAATCTCTAACAGATGCCTTTAATTGAAGGTTTGACTTATTGGCTTTTTTGTTTTATAATATATACGTGCTCATTTTAATAACAAAAACAAAAATGCAAAAATGCAAAAAAATGGCAGTGAGTCTTTTGGCTCTGCTCCTGTCTTTTACGCTCGCGTCCTCCTCCTCAAGCGTACCCAATTTAAATCAGAAAGTCGCCGCTGATAGTACTACGGATAATCAAGATCAGGTTCAGCCTGCGGCTCCTACGGACCAAACTGTGATGCAGCCGAAAGAGGGTGAAGATCAAAAGCAGGATAAGCCTGCGATGCAGCCAAAAGAGCCAAAAGAGATGAAAGATCAAAAATCGGAAAAATTCAAAAAAGATTTTGTAGAAAACACCAATGATTTGAATCAAAAATTGGATGAATTGATTAATGCAAAACTACAAGATTTGTCTACTACTACTGATCCAGCTACTTTGGCAAAAATCAAAGAAGCGATGACCAGTCTAAAGGGTGATTTGATGGATAAGTTTACGTCTCATATGAACGAGATTTCCGTCTTTAAAAAAACCGCCGGAGATAATGTAAACAAACAGCAATCATTCACCGCCGATATTTTAAAAACTTTGGATCAAATAGAAACCGCGAGTCCTGGTTCAAAAGATGCAGTGGAAAATTTGAAAACAATGCTTACCAGCAGAATTTGGCCGGTAAAATATCTGGAAAAATTCAATGAAATAGCAAAAAAGGCTTATGCAGATGCCTTGGACGGCAAAGATCCATCAGCAACTTTGGGAGAAATTACCAGTCAAAATTCTTCGGACGATAAAGAGTTAAATAAAGAGCTCAGCCATGAAGGGCTTTGGGCTTTTCCGGATGTAAATCAAGATGCATGGTATGCAAATTCCGCTAATGAAGCGGCATCTTTGGGAATCGTGCAAGGTACGGAAAATGCCGATGGCTTTAAAGATTTGAGACCGGAAGCAAAATTAAATTGTGCCGAAGGTATTGCAATGCTTGATAAGGCGGCCGGACTTAAGCCGGATGAAAATGTATCAACCGACGTAGCCGCGCTTGCAGATAATATTGATTGGGCTAAGCCATTTTTACAGGCTATGACAAATGTCGTTGGCATTGACAAAGTGAAGAGTGAAATTGATGCCTGTGGTGGAATAGGAGGAGACATGAAGAGAGATAATTTTGCCGATGCGGCAGTCGCGGTGTATGAAAAATTAACCGGCAAAACTCTAGACATAAATGCTCAAACTGAGATTGGTCAATATAGTGATTTCAATCAGATGAACGATAATCAAAAATCAGATTTTGCCAAAGCTCACGATATTGGATTTATCACCGGCGCAGACAATGGCAAGAGAGCTGATTTTAAAGGCACAGCTATCAGGGCTGAAGCGGCAAAAATGTTGATTGTTCTGCATAAAGAATTGGCTAAATTGGGACTTTTAAAAGATAATGTTCCAATGGGTAAGGCTAAATAGTTTGTAAAATTTATTTAAGCCCCTGCTGTTGCGGGGGCTTTTTAATTGACAAAAGAAACCCTTTATATAAAATTGAGCGCGTTAACAACTAAATATGATTAGAAAAGAATTCAAGAAGACCAAGAAGATTCTCCTCGCGGAGTAAGTTCTTGGAATTTGAGAATTTCTTAAGAACCTAGTCCGCAAAAGGCGGATTTTTTTATTTAATAAATAAATTTCAAAAAGATGACTGAATCAAAAACAGAAAAAGACGGAAATAGAGGACTTTGTCCTCTGGTCGCAAAATTTGGAGGAACATCTATGGGCACAGCCTCATCTATATCTCAAGTGGCTGAGATTATGGGAAAAATAAAAGTGCCAAGTGTCGCGGTAGTTTCAGCTACATCCGGCACAACCGATAAATTGATTTTATTGGCCGAAACATCTACTGCAAAAGGAAATTGGCAGGAAATTTTAAAAGGGTTGATAGAAAAACACGACGCGATAATCGCCGAACTTGGCGTGAAAGTGAATTTGGAAAATTTATGGAATGACTTAAGAGAATGCTGTCAGGAAGTTGAGAAAAAAGGGGAGTTGATGGCTTACATGAAGGATAAAATTTCAGGATTTGGCGAAAGAATCAGCAGCAATATTTTGCCGGAAGTTTTGAAAAAAAATGGCTTTAAGAGCGTGGCGGTGGATTCTTATGATTTAATTTTTACGGATAGTAATTTCGGCGAAGGGAATGTGGATTTTGAAAAAACTTATAAAACGATTGAAGAAAAATTAATTCCACTTTTGAAAAATGGCGTGATTCCCGTGGTGACCGGATTTATCGGACAGTCTGAGAATGGCGAATATATCACTCTGGGACGTGGAGGAAGCGATTATAGCGGAGCGATTGTGGCCGGAGCTTTGAATTCCAGTGAACTGCAAATTTGGACCGACGTGGATGGCATTTTTAATTTTGATCCGAGAAATGAGCCGAGAGCAAAAGTTTTACCAAAGCTTTCTTTCAAGGAGGCGGCGGAGTTGGCTTTCTTTGGCGCAAAAGTGCTGCATCCAAAAACAATCAAACCGGCGATAGCAAAAAATATTCCGGTGAAAATTTTAAATACTTTCAATCCAAGCGCGCCGGGAACTTTAATTACAAATGAGGAAGAAGAGTCCATAAAATCCGTTACTTATAAAAAAAATATTACGATTGTGAATATTTGTTCAGCGGGAATGCTTAGCGCGCCGGGATTTATGTCCAAAATTTTTCAGATTTTCGCGCGGGCGCACATAGACGTGGATGTAGTGTCAACTTCCGAGGTAAGCGTATCTGTCACGGTGGACAATGGCGAAGCTGATAAAGTAGTGAATCAATTGAGTAAATTCGCGACAGTGAGGGTGGAAAAAGGCATGGCGATCGTGTGTCTTGTGGGGGCTGGAATTATTCATGATAAATTGGCATTAACTGATCTTTTTACTGCAGTACAAGACCATGATGTAAGTATGGTTTCTCAGGGTTCTTCAAAAAGAAATATTACTTTCCTGGTGAAAGAATCGGAGGTTCAGGAAGTGGTGAAAAAAGTATTTAATAAATTTTTTATTGATTGATAAATAAAGTTTCAAAATTATCTTTTTGCTTAGATTTGCTCCGTAGCAACGTAGCAAAATTCACAAAAATCTAATTTTATAACCTTTATTTCTCTTAACCAAAAACATTATATGAAAAATGTAGTAATTGTAGGAGCGACGGGGGCGGTGGGGGTAGAGATGGTGAATTGCCTTAAAGCTTTGAATTTTCCGGTGGGGAAGTTGCGTTTGGTGGCTTCAGAAAGGTCAATAGGCAAGATTGTAAAAACTCCTTTTGGAGATATCGCGTGTGAAGAAATTTCCGAGAAAGTTTTTGAGGAAAGTGATATTGCTCTTTTTTCGGCCGGTGGAGACATCAGTAAAGAATGGCGAGAAAGAGTGGTGAAAGCCGGATGTCTGATGATTGATAATTCTTCCGCATTTAGATACGAAAAAGATGTGCCCTTGGTGATTCCAGGTGTGAATAGTGAAGCCGCGCAGGGAAATCCAGGCGTGATCGCGAATCCGAACTGCACGACCGCGATCGCGGCAATGGCTCTTTGGCCTTTGCATCGGGAGTTCGGCCTAAAGAAAGTCATTATTTCCACCTATCAAGCGACCAGTGGAGCGGGCGCAAAAGGCATGAAAGAATTAGTGGATCAGACTCGCGCGGTTTTTGAAGGAAATGATTTGGGTGGAAAGGGAATCGAGGAACTACTTGATCCGGAGCATGTGAAAGTGAAGGTCGGTGATCTAGCGGCACCAAAATTTTTTGTACATCAAATCGCTTTTAATATTATTCCGCACATAGATAAATTTCAGGATAATGGTTATACAAAAGAAGAAATGAAGGTGGCGTGGGAAACAAGAAAAATTTTTGGAGATGAGTCGATCGCGTGTTCGTGCACCGCGGTGAGAATTCCAACTTTGCGTGCTCATAGTGAAGCCATTGTCATTGAAACCGAAAAGCCGGTGAGTGTGGAAACGGCCAGAGAAGTTTTGAGTAAAGCGCATGGCGTGGATTTAGTGGACGATGTGAGCAAAAACCTCTATCCTATGCCTATTAACGCGGCTGGAAAGTTTAACGTGGAGGTGGGAAGAATTCGCCAAAGTTTGATTTTTGGAGATCATGGATTGGAATTATTTGTGAGTGGAGATCAGCTACTTCGAGGCGCAGCGCTGAATGCGGTGGAGATTGCGATGTTGTTTGTGTAGGGCGATGTATAGTTTTACAGGTTAAAAAGTGCGCCCGGGCGCAGACCACAATTTATTTTACAAATTAGTCAACAATATGAAAATTGCATTATTGGGATTTGGGGGAATGGGGAAGGTGGTGAGGACAATTGCTCTTGACCGAGGGCATGAAGTGCCGGTGATTGTGGATCCGAGCGCGAAAGAAGCGACTGCAAAAAAATTCGACGTGGCTGCGGCAAAGAGCGTGGACGTGGTGATTGATTTTTCGAATGGTGAAGCGGTGATGGAAAACGCGAAAATTTGTAGCGAAGCGGGCGTAAATCTGGTGGAAGGAGCAACGGGTTGGTATGGCAAATTAGAGGAAGTGAAGGCCGCGGCTGGCAAGATCGGATTTCTTTGGTCTTCAAATTTCTCCATTGGCGTAAATTTGTATTTCAAAATCGTGGAGGCGGCGGCAAAATTAGTCGATAAATTTGATGAATACGATGTGTGGGGAACAGAAATCCATCACTACAATAAAGCCGATTCTCCATCAGGCACGGCGAAAACTTTGGAAAAAATTCTGCTTGAAAATATTAAAAGAAAAACAGCCGTAGTCGAGGATAAACTGGATAGAAAAAGAGAAATGAACGAAATTCACTTTTCGTCCGTGAGAGGTGGTTTGGTGAACTTTGGACACACTATCGGTTTTGATTCCGCGGCTGATAGAATCACCATTACTCATGAGGCCAGATGTCGTGATGGCTATGCGCTGGGCGCGGTGAAAGCGGCAGAGTGGCTGAAAGAAAAGAGAGGATACTTTGAGATGGAAGATTTTTTGAGGGGATAGAAAAAGCGAGATAATATCTTTCAATTGTTTAAACGTAGGAGTATTTTATTTTTGATTTAATTTTAAATTTCCTATGAAAAAAAGTACAAGTATTATAATTGGCGCCGTGGGCGTTGTAGTCGTAGCTATTGGTGCTTATGCCATGTCCGGAGGTAGCCTTTTTCAAGGCAGACTAAGTTATTTTGATAAAACTCAACTGCGTCCTAAACAAAGTTTCATTGCTTCCGTTCCTCTTTGCTTAACTCTGGAAGAATACAATAAAAAATATCCTCCAATTCCTGCTACTCCTGGAACAGATACCCAAAATAATGACGATAATGGAAATGGAACGCCTGCGATAGGAGCTCCTGGCACGGGTGGTGTGAATGGGGGCCATCAAAGTGGTGGTACGAATAATGGTACAGATCCAAAACAGAGTAATTCTACCGATACTTCCAACACCAATACTTCCACCGATGGGAAAGATGATAAAGGTAATCCAATTACAGTTAATCCTCCAGTAATAGGCGGAACTGGCTCAAAAGGGGGCACTGTAGCGAAAGGAAATACCGGAAATACAAATAATAGCGGAACTGGTACCACCAGCTCTCCTGCAGGCAATAATAATGAAAAAGTTGTTTTTGAAGAATGTTCTTGCAAAAGAGATGGATTTGTATGGTACGTCAAAGGATCTGATGGGAAAAAAGAAAAGCATCAATGCTATGTGAATTTTGATAAGTGTCTGGATCCGGATTTCAAATGTCCGGATGGCACCCAGGCGGATTACCCTGCTTTGTGGGATTTGTGTAAAGCCAAAAAAACGAAAAATTGCTTTGCTGCCGGAAAGCCTGACAATACAAGTAAAATGGATGCAATGTGTAAAGCATTAACCAACTATAAGAATTGGACATGCGTCACTCAAGACCAATGTAAGGAATATGCTCAATGGTTAAAGGCTGGCACTTTAACAGAAAATATTACTAAAAACGGCTTGAGTATGAACGATCCTATGACTTGTGCCGATATGTATAGCAGCATCTGGTATGGCAAATAATTTCTGATTATTTGTGAAAAAATTTATTTTTTCAATTTTCGTATTGGCAGGGGTCGGTGTGCCCCTGCTTTTTACGCCTTTTTTATTTTCAGGATTCGAATTGGGTAAAGCAGTTTTGCTGAGACTGACAACCGTCATAGCTGTTTTTGCTTTATTTTTTTTGATAATAAAAAATGGCAGATTTTCATGGATTCAAATAAATAAGAAATTTTGGATACTATTGGGATTTTTTGTTTTATCTAATGTTTTAGCGTGCATTTTTTCAACCACCCCAATTCTTAGTTTTTGGGGCTCATATGAGCGCTTAAATGGATTGTTACAATTTCTATATTATGTTTATTTTTTCTTTCTATTTATTATTTTGATAGAAAAAGAGGAAGTGAAAAAATTGATTTATTTTCTGTGCTTGGCTGGTTTCGTGATAGCGATGATGGCAATTTTACAAAATTATTTTCATATATTTTTAAGCTTATGGGACACTGATGTTTTGGCTGGACGCGTGGCCATAGGTACATTGGGACAACCTAATTTCCTGGCCAGTTATTTATTGATGCTACTTCCATTTTTTTTGGTATTTTGGGGAGAGGGGAAGCAATGGACAAGATATTTATGGCTTACCGGCTTGGTTACATTAACTTGGGCGATCTTATTAACTTTAAGTAGAGGGGCTGTTTTTGGAATTTTGGTGTCAATGATTTTTATGGTATTTTTTTATAAAAGAAAATTATTGGCAATACCTGTTTTTTTTCTGACAATATTTGTTTTTGCAAACATTTTTGCAGGTAGTGGGTTTATCCAAAACAATAGGATTTTGAATAGACTAGTTTTGAATGGTGAGGGATTGAGGTCCGCTGATGCGAGATTGGAAATTTGGCCTGCAACTCTAAAGCTTATTCAAGAAAAGCCAATTTTGGGATATGGTCAGGATGTTTTTCAATATGCGTTTGAGAAATTCGCTCCACCTAGACTTTTGTATCTGGAAGATGTTCATAATAAAACCGATAGGGCTCATGATGAAATTTTAGATATTGCTGCATCAACCGGAATTATCGGTTTAATTAGCTATTTATTCTTCCTATTTTTCTCGATCAGAACTGGCGTGAAAAAAAATAAGGATATCATTGTCCTAGCGGCGACAACGAGCCTTGTGGCCATTTTTGCAAATAATATTTTTGAATTTTCGGTTACGATCAATTATATGCTTTGGTGGTTAATGATCGGGATAATCGTAATTTTGTGTGGAGAAAAATCTGTCATTAATGTGAATTTTTTAAAGAGAAAATGGTATTATTACTTTCTGTCTTTAATTATTTCAATGCCAGTTTTGATTTATACAATTATCAATCCTGTGATAGCTGATTATTCTTATAACAAAGGCCAATCATATGCGTCGGGCTTATTGTATTTTTATGCCGCAGATAATTTCAAAAAAGCTTCTGAGGCAAATCCATATGAATTATATTACTATATTCGCGGGGCCGAATTTGCTTTGATTGGAGCGAAAAATACGCCTGAGTATTTTTATAAAAATTTATTGCTATCTTATGCTGATTCTTTTTTAGCAAAATCTGAAAAATTGGGGGCCGGTGACTTATCAAATGTTTTGCATTTGAAAGGTCTTTTAATGTCTCAAAGAAATGCTCCAAATCTGGCAATAGAATCGTTAAATTCAGCTATTCAAAAAGCTCCGACTGACACTCTAATCTTGCTGGATCTGGCCGATATTTATGTTCAAAATAAATTGTATTCCAAAGCTATGCCTATTTATGAAAAATATTTAGAGCTAATGCCGATGTGGGATAGAGCATTTGATGTTTTTCAATCCGATGGCAGGGAGAAATTTCTTTTCAGGATATTCTTTAAAAATAATGCTAATTTTACCGACATTCTTAGACAAATCTCAAAAGTATCTAAATTGGCCGGAATGATTAAAGAAGGTGAGTTTTATAATTCTTATGCCGATAAAATTGATGAAGATATGAAGAAATTGACAAAGTAATCTTTTCTTATAGAATAGGTGCATATGGTAGTCGTTTTAAATATAAAGAAGTCTAAGAAGCACTCCTAGCGGAGAGGTTTTTAGAAACTTTATTTTAAACCTCGTTCCGCCATTGGGACGCGGATTTTTTAAGTAAATAAACAATTAATTATATGCCAAGAAAATATGCAGGAATGTGGACCGCGATAGTGACTCCGTTTACCAAAGAGGGGGCGGTGGATGAAGTGGCTTTGCGCAAGATGGTGCAGAGGCAAATCGCAGGTGGAGTGACTGGAATCGTTCCCGTGGGAACAACAGGCGAATCACCAACTACAACGACAGAAGAAGACGCAAAAATTTTTCAAATAGTTGTGGAGGAAAGAGATAAAGCGGTCGGTGCAGGTGTGCCAAAGGTCATGGTGATGGCCGGCGCGGGAAGTAATTCTACGCATGAAGCCAGCGAATATATAAGCAATGCCAAAAAAGCTGGCGTGGACCTGTGCCTCATCGTGAGTCCCTATTACAATAAACCAACGCAAAAGGGTTTGAGATTGCATTATCTGGCATTGGCAGATTTGGGTTTACCTATAATCGTTTACAATATTAAAGGGCGTACCGGAGTGAATATCGAAACCGATACTTTGATGGAAATTGCCAAACATCCGATGATTGTGGGCGTGAAGGAAGCCAGCGGTGATATGGCGCAAATTAAGGAAGTTTTGAGGAGGAGAGATGAATTGGAAAAAGAAGCTGCCAAAGAGTTCACCGTGCTTTCGGGTGACGATGGTCTGACTCTGGAAGTTATGAAAAATGGAGGAGACGGCGTGGTGTCCGTGGCTGGAAATTTGATACCGTCCGAATTGAGCGAGATGGTGAGAATTGCTTTAGGTGGAAATTTTGATGAAGCGGAAAAGTTAAATGAGAAATTCACACGTTTGTTTAAAGATATTTTTGTGGAAACAAATCCAATTCCGGTAAAATATATTGCTTCAAAAATGGGGCTTTGTGACTTGGCTTTCAGACTGCCAATGTGTGAACCGGAGGAAAAAACCAAAGTATATTTGGAGGAGACGATGAAGTTTTACAATTTAAAAGGCGTTTAAAGAAAATGAGTTTTGTGCAAATTTACAGATTAAAAAGTGCGCCCGGGCGCAGATTACAAATCCCGAAATCAATATGTCAATAAATCAACAAGTTTTGTACTTTCCGAAAGAAAAAATCATGCAAGCAACGAAAGAGTTTCCGACGCCGTTTTTTGTTTATGAAGAAAAAAAATTGAGGGAAAATTGTAGAAGATTGAAGTCGGCGTTTGAAAAATATTTCAATAAAGAAGCAGGTGGACCTGGATTTGAGCCTCTATTTGCGGTGAAAGCAAACAATAATCCTGAAATTTTAAAAATTATAAAAGAAGAGGGATTTGGGTTTGATTGCTCAAGCGAATCGGAATGTTGGATTGCAAAAAAGCTCGGCGCGAGTGGAATGTATACCGGAAATTATACACCTGCCGAAACCCTGAAATTTGCCGCGGAATGTGGCATGATTTTGAATTTGGATGACATCAGCAATGTGGCGATGCTTGCCTGGGCGGGCGTTCCAGAAACAATTTCTTTTCGCATAAATCCGGGCATAGGGAAAGGCGGAATGGAAAGCGTGGTGACTGCCGGGCCGGATGCAAAATTCGGAGTACCTTTCGAAAAAGCGGCGGTGGCTTACGCGGCGGCAAGAGACGCGGGAGTAAAACATTTTGGTATTCACATGATGACCGGCAGCAATGTGCTGGATGAAGAATATTTTGCAAAAACCGTTTCAAAATTATTGGAGATTGTAGCGGATGTAAAAAAAGAAACCGGAATTGAAATTGAATTTTTGAATGTTGGTGGAGGATTTGGCGTGCCATACAGACCGGAGGAAAAAAGTCTGGATTTGGAGAAAGTGGCAAAATTGATTAAGGAGGCTTTTGACGCGCAGTGTTTAAAATTCGGTATAAAGCCACCTCGGCTTATGGCCGAACCGGGAAGATATATTGCCGCTGATATGGGCTGGCTCGTAGGCAAAGTCGTGGTGATTAAAGATGGTTACAAAAAATTTGTGGGAATTGACGCGGCTAGCAATGACATGCCTAGACCATCGATTTACGGGGCGTATCATTATGTAAGCGTGATAAACTGCAAAAACGAGAATGGCTTGTATGAGCCGAGAAATCAGGCAGAAAGTGTGCGCGCGCACACTTCGGAAGAAGGAAGAGTCGCCATAAAAATGGAGACTGTTTCCGTCGTTGGCAGTATTTGCGAAAACAATGATCAGTTTGCCAAGGATAGGGAACTGCCGGTTTGTGAAATCGGTGATATTATTGTGATTCATAATTGTGGAGGTCATGCTTACGCTATGGGACACAATTACAACGGGAAGCTGAAACACGCAGAATATTTATTGCAGGAAAACAGTGAATTGCGTATGATCCGCCGAGCAGAAACATTTGAAGATTTATATAGGACATGCGATGGTGAAAAATAAATCTTCTCGGGCACACTTGCCTGCCCCGGCGTGGCAGACTGCGTTATGCTTCTCGCTTGCACTCGCCTTCGGCACCGTACCCGTGCAAGCTCGAAAATGCCCTTCAAAATTTATTTTTCACCATCACGTGTCCACAATCACACAAATTAAAACCATATGAATATACAACCATCAAAACGTTTACAATCCTTACCAACTTACGCCTTCAAAGAAATAAATGATCGCGTGAAGGCTTTGAAAGATCAAGGCGTGAAAGCAATCGATTTCGGGGTCGGCGATCCGAGCGAACCAACTCCAAGTTTTGTCATCAAGGGTTTATCTGAAGGCGCAAAAAAACACGCTTTAAGCGGCTATCCGCACTATATTGGACTTAAAGAATTTCGTGATTGTGCCGCAGAATATATGAAAAGAAGATTTGGCGTGGAGGTGGATCCAGATACGGAAATTTGTTCGAATGTTGGTTCAAAGGAAGCTATTTTCAATTTTCCCGAGGCGTTCGTGGAGCATGACGATGTTGTCATTTGTCCTTCTCCGGGATATCCGCCAATGAAAACAGGAACAATTTTCGCGGAAGCCGTACCATATTTTGTGCCGCTTTTGGCAGAGAATGGCTTTTTGATAGATTACAAATCAATTCCGGAAGAAACTGCCCGAAAAGCAAAAATTATTTGGCTGAATTATCCTAATTCTCCTACCGGCGCAGTGGCTGACCGAGAATATTATAAAGGTTTAATTACTTGGGCCAGAGAAAGAAACATTATCGTGGCCGCGGATGAGGGATGCTACATAGATATTTATACCGGAAAAGAGCCGCCTATTTCCATTTTGCAGGCAGCGGATGAAACAGGCCTTGGTCGTGAAGGAATTATCTCTTTCTATTCTCTTAGTAAGCGCAACAACATGACGGGTTATCGCATTGGTTTTGTGGTGGGGGATCCTCAAGTGGTGAAAATCTTCAAGATGCTCAAAACAAACATTGATTCGGGCACTCCGAATATGATTCAGGAAGCGGCAATCAGAGCTCTTCAAGATGACAAGCATGTGGCAAAAATGCGCAGACTTTATTTGAAAAAGGCAAAAATTTTAGTTAAGGGACTGAAGGCAATTGGGCTGAAAGCCTCTTTGCCGAAAGCCACTTTTTACGTTTGGCAAAAAGTCCCGACAAACATGTCTGATATCGAATTCGCAAACAAATTATTGGATCCTGAAATTGGCATCGTAGTGACTCCGGGAAGCTTAATTTCTGATGAATGCGAATTAGCCGATGGCAGAAAAATCAACCCAGGCGCAGGGTATGTAAGATTCGCCCTAATGCCTTCAATTGAGGATATTGAAGAGGCAGTCAAGAAGCTTGCCAAAATAAGGATTTAGTGTTACAGTGTCGTACATGAAAGTATTTGAATGTCCATCTCAATTATACGGTTTCCCTGATCCTGAAGCGGAATTAGCCGCTGTGGATAATTTTTATCCGCGATTATTGGAAGAGCTTAATAGAGCAAAAATTGATTATAATTTTGCGGCAGACCACACTGTAGACCCGAACCATAGAGCTTTTTTGGCTGAAAGGTACATGCATATTTTGAGCAGAGGCCATCTTCTGTATTTGGGTGTCGAATTAAGAACTGAAACTTATGCTAAAAGACCGATGCTTGCTCTTCTGGTTGAACACTCCATCAGTTTGACGATTGAGTGGATGAGACTTGCTACAAATGGACAGCTTATAATTTCCGGAACAAAAGAAGATTTTGGGCAGTGGGCTGAAAGGAGAATTGAAAGCGAGTTGGAATTTGTAAGATATTTTAGGGAAGAAGTGGAGCGCGTACAGCGAGGTAGATTTGTAAAAACTTCATGATTGGCATAGATTGAATGCGTTAGGCAAAATGTCTTTTACTCATTCTTTTTATGATTTTCACAAATAATATTGATCCTATTTTTCTTTCACTTGGTGGGCTGCAAATACATTGGTACGGGCTGTTTTTTGCCGCGGGAATAGTGTTTTGTTATCTATTTTTGATGCGAAATTTTGCCAAACGTGGCTATCCGGTGGAATTGGTGGACAGCCTGGCAATTTATTTATTTTTTGGATTACTGATAGGCGCGAGACTCGGACAAGTGTTTTTTTATGAACCGGATTATTTTTTGGCAAATCCGATCGAAATTTTGAAAGTGTGGCACGGAGGATTAGCAAGTCATGGAGCCGCTATAGGGCTTCTTATCGCGTATTTAATTTGGTTAAAAGCGCATAAAGTAAAATTTTCGAAATATGTGGATTTGCTAGTGGTGCCAATGCCTGTGGCCGCGGCGTGCGTAAGAATTGGAAATTTTTTCAATTCAGAAATTATTGGAAATCCGACAAATGAAAATTATGGAGTAATTTTCAAGAAATTGGGCGAAGATTTTCCTCGTCATCCGGCACAGCTTTATGAGGGTCTCTTATGTCTTTTTACCTTTGGCGTGCTTTATTTTTTATACAAGAAATATTACGGAAAATTGCCACCAATGTTTATTCTTTTTACCTTTATTTTCGTATACTTTCTCGGAAGATTCGGACTGGAATATTTCAAAGATTTGCATGGCCCGTTACCGACAGATTTCCCGCTATCAATGGGGCAGGTTTTAAGTATTTTGCCGGTACTTTTGGCAGTGGGATATTATGGCTGGGTGATGCTTAAGGCGCAGAGGAAATAGCATGTGAATTTTACTTTTTGCGAATAAGGCCACGCTGCTGCGGGGCCTTTCTTGAGCAAAAAGTAAAATTCACATGCTATTTCCTCTATACTACAAAATTTTTAATCTTCTTGTTGATAAAGTAATCCAAGCCCCAGATTGTTCCGGCGCGGATGTAGATCAATCCTGAAAAGACTAAAATGTAAATTATTTTTTCGTCTACTAAAAATCCACTTTTGACGTGTGGAAAATCCAGTCCCGGAAAATAAAAAAGTACTAATAATAAGATCGCGAAGTATGATGCCAAGCGCGTGAAGGTGCCGAATATGAGTCCAAGTCCAATGGCGGTTTCTCCCAGCGGCACAACGAAATTAACCCAACCTATATTTCCGGCTGAAGCGAACCAGGCATATAGAGAATGGAAAGTTTTTGCACCGGATAAAAATCCGGAAGCGTCCCATGCCGGATCCATGAATTTTTCTACGCCGGCATAGAGAAAAAGCCAACCGAGAGAAATTCTCAAAAGGAAAATTATTATTTCCTTGGTATGCTTATTGGACGTGAGGTTTTTTTGCATGTTGTTTGAAAATTATGATTCCAAAAATAAATAAAAGAGTGGAAGTGGTAGCTGAAATCATGCAGTACTGACAAATCGCGTGAAGCACGAACAGTTGCAAAAATACGAACCAGATAGACGCCGTCATTCCGACGCAAGTGAGCCAAGCTATATATCTCGGCAAGCAGGATTTTTTACTGTCGAAATAAAATAAAGTTAACAATAAAACCGAGAGATAATAAAAGACTCCGAGTAAAGCGACCGGGACGCCAAATATTAGTGAATATGGACTGGTGGTCACAGCTTCGCACCCATTGAAAACAGTGCAGCGTAGGGCCAATCCGGTGTAGTGAGCGATGGTGAGATAGCTCGCATCCAGGAAGCCGATAAAACTAATTATTATTAAGCTCCAAATGAGCCATTTAGGCAGATGCGTCGATTGCATCTCTGATGAGTTTTCTAAAGTCGTCATTGTTTTGTGGTTTAATTTCTGAACCGTTTAAGAAAAATGTTGGGGTTGAATCTACTCCTGAAGCTTCGCCGCCACTTTCGTCATCATTCACAAATCCGGCAGCTTTATCAGAATTCATATCGTTTTTGAATTGTTCTACGTTTAGGCCAAGCTGTCCGGCGTAGGTAGCAAAAGCGTCTTTAACAGATTCTGAGGGCTGTGGAGCCCAAGCTTTTTGATTTTGGAAAAGGAGATTGTGCATTTCCCAAAATTTGCCCTGCATGCCTGCGGCTTCCGCTGCCTGAGCGGCAATTTGAGAATTTGGGTGAAGCTGGCGTAATGGAAAATTGCGATATACCAAACGAATGTGTGTTCCAAATTCACTCATGATACTTTCAACTTCCGGCTCCCAGGCGCGACAAGCGGGACATTGGAAATCGCTATATTCCACAAGTGTAACTTTTGAATTTTTTTCTCCTTTAATCCATTCATCAGCGCTGACCGCTTTATTTAATTTTCCCGGAGAAGTAGATGGAGCTTTACTTAGGAACATTATTCCAAGAAAGCTGCTTATCAAAATCACTCCAACGATGAACCAGAGTGTAAAACGTTTTACGTCATCATTATTATCCATAAAGTTATTTGGTTAGATTTAAATTTCGGTTTGATTGCGGAATTGGAATTTCGCTGGTTTGCAGAGATTTTACGGATTGCTCACTTTGAATTTGATTAATTACCGATTGAACGAAATCTCCCACAATTGGGACCAAACGAATTTGAGCCAAAATATAAATAAAAAGTCCAACCAGCACGCTGGCTCCAAGCACAGAGCCAAAACCAAGCATCAATCCTCTCAAAAAAGAATACCACAAAAATTTCAAAGGATGATTAAACACCTGCATGAAGTCCATCTTTTTCAGACGGGTGATTTCGGCGGTAAGCTCTTTCATCTCTCTTGCCAGGGCAAGACTATGATCGTGATGTTCTGTAGTTTGATTGCTCATGCCAGCACATTATATAATCCACTTATGAAAATTACCACAAAAACCGGAGATAGGGGAGAGACAAGTTTATTTGGCGGGCGCAGAGTGAGCAAATCCTCTGATTTTATTTGCTTGATTGGAGAACTGGATGAATTACAGGCCGTGACGGGGTGGGCAAGATGCGGACTTTCAGGAGAAATGGCGCTGGCTACGGATAGAATTCAGGATGATTTATATCGAATAATGTCGGTGGTGGGGTTTGAGATGAAGTGCCCGGGAAATATTCGTCCGATTGATGATAACGATGTGGAATTTTTGGAAAAGGAGATGAAGAAGTATGAAAAAGCCGTGGGAGACTTGAGTAAATTTATCAGACCGGGAACTACTGAGGCCGCGGCGAGACTACAAATTGCGCGAACGGTTTGCAGGAGAGTGGAAAGGGGAATGGTGGGAGTGGATGGGGAATCGGTGAAAGTGCCGGCGGAAATAATTAAATATTTGAACAGACTTTCGGACTTGCTCTTCGTAATGGCCTATTCGCAGGAGCGGTTTTCAAAATAATGGCTTTATGATAAGCTTTGCACATGAATATCAAGGATCTATAATCAAACATGGCAAAAATTAAAATAGTTTATGGGTCGGTGGGCGGAAATACCGAGCTGGTATGCGAAAAAGTACAGGATGTTTTGGAAAAAGCCGGAAATTTTGTGGAATTGCTTGAAGCCAGATTGGCAGATGCGGTTTACGCGGCTGACGCAGATTTGTTGATTTTAGCTTGTCCGACTTATGGTATTGGCGAATTGGAACATTTTTTTGAAATATTTTTAGGAAAATTGGCGGCACTGGATTTGAAAAATAAAAAATGCGCGATCATTGGACTTGGAGACCCAAAATATGATAAAGATTATCATCTGGAATCGGTAAAAATCATCATGGAATTTTTGCAGAAGAAAGAGGCAAAAATTCTACACATGCCTTTGCGCATTTCCAAAAATCCAATGGTGCTTATTCCGACAGGATTCGTGGATAGATGGGCGGAAAAAATTAATGAATTAATCAAATAATGAACAGGTTTTCAATAAAAATCGCAGGCGCAAGTGGAGGGGGATTGCTCAGTACGGGCGATATTATTTTGAAAGCGTTGCAAAATATGGGATTTTATCTGGTGGCGGAAAGGGAATATCCCTCTTTAATTAAAGGCGGACATGCTTGTTTTCATATCACCGCGAGCGAAGAACCCGTTTATGCTTTGCGCGAGGAAGTGGATTTGATTATGGCGATAGATTCTTTCAGTCTAAAAATGTATGTGGACGGTCTGAAAGATGGTGGAATCTTGGTTCATGGACAAGAAAGAGCAATTGAAGGGAAAGAAGCATTGGAAAAAGCGAAGGCGAAAGGGGTGAAAGAAGTTCATTTGCCCATAAGAACGGTAGCACTGGAAAGTGGCGGAAATGTATTGATGAGCAATGTCGTTTTGCTTGGAATGATGTGGAAAGCTTTGGGCCTGCCATACGCGCCGATCGAAGCGGAAGTGACCGAAAGATTTAAAAATAAACCGAAATTATTGGAAGCGGATTTGAAATGTCTCAAGGCCGGATTCGACAGAACGGAAAAAATCATGGACATAAAAATTCCAAAAAAAGTTCCAAAAACTATTTTGATGGAAGGCAATAAAGCTATCGCTCTCGGAGCGGTGCATGCTGGATGTCGCGCTTATTTTGCTTATCCGATGAGTCCGGCGAGTACGATACTTACGTACATGGCGAACTTCGCGGAAAAAACCGGAATGCTGGTAAAACAAGTCGAAGATGAAATCAGCGTCGCGAGCATGACGCTTGGGGCGATGCATATGGGGACACGTGCTTTTTGCGCTACGTCGGGCGGTGGTTTTGATTTGATGACCGAGACTGTATCTTTGGCCGGAATGATTGAATGTCCACTGGTGATTTGTATCGCTCAGAGACCCGGTCCGGCGACTGGAATGCCTACTTGGACTTGTCAGGCGGATTTGGATTTGGCCATTTATTCGGCGCATGGAGAATTCGCGAAATTGGTAATAGCCGTGGGCGATCCTTATGATGCTTTTGATTTAACTCAACACGCTTTTAATTACGCGGAAAAATTTCAAATTCCGGTAATGCTTTTGACGGAAAAGGGAATCGCGGAAACTCATTGGACGATTCCGATGTATGAACAAGAAAAAATTCCGATCGAGAGAGGACTGGTGGAGGGAAAAGAGCTGGCCGAATTGGTAAACGAAGATCGCTATAGAATCACCGAAAATGGCGTGAGCAAGCGCTGGATTCCGGGGTCGAGCGAGGCTTATTATTTCGCGAATAGCGACGAACATCTGGAAGATGGCAGCTTGACCGAAGATGCCGAGCCGGCTAGCAAGATGATCGCCAAAAGGATGAGAAAAATGGAGACTTTACTGGAAGCTTTGCCGGAGCCGGAGATTTACGGAGATGCAAAAAATGCCGATATTTCTTTCGTAGGATGGGGGAGTTCTAAAAATGTGATGAAAGATATTATTGGGCAATACACAGAAAAAGGCGTGAAGGTAAATTATTTGCATTACAGTTTTATGTTTCCTTTGAAGACCGCTGTTTTAAAAAAATTCTTCAAAGAAAATGGGAATGTCCATTTGATTGAAGGAAATTATCAAGGACAACTGGGAAATTTAATTGAAGCAAAAACGGATTTAAAATTTAAGGGACGTTTACTTAAATACAATGGACGTCCGTTTTATTTGAATGATTTGGAAAAATTTATTGATGCCAACAAATGATCAAAAAAATGGATAAAAAAACCAGAGATGAGTTGATCGCGAAAGCGGATAAACTGCTCAAATACGAAACCGATAAAGTGATAACTTGGTGTAGTGGATGCGGAAATTATGGCATTCAAAATGCTTTAATGAGAGCCTTGGTGCTTGAAGGACTTGAAAGAAAAGATTTTGCTTTATTTTTTGATATTGGATGTTCGGGAAATGGTTCAGATAAATTCGAGGCGAATACTTTTCACGGACTACATGGACGTATTATCAGCACCGCCGCGGGCGCGGCATTGGCGAATGAAAAAATGAAAGTTTTGGCTTTTGCCGGCGATGGAGCGACGTTCAGTGAAGGCGTGAATCATTTGGTGCATGGCGTGCGTAATAATTTTCCGATGATTTTTGTTCATCATAATAATGAAAATTATGGGCTTACAATTGGTCAGGCTTCAGCAACAACACGTTGTGGCGCGAAAATGAATGGCACTCCGGGAACCGTAGTGATAGAGCCGATTAACACTTTGCAATTTGTTTTGAGTTTGGATCCGACTTTTGTGGCGAGAGGATTTTCCGGAGACGTGGACCATTTGACGGAATTATTCCGTAAAGCGATTCAGCATAAAGGTTTTGCTTATCTGGAAATTTTACAATCATGTCCGACATATAATCGCACTACTCCGGAGGATTGGTATGCTTCGCGAGTGAAATATGTGGAAGATTTGAAAGGGTATGACCGTCATGATATCTGGGCGGCAAGAAAATTGGCGCAAGATATGGATAAAGAAATTTATTTGGGACTTATCTATGAAAATACGGGAAGAAAAGACTTTTTGAGTTTGCAGTCCAATAGAAGTGGAGTGAAAACAGCTTTAGTGGAAGAAGTAAAACATTATGACGTGAAAGAGCTGATTTAATTCATCCGAGCCGAGCCTATTGACTTTCTGCCTTTTCGGCGTAGAATATCCTCTTTTAAATTTAATTATGTTCATAGAACCGGAGAAATCGATGTTTGGAAAATTTGCTGATGAAATGGAAGATTCCGGCTGTTCGCTTTATGTGACGGGAGACTGCAGGGCTCCGGACTGTGAACAAGTGGCTCTAAGAACCGCGGAAGAGCCGGAGACAAGAGGAGATTTTGTCTTTTCGACCAGGGAACTGCTTTTTTCCACCATTGGATACGGGAAAAAACATGTTCGAATATTAAAAATGTCCGCTTACGAGTACCTGCCAGAAGCCCAATTATTGGATGAGCTCTCTGAAATGATCAATTATGGAATTACTACTCCGGAAGAAATAAATTTGATGTATCTTTGCGTGGTTGAATCATTGAATAAAGGGCTAAAATTTTGGAATGAAAAACAGGGCGGAATTCCTTTCCGCAGTGAGGAATTAAAAAGAGTAGTAATGACTCATGCAAAAAAGAAAGCGTTTTCGGTAATTACCGCTATGGGCATAGATTATCCAAATGAAACTTCTCCTTATAGTTCGGGAAGATTATTAAATTTTTTCGATCGTTGCGGGAATTTTTTTGTGCATATTGTCGAGGCGGCATTTGCGGACGTGGAATTGCATAATTTTACAGAAAATGTCGTGAAGGCAGGTGCAATGAAAGCTATTTCCGACGAAGTACATTAATAATTTTCGCGTTTCTTTTCAGACCTTTTCGTTTGGCGCGCATTATGGGAGAGCCCGCGAAAGTTTGCAAAAAAGCGGCATCGGCGCGAATGGGAGATTTATCTTGCTTGGTGGTTTTGGCATGGGCGGGGCGAAGAGTTTTCAATTCTAAAGAATCGCCGGCGATGGGAGTGAAGAGGCCGTCCATGCTTAGCTTCGGCTCCCTGGTAGCAATACCCGCTCGCTGCGCTCGCGTTTGATGCGGACAAACTTCCTGACAAATATCACAGCCATAAAGACGCCTGGTTTTTTTAATAATTTTGGCGAGACGTGGCGGGATGGATTTTTTATTTTCAATCGTGAGATAAGAAATACAGAGACGGGCATCTACGACCCCAGGAGCAATGATGGCACCGGTGGGGCAGGAGGTCATACATTTGTTGCAATTTCCACAAACATTGAAAGAGGGAGCGGAGGGGTCGGACCAGCGTTCGGCAGGCAGCGATTGATGGTGATTATTGATGGAAAAATTCAAATCCAGCGTCGTAATTATTTCGCTCAAAAAAATCCAGGAGCCGAATTCTTTGCTAATTACGCAGCCGTTTTTGCCGATACGGCCGATACCGGATTGTTCGGCAAGGGCTCGTTCGAGAATAGGGCCGGTGTCGACGTAGGATTTGGTGAGGGGCGAAGAAAGTGGAGGGTTTTCAGCAATTTCCTGGATAAATTTCTCTATCATTTTTAATTTTTTCCCAATAACTTTATGGTAATCGCGACCGTAGGCGTAGCGCGCGACGCGACCATGTCCGCGAGGAAGATCGGGTTGTTCGTGATAATAATTCAGGCCAAAAACAATGACTGATTTTGCGCCGGGCAAAATCTTTGAAAGATCGCGACGTTGCTCGATTTTCCTCATATATTCCATCTCTCCTTCGCAGCCTTTCTCAAGCCATTCATCAAAAGCTTTTAAATATTTCCCTTCAATTTTTGCGGGAGAAAATCCGACAAGATCGAAACCAATGGATTTCGCATAAGTGGAAATTTTTTGGCGGAGTTCAAATTTTTCAATATCTATCTGGTTCATAAAATGGCTTAAGCGTGCAGATAATAACAAAATTTTAAAATAAAGGCACGACCCGGCTCTTACTATCGGAATGACACTACGCTACGCTTCTCAACTATTTGCAATCCGTTTTTCACCCTAAAGCCTTTTAATTAGAAAAAAAAATTATTAAGATTGATCCCTTTGTAATCATGTATGATTTATATCTCGGAGGAATTAAAAATAGAGTTTCAAAAGGCAAAAAAAGCGCTTTTGGGCGCGAATAAAATTTGCATTATTTCGCATAGGAGTCCTGATGGAGACGCGGTTGGTAGCAATTTAGCGCTGAGACTTCCGCTTGAAGCGATGGGGAAAAAAATCACCAGCGCGTCCGTGGATCCGGTGCCGGACAACAGTATGTTTTTGAAAAAGGCCGATACTTTTGTGCAGGATTTTAATTACGAAGATTTTGATCTGATCATGAGCGTGGATTGCGGAGCTTTAAAACTCGTGGCTTTTCATGAAAAGAAACCCGAACTACTTTCAGCTAAAAAACCATTTATAAATTTTGACCATCATATTTCAAATAATAATTATGGCACAATAAATCCCGTGGATCCTGCGGCGTGTTCCACCTGCATGATTCTTTATAAATTTATGAAATTTTGCGACTGGCCGATTACCATAGACATGGCCACTTGTTTACTTCATGGAATTTATTTTGATACCGGCGGGCTCGTACATAGCAATACGACCGCGGAAGTGATGAAGGTTTGTGGAGAACTGATGGCGCGCGGAGCGGATTTGAAAAAAATATCGAAAGAACTTTTTCATACTACTCCGGTGAATCGCTTGAGATTATGGGGAAGAATTTTGGAAAGAGCTTATATAAACGAGGATGGAGTGACCGTGTCGGCTGTGAATCATCAGGATTATGAGGCCTGCGGTACCGGTTCTCATGATACAGGTGGAGCGATTGACTATCTCAATGCAGTGCCGGGAAGCAAATATTGTGTATTATTAAGCGAAGATGAAAAAGGTTTGGTGAAGGGCTCCCTGCGAACTCAAAGAAATGATATAAATTTGTCTGACGTGGCTTCTCAATGGGGTGGAGGAGGTCATCCGAAAGCTAGCGGATTCGGCATGCCTGGAAAATTACAGCCGGTGATGAGCTGGAAAATCATGACTAATGAGGAAAGTGAATCTCATGGAAAGGATTTGACATTTTAAAAATAGCACGTAGAATGTTCTCTACTTTAAAAAAGTAATATTTTTATGGAAGGATTAAGTTTAATTGGAAAGAAATTCATGCCGTCATTGGCGGCTTTGGCACTGGGATGCACCCCGGAAGTATCATTACAGGATTCAAGAATGCGAGAAGCTTTGGTTCAATTGGAGGGGAAAACTTCTGATTTGACCGCAGAGTTTGAGGCTACGGTAATGGCAGCAGCTGCCAGCGGGGAAACTTTTAAAGAATTGGGCAGTTCCACCGGAGAAGTAGTGATGGTTGATGGGGACCAGTCTTACGGGTGTATACCATCACAAAAGGGCGATGGAATAGTCTGTGAAAGAAGCGGATTTTCCACAGTCGAAAAAGACCCGAGCCTCGTCACTCTGGATAGGAAGAAAAGCACTTTGCTCTATGCTGCGACTGGGCCTGAGATGGCCGTGCAGATGGTGTCGCACCCAACGCCAGACCAACAAGTTACTTCGACGATATCACTGATAGATAAGGCTTGCGTGCTACATAATACCGGTAATGGTCTTGATGCTTCGCTGCAATCATCAGATCCAGAGATCGTAAAGGAATGCCAAAGTTTACGTGATGGCTTAATGGCGAGACTTAAAAAAGTAATGGAAACGGCGTTACAAATTAAAAAGAGTTAATGATGAGAACTCGTGCTTGACCTCGATGACTTTCTTCCCTAAAATCTTTTAAAGAAAGTTCATTTAAAACAATGCCTTCAAAGAAACGCGCTAAACAAAAAGGGGCCTCCAAGAAAAACGGGGGTTTAGTTTTTCCAAAAAAAGTTTTGATACTTGGAAGTGGAGCTTTGAAAATCGGTGAGGCCGGAGAGTTTGATTATTCCGGTTCTCAAGCCATTAAAGCACTGAAGGAAGAAGGGATTGAAGTGGTGTTGGTAAATCCAAATATCGCTACAATTCAAACTTCAAAAGGTTTGGCGGATAAAATTTATTTTTTGCCGGTAAACGATTATTTTGTGGAGAAAGTTATCGCCGAAGAAAAACCCGATGGAATTTTTTTATCATTTGGGGGACAAACCGCCTTAAATTGCGGAGTGAAACTTTATGAAAGAGGTGTTTTTGAAAAATATAACGTAAAAGTGCTTGGCACTCCGGTGGACGCAATCCAAAAAACGGAGGATAGAGATTTATTCAACAAAGAGCTGACAAAAATAGGTGTAAAAATGCCAAAGAGCATAGCTTGTAATGATAAAAAATCCGGACTTGAGGCGGCAAAAATAATTGGCTTTCCTCTGATGATCAGAGCAGCTTTCGCTCTCGGCGGAAAAGGAAGCGGATTCGCCTACAATGACAAGCAGCTTAATGAAATGTTGGATACGGCCTTCGCCTATAGTCCGCAAGTTTTGGTGGAGGAAAATTTGAAAGGCTGGAAGGAAGTGGAATATGAAGTGGTGCGTGATAAAGCGGATAATTGCATTACGGTATGTAACATGGAAAATTTTGATCCGCTGGGAATTCATACCGGTGAATCGATTGTGGTCGCGCCTTCGCAGACTTTGACGAATAGTGAATATCATAAATTGCGTGAGCTGGCGATTAAAGTCATCAGACATTTGGGAATTGTGGGCGAATGTAATATTCAATATGCTTTGGATCCTCAGTCTGAGGATTATAGAGTGATAGAGGTAAATGCCAGACTTAGTCGGTCGTCCGCTTTGGCTTCGAAAGCTACTGGCTATCCTTTGGCGCATGTGGCCGCGAAATTGGCTTTGGGCTACACTTTGCCGGAACTTAAAAATGCCGTAACAAAGACGACGACAGCCTGTTTCGAACCGGCACTGGATTATTTGGCTTTGAAAATTCCAAGATGGGATCTCAATAAATTCAGAATGGTGAGTAAAGAAATCACTTCGGAGATGAAGTCCGTGGGAGAAATTATGGCGCTGGGACGAAGCTTTGAAGAAGTAGTGCAAAAGGGCTTGCGCATGCTGCAAGTGGGCCTTCATGGTTTAGTGGCGAATGAAGACGTGAGACTGGAAACGCACGAAATCGAAGAAGATATTATTCATCCGACGCCAAAAAGAATTTTGGTGATCGCGGAAGCTTTGCGTAAAGGTTGGACGGTGGAAAAAATTGCCAAAATTTCCGGAATAGACTGCTGGTTTCTGGATAAACTAAAGAACATCGTGGAATTGGGAGAAAAATTGAAACATTCAAAAGAAATAGATGAGGAATTGATGCGTGAATCCAAGAAAAAAGGATTTTCAGATAAACAATTGGGCTTTATGCGCGGTGTGGGAGAGTTGGAAATAAGAGCTCTGCGTAAAAAATTAAAAGTTCTGCCTTCTTTTAAACAAATCGACACGATGGCGGCGGAATATCCGGCAAATACGAATTATCTTTATGTAACTTATCACGGAGATAAAAACGACGTGGTGACCGGCGCGAAGAAAAAAATCATCGTACTCGGAGGTGGCGCTTACTGCATAGGCTCAAGCGTGGAATTTGACTGGTGTTGCGTAAATGCGGCTCAGACAGCGGGTCGTGATGATTATGAGAAAATCATGATCAATTACAATCCGGAAACTGTTTCCACGGATTATGATATGTGTGACAAATTATATTTCGATGAACTTTCTTTGGAGAGAGTTTTGGATATTTATGAGTTTGAGAATGATGGAATGAAGGGTAAAAATGTGACGGGTGTGGTAGTTTCTACCGGTGGACAGGTGGCAAACAATCTGGCTCTAAAATTATATAAATCAGGTGTGAAAATTCTCGGAACTGATCCGGCCAATATCGACAGGGCCGAAGATCGTCACAAATTTTCTGCGATGCTAGATAAACTGGGCGTAGATCAGCCAAAATGGAAGGAATTGGCCAACTTGAAAGAGGTTAATAAATTTACAAGCGACGTGGGATATCCGGTGCTGGTAAGACCTTCTTATGTGCTTTCCGGTGCGGCGATGAGCGTGGCTTATGATGAAAACGCTTTGAATAATTTTCTTGGCAAGGCGGTAAAAATTTCCAAAGATGCGCCGGTGGTGATTTCGAAGTTTGAGACCGGAGCGAAAGAAATTGAAATCGATGCCGTGGCTTACAAAGGACGAATTGTTGTGTACGCGATTTCTGAACATATTGAAAATGCCGGCGTGCATAGTGGAGACGCGACGATAGTTTTGCCGCCGCAAAAATTGTACATGGAAACAATTCGCCGAATAAAAATTATCGCGAAACAAATCGCAAAGGAATTAAATATCAGCGGACCTTTTAATATCCAGTTTTTGGCTAAGAGCAATAGAGTAATGGTGATCGAATGCAATTTGCGCGCGAGTAGAAGCTTCCCGTTTGCCTCAAAAGTTACCGGTTATAATTTTATAGAAATCGCGACTGAGGCGATGCTTGCCACGACGACCGGAAAGATGACTAAACACGGTAAAAAATTATTAAATTATAAAGAATATAAGACTTTGGATTTGGACCACGTGGCGGTAAAGGCACCGCAATTCAGCTTCCCTCGCTTGAAGGGCGCGGATCCGGTACTCGGAGTGGAAATGGCTTCCACTGGAGAGGTGGCGTGTTTTGGCGAAGATTTATATGAAGCACTTTTGAAATCAATGATCAGCGTGGGCTTTGAATTGCCTAAGAAAGGAATTTTATTCAGCGTGGGTGGAGTGGAAACAAAAGCCGATATCTTACCGGCGGCACAAAAATTTGCCGAGATGGGATTCAAGATTTATGCCAGTGAAGGAACCGCGGAGTTTTTTAATAAAAATGGGGTAAAAGCTCATAAGCTTGAGAAAATTTCTACGGGCAAAGCTCCGAATATTTTGGACGCGATGATGAATCATGACGTCGATCTCATCGTAAATATTCCAAAAAATTATACGAGAAGCATGGTGACGGATGGGTACTCCATTCGTAGAAAAGCTCTCGATCTAAACATTCCACTTATTACGAATGTCCAAGTAGCTAAAACCATGGCCGAAGCGCTGGGAATTTACAAGCTGGAGGATTTGAAAATTAAAGATTGGGGAAGTTATTTTGGGTAGCGCACTGGCAATTCAGCTATTTTTTCAGAATTGTTTTTAAAACTTGGGCTGGGGTTTTTACTTCGATGGCTTTGCCATCAAAATCTTTGTCAAAAGTCACAATATATGTGCCGCATTTTTGCGTGGCTACGAACTGCATGGCATCGTCAAAATCCAGACCAAGATTTTCTCGGACGGAATTAATCATGAGATCATCGCGAATATCTAATTTAGGTATTTTGATTTTTTCTTCGCAAATTAACAATAAAAGATCACGCAAAAAATCCTGCTTACCTTTTCTGCACGATGCTTCAATTGCGCTAAGAGTAAATCTGGTTATGTAAACATTTTCTCTTATCAGCTCATTTTTAATTGCCTTTAACAAATCTTGGCATTCCCGCCATTTGTCCTGTCCAAAAATTATTTCTAAGATGATGTTGCTATCAATCAACATATTTGTGCCAGTTATGCTGCCATTCCATGGCTGTCATTCCAGGATAATCATTTTTCATACAGCCAACATGCTTATCAAAAAATGTATCTTTGCGTAATTCTTCCAAAGTGATTTTTTTCACGGGGGCGTAGAGTTTTTCTTTGTATTCTTCATATTGATCCTGAGCTTTTTTTAATTTTTCATATTCTTCAATGGAAAGAAAAACCGCATAGGGCTTAGACTTACGAATGATCATGCACATACCTTCTTTTACAACTTTATCCGTCAACTCCTTGAAGTTATTGCGGGCGTAGGTGGCGGTGACTTGTTGGGAAGTGGAAATATTCATGATTCAATCTTAGCAAATGTACATTTAAATGTCAATTTGAACCAATTCTCGTATAAAAGACGGAAACGCGCAGACGAGCCAGAGGCTCGGCACAGTAGACGGGTGGCTATGTAGCTCAAAATTTTTGGCAAACAAAAATTCGTTTTCGAATCTTGAGATTTTTTGTTATGCTCAGCTCAACTCAAATACTAATTTTTGTCCTATGAATGAAATTGATAAACCGATCCGACGCGCGGATTACAAATTGCCGGAATATTTAGTGGAGCATGTAAATTTATTTTTCAAAGTCACGAATGAAAATCACGTGGAAGTGACCGGAGAAATTCAAATGAAAGAAAATCCAGACGCGGGCGCCAATAAAGACAGTGAGCCGGCGCCGGTGGTTTTAAATGTCGGCAGTGAAATTAAAAAAATTACCGGAGTGGAAATAGATGGCGTGAAACTTGATGAGAAAAAAATTGTGAATCAAAAGTATGCCTTGATTTTGCCGGGAAAAAAGGGCAACTTTACCGTGAAAGTTTCCACTATAATAAGTCCGGCGGAAAATCAAAAACGTCGGGGGCTGTATAAAAGCGGAGATTTGATAATCACTCAAAATGAATCCGAGGGGTTTAGAGACATAATTCCTTTTCCCGACAGACCGGACATTCTTACAAGCTGGCGAACGGAAATAACCGCTCCAAAAGCCGATTATCCGGTGATGCTGGCTACGGGGAATCTAGTTTCGAATAAAGAAAATCCCGGCGGTACTCATACTTCCGTGTATCAAAGCGAGTTGCGTATGCCGAGCTATTTATTTGCTATGGCGCTCGGAAAAATGGACGTACTTTTGGATGAATATAATTTGAGTGGTCACAAAATTAAATTGCAAATTTTTACCGCTCCGGGGAAAACCGACAGAGCGAAGATCGCAATGGAATCGCTAAAAATGTCCATGCAGTGGGACATGGATAATTATGGTCGCCAGTATCCTTTGGATCAATACAGCATTGTCGCGGCCGATGATTTCAATTTTGGGGCGATGGAAAATTTGGGCTTAAATATTTTCAACAGCGCCAGCGCGATTTCCAGTCCGGAAACCGGTACGGATGAAACCACCGTGGGTATAGCGGTGACTGTGGCTCATGAATATTGTCATACTTGGAGAGGAGATTTGGTCACGGTGAGAACTTGGCATGAAGCTGCATTAAAAGAAGGATTTGTGAGGCTGATGGATTGCACTTTTGAGGGAGAATTAGTAGGCGAAAGCGTGGCCAGAATCAGAACCGTGAGATATCTCCGAACTTCACAATTCAATGAAGATGCCGGAAATTCCGCTCATCAAATTTGGCCGGAAGAATACGTGGGAGATCCCGGCGACAGTATTTATACCGCCACAACTTATTCAAAAGGGGCGGAAGTAGTGAGAATGGTCAGAACGCTCGTAGGCAAAGAAAAATTTCGCAAAGGACTCGATTTATATTTTGAAAAATTTTACGGCAAGGCGGCGACCATTGATGACTTGGTGACATGCTTGCAAGATGCGAGTGGCAGAGACTTAACTCAGTTCAAACAATGGTTTAAACAAGTGGGAACTCCGGTGTGCGATATTAGCAGCAGTTATAGCGTGGCGGAAAAAACTTTTACTCTGAATGTGCATCACGAATGTCCGCGCGAGCCGAAATATGCTTTGAATTTTCCGCTGGAAATGGGGCTGATCTCACCGGATGGCGAAGCGGTGGAACTGGAACTTTTGGAGGATGGCAGTCGCGATCACGATCTTGCTCGCGGAGTTTTGAATATTACAAAAAATGATCAAACTTTTGTTTTCAAAAATGTTCCGAAAGACAGCGTGCCATCTTTGTTTAGAGAATTTTCCGCGCCGATGAAATACAATTATAATTATTCGACAGCGAACCTGAGACATTTGATGCAGCATGACGACGAAGGATTTAACAGATATGAAGCCGGTCAGAGAATTATAAATATGGAAATGGATCAATTGGTGAAGGCGTATCAAAAAGGAAAGGATTTAGCGGTGAACGAGGAAACTTTACAATCCTTTGACGCGATTATGTATGAATTGATGGATGAGAATCCAGCTTTGGCGCGGGAGATGATTATTTTGCCAAGCGAAAAAGAATATGTGCAAAAAATGGATGTGTATGATTTCCAAGCGGCAAAGGCAGCAAAAGATACTTTGCGTTTGGCGATCGCGGCAAGGTTTAAAGATAGATTTGAGGAACTTTACAAAAAATATCAGGAAATTACGGCAAACATTGAAGCAAAGAAAAACGCTCCGGTAATTGATAAGGAAGCGATGTTGGCCAGAAGAATAAAGAATACTTGTTTGGCTTATCTAGCGGAACAAGGCGATGAATTCGTGGCTATGGCGGAAGCTCAATTTAAGGATGCTAAAAATATGACTGATGAATCCGCGGCGTTGAAAATTCTTTCAGACAATAGAGAAAAAAGTGACGCGACTATGGATGCGTTTTATAAAAAATGGGAACACGAAGAGCTCGTGCTTCAAAGATGGCGCAGCCTGCTCGGGTTGATGGATTTGGATAACGTTTTCGAGAAAGTCGAGGCCTTCGTAAAATCAGATCGCTTTGATTTCAATAAGCCGGGACATGTCTTGAATTTATTTGGTGGATTTATCGCAAATCCTGCGAGATTCCATGACGAAGAAGGCAAAGGCTATGGGCTTGTGGTAGAGGTCGCAGCAAAATCAAAAAATCCATACGCGGCGGCGAGAATTTTGAGAGAAGCTTTCGGCATGTTGCCAAAAATGGACGAAAAACGAAAAGCCCTGATGAAAAAATCTTTGCAAAAATTCATCAAAATGCCGGGAGTGGACGACAGCCCTCTTTTGGCCGCAAAGAAAATTTTGGAAGGGTAAGAATTTGCATTTCCAGAAGCCTTTTAATACAATGCTGGCGCTTTTATAAAAATCATATGGAAAAAAATACTTTGAAATTAAAAAAAGGTCTCGCGCAAATGCTGAAAGGCGGCGTGATTATGGACGTGGTGAACGCGGAACAAGCGAAGATTGCGGAAGAAGCCGGCGCGGTGGCGGTGATGGCTCTGGAACGTGTGCCTTCAGATATTCGTCGTGATGGAGGAGTGGCCAGGATGAGTGATCCAAAAATGATTAAAGAAATCATAAAAGTGGTTTCCATTCCGGTGATGGCAAAAGTGAGAATCGGTCATTTCGTGGAAGCTCAAATTCTTGAAGCTTTGGGCGTGGATTATATTGATGAAAGCGAAGTACTTACTCCAGCTGATGAAAAATTTCATGTACTAAAAAGTGATTTTAAAGTTCCTTTTGTGTGTGGCGCGAGAAATCTCGGCGAGGCTTTGCGAAGAATTCAGGAAGGCGCGGCAATGATTCGCACAAAAGGCGAAGCGGGAACAGGAAACGTGGTGGAAGCGGTAAGACACATGAGAACAATGCTGGATGGCATTGAAAATTTAGCGAAAATGAAAGTTAGCGAACTAAAGGCTTGGGCAAAAAGTGAAAGAGTGAGTTTGGAGCTTGTTGAAGAAGTTAGACGACTTCGTCGTCTCCCAGTAGTAAATTTTGCGGCGGGTGGAATTGCTACTCCGGCAGATGCCGCTTTGATGATGCAGCTTGGTTGCGATGGCGTGTTTGTAGGAAGTGGAATTTTCAAATCTTCACACCCGGAAGTTCGCGCGAAAGCGATAGTGGAAGCAACTTTGCATTATGACGATCCTGCTATTTTGGCTAAATGCTCAGAAGGATTGGGTGAAGCCATGGCCAGCTTGGAAATGAGCAAAGTGGAGCAAAAATATGCGGAAAGAGGGTGGTAGGAAAAATTAAATGGTTTGTCTTACATTGGCTTGCACCGCTTGGCAAACTCCGTTTACGTCTTCGGCGGCATGCCCTTCGACCCAAGTTTCGTAACGCAGGGCGACATTTCCGGGATCAAGTTCCAATACTTCTTCCATACTTGAAGCCCCCCATTCTTTTAGAAATTTGGCCATTTGTTCCGGGTAAATTACTTGTCCGGTGCTTAAAATTTCCAATCCGGTTTCTAAGCCTATTGAATGATTAGCGGCAAATTTTTGAGCTTTGCCCGATGGCTTACAAGCAATAATTTCTCCATCGGCTTTTCTTATCAATGGCAATAATCTTGTGTGTCCGGTCAATGAAGTTTTCCCTTTCTTTACATCTCCAAGAGTGCTCTCTACCGCACGCGCGACTCTTTCTGTCGGGAAAGATCTGAATACCACCGGACTGACTGGGCCGGGAGAAGCCGGTTTTGTCGGCGACTGCCTTGGAGTGTCGGACGGTGCGCGTGGCGATCTTTTGGTAAAATTCACATTAAAAATTTCTTCGACATCGGCTTGGTGACAAGTGAGCTGAGCAAGATACCAAAGAATTCTTCTTCTTGTTAATTCATAATTTGGACTATCTCCCGCCAAAACTTTTAGAGCTTCTTTTCCCGGACCGGTTATTGATAAATTTCCTTTGAAGCGATCCACGCTGAAAAATGGCAAATTTCCAATGTGCAAAGAAAGATCATTTGTTAGTGCTTTTTGAACCTGCATACTGGCTTGAACCTGACCATTTTCGGCGACCATTTTGCCGAGGCCTTCTTCAAATAAATGTACTTCCGCGAGTGTTGAATTGAAGGTGTGCAGATCCTGTGCCATCGGGGAAAATTGAAAGACTACTTTTTTGTCTTCCAACAGATCCGTGTCTTCAATTGTACAAAGCGGAACCTCCCTCTTTCTTCGCTGTAAAATTGCTTCGCCGATCACATCGTTTTCCGCTTTAAGCCGGTCTTTTGTTTTGCCTTCCGGATTATTAAAAGCTCCTTTCTTTCCCTGCAAAAATGGCTTAGCCACTTCATTCAAGACACTGTATGCCCCTCTAATATTTTGAAGCGTACTTATAGTCCCCTCATTAAAGTGTGGATTCCCTGCAAAAATGGCTTCGGGATTGTATATAAGGGTGAAAAACACTTGATGAGTCGCTACCGTCCCTCCTCTAGCTTTATGAGTTTTACTCATATGAGTCCTTTCTCTTAAAGCAATTTTAGCCATTAAATAAGTTAGGATTCTTGTTTTTATTTCGTTTAGAACAAAAGCTTCTCCAAATGGGCAGGCAAACTCCCCGTATTCCTGATATTTTCCTGCCATAGAGTTGTTTATGTCTCTGGCAATGGAAAGAAGATCTTGAGTTAAAATACCTTTATCAAGAACGTTTAGGCCTGTTTTTAAAATAAACCCCTGTACCGCTCCTTCGATATCTGCTTCCGCGCGACGACGGACGTCCAGATTTAATGCCGGATTCTCAAAAAGCTGCTCGCTTGAATATGGAGCAAATGTGCCAAGCGCCGCTTCTGCGTGTTTTAATCCTTTTGGGGTAGCATAATTTTTTAATTGATGTCCCCATGCAGGACGTGTTTCGGGAGGTCTGATTGTACCGTCTTTTAGAGCCATGCCAATTCAGTTTAAATCTAAAGAGTGGTTCATTAAACACTATTATCAGATGTGCGTCAAGGCCAGCGAACGTGAATTGCGAAAATGTTCGCACAAAAATCTGTCCCCCAAGGGGATGCTTCGCGATGCGCGCGCACACTTTTTACTCAAACTTTCCCCTTAAATAAGCCATCCCATCTCTAAAAACCTCAAAATAAGAGTTGCTTATACGAATTACATCTTAAGTTGGAATTCACCTGTCGTAAGCCGAAAAATCAACCAAAATCTGTGCGCGGGTAGGCTTTTTTATGCGAACAAAATCTGCTTGGATAGACATGGTCTATAGCCATAAAAGTTTTAAAAAAGATAGATTTTATATATACTGCACCCCATGATTATAGTTGAAACAAAAAATTGTAAAATTTGTCAGCAAAGTTTTCAGATTCAGTTAGAAGATCTGGAGTTTTATAAACAGCTGAAAGTCGATACGCCACAGTGCTGTCCTGCTTGCAGGCAGCAGAAACGAATGGCTTTTCGCAATGAAAGAAATCTATATAAAAGGAATTGTGATTTGTGTGGAAAGTCGATGGTGACGATATATTCGCCAGATAAAAAATTTGCAGTTTTTTGCAAGGACTGCTGGTGGAGCGACAAATGGGATGCCGAGAAATATGGTCGAGATTTTGACTTTAACAGGCCGTTTTTTGAACAATTTGAAGAGCTGATGAAAGCAGTGCCGCGCTTGGATTTAGTAAATGTGCAGCACGAAAATTCGGATTATACAAATTATGGTTATGCCAATAAGGATTGCTACTTGCTTTATACCAGTGATGAAAATGAAAAATGTTGTTATGGCGCTTATGTATGGGATTCTTTGGGCTGTATCGATAATTGCTATATTTTGGATTCCAAATATTCTTACGATTGCGTGGATTGCGTGGGCATGTATGAGTGTCAACACTGCCGCATGTGTGAATCCTGTCAGAATTGCAAAAATTGCTATGATTGCAGAAATTGCAGTGATTGTTTCGGCTGCGCGGGACTTCGCCGCAAGCAATATTATTTTTTGAATGAAAAACTGGAAAAAGGGGAGTATGAAAAAAGAATTAGCGCTGTTTTATCCGATGAAGCAGCCTTAAAAGACTGTCTGGAAAAGCATCAAAAACTATTAACGGACTTGCCGAGGAGGGCTGTTTTCCAAGTGAATTGTCAGGACTGCGTGGGAAATTATCTTAAAAATTCGAAAAATCTATATTGGTGTTTTAATGGACGCGGAGCGGAAGACGTGAAATGGGGAACCAATCTTTCCGGCAAGGTTTATCATTGCTATGACATGGAAGGATGTGGACGAATCGAATGGTCGGCAGAAGGCATTTCCAGCGGACTAGATGGGACAAATCATTGTTTTGCCATCGATCATTTATGGAACGGGAATATCGATATTTATTATTCCAGCTACTGCATGAGCAATCATGATCTTTTTGGGTGCGTAGGAATGCGTCATAAAGAATACTGTATTTTAAACAAAAAATATTCTAAGGAGGAATATGAAAAATTGCGTGAAAAAATTGTCGATCATATAAAAAAAACGGGTGAGTGGGGAGATTTTTTCCCAATAAAAATTTCGCCGTTTGCTTATAACGAAACTCTCGCGGCACATGAATATCCGCTGAGCAAAGAGGAAGTTTTGAAAAGAGGCTGGAAATGGAAAGACGAAGATAAAAGAGATTTTTTACCGCAAAAATATGTCATGCCGAAAAAACTCGAGGACGTAGGGGAGGATATTTTGAAAGAAATTTTGGCCTGCATGAAGTGCGGAAAAAATTACAAAATAATTTCGCAGGAATTAAATTATTTGAAAAAATGGAAATTGCCTGTGCCAAAACTATGCCCGGACTGCAGACATAAAGAGCGCGACGCATTGCGCATGCCAAGAAATTTATGGAAGAGAAAGTGTGACAAATGCGGCACGGAAATTTGGGCGGGCTACAAACCGGGAAGCGCTGAAAAAGTTTATTGCGAAAAGTGTTATCTTTTACTGATATAACCCTTCTCTCAGCGGCATGGACGGAATCGTTCCGGAAAACTTTTCTGTTGTTTGGCTGATTTTATACTTTTCCATTGCGTCATGAGCAAAGGTTACGATGGTTTCAGGGTTCGTGAATCCTCCCTCTAAAGTTCCTATTATTTTACCATCAACAACTAAAATCAGTGCCGGCAAACCTTCGAGCTCAATACCTCGCGGATAGAATGTCGCGACGCTTTGAGCATAACCACCTCGTGGAATTACGACGGACTTAATTTGGGCAAGATCTTTGTATTGTTCAGCAAAAACAGCCATGCTTGGCGTGCTATCCATGCAAGAACCACAAAGAGCTTCCGTGGTGACAAACAACAAAGTGGTCCCTTTTGAGTTTAAAACTTTGTCCATTTCCTCCAACTTTACTTTTTCCAAAAAAGAGTCGTAAGCCTGAAAATACTCATAACATAATCTCAAATAATCCAGACTGAGATGATTAGTGTACATTTCTCCGTATGGGACAGGCACTTTGGTTTTTATAGTCAATTCATCATTTTCCCTATTAATTGCTTCCATCAAGGCATAGGAAGTATCTTTTTGCTTAGCCACTTCATCTATATATTTCCAAAATTCTTCAACTTTAAATTTTAGAGCCTGATAAGCCTCAGTCCTTTCATTTTCCATAAAGGCCAAAGCGTTCAAGCCTTTGGCTGGAAAATCCGTGGGTTTTATTTCATATTTGGCAAAAAAGTCATCGATATCCTTTTGCAGCTTATCTTTTCTCTTTTTACATTCAATAAATTTTGGATTTTCACTGGTGTTTTCCGGTTCATTCAGCTTGTAAAGTCCTGCCAATAACGCTGCTCCCCCCAATGCTACAGAAATACCTTTCAAGAAATCTCTTCTCTTTAATGGTTCAGGGACTGGTGCGGCTTCGGCAGCAGCGACGGGTTCAGGTGCTTCCATGGGATATCCAAGACTATCACTATCACGTTCTTCAGGGGCTTGCCTTTCAGTCATAAAAATGGTTAAATTTTGCGAGTAGAACATTAAACACTATTATTTTATTTATGTCAAGAGGCAGTGATCGCGTTAAAATTGGCGTTTTGGATATTCAGGGATCGGTGGAGGAACATTTTGAAAGTTTGAAAAAACTTGAGAAGAGCGGGGCAAAAATCGAGCCCGTTTTGGTAAAGACTCCCGAAGCCTTAGCGGAAGTGAAAGGGCTGATTATTCCCGGTGGAGAAAGCACGACGATAGGAAAACTATTAAGGAGATTTGGACTCAGAGAATTGATTATTGAAAGAGCAAAAGTGGGAACTTTGGCGGTATGGGGGACATGCGCTGGAGCTATTTTGTTGGCAAAAAAAATCATTGGAAAAGAACAGGCCGATGCCTTACAACTGATGGACATAGAGGTGGAAAGAAACGCTTACGGCAGACAATTGGACAGTTTTGAGACCCAAATGGAGTTTGATCTAGGAACCTACGGGAGAGCATCTGCCGGCACGGGTATTCCGGGCGTTTTCATTCGCGCGCCGAGAATAGTGAAAATTGGCAGAGAGGTAAAAATTTTGGCCGAATATAAAGGCGAGGTCGTCGCGGTGCGCCAGAAAAATTTACTCGCGACAAATTTCCATCCTGAAATGACGGACAGTCTGGAAGTGCATAAATATTTTGCCAAAATGTGTGAAGAAATTTAGTCGGCGTCGGCGTCGGCGTTGGTACCGGAGTCGGGACCTTGACCCAATACTATAAAAGCTGAGAGACGTAAACTTTGTTCCACGTCTTGAGGGCTTGCTGCGACTACTACTGAGGTTGCTCTGGGAGCCTCTCTTTGGGACTTTTTAAGTTTCGGGTTGGGCTTAAAATGCGGAATTGCAAATCTTTCAGTTCGAGTTTGAGCCGGAGCTTCAGCAACTTCGGGAATTTCTGCTTCCGGATATTGTATAGGCCCCTCGGGACGAATAGCCAAGCGATCACGCTCGTCTACAGTCACCACATTTCCTTTATCATCAATGACTAGTGTTCCCAATGGATCCGTATTGCCTGAATCGATGTATTCTGTCATGTTTTTAGTTATGTTAGGGGCTAATGATATGTAAACACCTGTGTTTTTGTCAACAGGCCAAACGCGTCTGAGATGACGAGCCGGTCTTGGCGTATCTCTTAAGCGACCCGTGGAGTCAACAAAAGTCGGACGGCCTTGTTCGTGATGAACTTGATCACGCGCGGCAAGAACAATGTGGGCCACGTCTGCAATGATCGATTCTTCCAAATTTTCAAAATCTTCCGTAGCAACAATGGCTTCCAATGCCGCGTCATCCAAATGTAAAAGTCTAAAAGCTTCTTCCATTCCAAATTCTCTTAGCGTTGCCATTATCTCGTGCTTTTCATGATCGTTATAAATAAGCAATTTAAGAACTCTATTTCTAATTTTTGGCATATAGTCTTTCGCACCGCTGATTTCCATGGGGCTATGTCCAAAGAGTATTTCTTCTGCGACGCTTTCCACAGCATCTTCTATAACTTCCGGGCCACGAACAGCTTTCAGATCATGCTTCAGATCATCAAAAGAAGCCGGCAAATAGGTGGGAACGTGCAATGGTTTAGCCTTCCCTATTGTTCTTACGCCATTTCTTTGTTCTGCTATTTCCCTTAGGGCAATAAGCAAACCTTCGTAAAGAGATCTCAGATCCTCGTCCGTTTCTGAAGTAACCGAAACCTCTCTCAAAATCGCCAATTTGCAAGTAAGATATGCCTGATTACTGGTAACGTAGGGGTGAGCTGCTTCCAGTCTATTTAACCTAGCAACGATGTGGTCTGCGAGCAATTTTACTTCAAGATTGTCTCCTTGTTTTTCCGGGTTTGGCAACAGATTCATTTGTTGATTTAAAATTTTGAGTGAATGCAATTCTTGCGCTATTTCGGCATTTTGTCAAGACCCTGTTGATTACCGACCTTGTATTCAGAAATGACAATCTTTAAAATTTTGCCATGTCCAATTTTTTACCAAAATCGGTTAGAAGTCTGATTGAAGAATTCAGCAAATTACCGGGAATAGGGCCAAAGTCAGCTCAGCGCTTGGCCATACATTTACTGCATTCTCCAGCCAGCAGAGTAACTCCTTTGGGAGAGGCCGTATTGGGGCTGAAAGAAAACGTGATGTTTTGCAATGAATGCTGGAATATCGCGGAAAGTGACCCATGCGCGATTTGTACTGATAGCGCGAGAGATCAGAGAATTATTTGCGTGGTGGAAAATATTTTGGATGTGGTGGCTTTGGAAAAAACCGGCGAATTTAAAGGAACTTATCATGTACTTCATGGTGCTTTATCTCCCGTGGACGGCGTGGGTCCGGATGAATTAAAAATCGCTGAATTATTTTCAAGAATCAAGAAAAATGGAAACGTGAGCGAGGTAATTTTGGCTACAAATCCAAGTTTGGAAGGGGAGGCTACCGCCCTTTATATTCAAAAACATTTGCGTGACATTGGCGTAAAAATCACTAGAATAGCGCGCGGACTTCCCGTAGGAGCAGATCTGGAATACGCAGACGAGATCACCTTGACCAAGGCGCTACAGGGAAGAGGAGAATTTTAAATTAAATTTTTTATGAGGGAGGCCGTGGTGCTAGGAGAATCAACTCCTTGGGAATTAGACGCTCCAGAGTTTGGTCATTTACCGGAAGAACTTTCTATTGAAGAAAGAGCTTTGGCCGATAGGCTGATTCCGAAACTTATTGAATCTATTAAACAATTGGGAATGTTTAAGCGAACCGGGGCAAAAATGGCTGCTCATAGACTTGTCCACAAGCTAAAAACAGCTAGCTTGAAAGACGACTCGGTGGGCGTGATTGCGGAAAGGGTTTGGTGGAGATTGATGAAGGTCAGTGGACTGGGCGATGGTATTCCTCCGGACAGTATGGATGCCAATTGTTCAGGTGATGAAGCAATTATAGCGGAAGATATAATTCATAAAGCAGAAAGTGCTTACTTATTGATAAGGGACACCTGGAAAGAAATCGCGAGAGAAGCCGGCCCGGGAGTTAGCAGTAAAGTAATTCGAACCGTTACGATGGAAGCCTGGCCATTGGCGAAAGATGCCTTAGGGGTTAGATAATGGCGAAAGTACTGGGTCCCGCGCCGCTTAAATGGTGGCCGGGTTTTTGGGGAAAAACAGTCTCAAAGTCGTTGTGAAGCAGGTAGAAGATGTTTTTTTTATTATTCTTTTTGATGGCGGCGACAAGGAGTTTTGTCAGGCTGTGATTTTGGCCGCAGAGGGAGAGAGGCAGAGAATCATAGGCGGATGCGGTTTTTGAAGGAAATTTTGAGATGGAGGATTTTGGAAAAATTTTAAATTTAAGATTTTTTATTGGAGAAAGTGGTTTTACTTTTTCGCCGAAATGGGTGGCGAGAGCCGTGCCGCCATAGATGAAAAATGGCACGTCCATGCCGAGCTTGGCGGCGAGTTTGGCGAGCTTTTTTTGTGAAATTTTTAGGTTCCACAATTTATTCAATCCTTTTAGAACCGCCGCGGCATCTGAAGAAGCTCCTCCCAGTCCGGAAGCGATTGGAATATTTTTTCTGATAATAATTTGGGCAGATTTTTTTATTTTAGAAGTCTTTTTCAGGAGCAAAAGCGCCTTGTGGGCGAGGTTGTCGTCTTGATGAATAGCCGTTTTTGGCCATTTGAATTTTGGGCCGAAAACTATTGACGTATTGTCTGTTTTTTGTGTATTTAAAATTTTTATTTCGTCGTGGATTTGTGGGATTTCGTGAATGATGGTTTGGATTTCGTGGTAGCCGGAAGCTGTTTTTTTGAATACGTCTAAGGAGAGGTTTATTTTTGCGAAGGCTCGAATTTTTATAAATTTTGGCATTTTGCTGGCGGTGGTTGACTAGGCTGAAGTTATTCTGAAGCTTTGCCGCGGATAGTCAAGTGGGGCGACCTCTTGACATGACTCGCCAAGGGTGTTTTAATGTCATACTCTTTAAATAAGCTATGTGCTGAATAAAATACGCAACAAGGTAGCGGAACAAGAAGGATATGATTTTCATGGCGAGGAGGGTGCTTTGCATAGAATTCATTTGGATGGCGAGACTCTTTGGGCCAAGAGATGGAACAGGAGCCATACAAAAAACTTCTATATGCCTCCCGAACTTGGAGGCTCAAGCTTGTCCCCGTTTTGGCATAAAACCGTGGAACTTTCATATTCTCTCGTACACGAACTTTTTCCTGAAGACACGATCGAGGTAAGAGGTTCATACGATGAAAGAACACCTCAACCCATGGGGAAAAACAGCAATTTTAATCTATTAGGTGGACGCCCCGTTACCGTGAGCCTTGAGGCAGAGGGAGATCCAGAGCTTTGCGGAATTAGAGATGAAATAATGAATCGACACTACGCCGTCCTTTTAAATTTAAGGGCAGATTCTTTACGCAGGGGCGCAACAAAAACAGAAATGGAGCCCGTATTTGGATCCTGGAGGCGAGCTATAAATGCTGAACTTTTGACGGTGCTGGATCCCGAGATAGAGCTGGATAGTTTGATTATGTCGGTTTCTCCAAATAGTCCTGATTTTTTAGCCGAACTTGCGCGTAGAATTAGAGATAGAAACCCGAAAAATGTAATGGCCAAGTTATTTGATGCTGGAGTTTCTGCCGGACATCCGGAAGTAAATTTTGTGCCGGGATCAAAAGAAAAACATCCCAATCCTCCGCACGGAACTTTTGTAGAATTTTCTATAGCCGACAGGCAAAAATTAGCCAACCATATTCAAAGAAAATTTGCGAACGATCCCAGAAAACGAGATGTTTTGATGAATAAATTACGTGATTTTGAAATTTATTCTTTGGTGGATACGATGTTTGATAAAATTTTAATAGCCTTCATGAGAAAAACCAGAGGAACTAACGACCCTGAATTCTTAGGAGCTCTGTGTTTAGTTCTCGAAAAGTTTAGACTTGTGATTGAAAAATTAGGATTAGTTATAAGCCCTCTACAAATTGAGCAGCAAATTATAAATATAATAACCCAATCTTCAGGGACAAATGAGGCTATTGCCACCCTTCAAAGAGATCTTATTAGGCCAATGGATAAAGTTCTGGGCTCATCCTTTAACTAAAGATACTATCGCGAAGCACTGGATGCCCAGGCCTGCGCCAAACATGGTGAGATTTTCGCCGGTAGTCGCGGTGATGCCAATGCGGGAAGGTGGTAGATTTAAAATACCGCAAAGAGATTTTTTCAGCTTGGGCGTGAGGGGATCTATTTTGGGTCTTTTGCATTCTATCATCAAGCCCAGACTGTTTATTTTAAATTTTTGTTGTTCAACTTTTTTCAAAATTATTTCCAAATATTTTTTACTGTCTGTAATTCCTTTTTCACAAGCATCATCAGCATAAAACCCTAAAGACATGTCTCCGATGGCTTGAGAAAGTGCGTTAAAGATTGCGTGCAAAATCACGTCGCCGTCAGAATTGGCTTTCAATTTTTGCTCATTTTCCAACTTTATACCACCAATGGTGAGGCCGATTTTTTCCGCATCAAACATATGACTGTCTTGTCCCAAACCAACCCTAAAATCCTCCGGCAAATCTCCAAAAATCGCACGGACCTTCTGTAAATCCGCGGGAGTGGTGATTTTGAAATTATTTTCATTGGCCTCAATGTAAGAAATTTTCTGCCCGATTGCTTCAAGCAACATGGCTTCATCGGTAACTTCGAGCTTCTTTTTCTTGGCGTTGTCCAAAGCCTTTTTGAAAAGAGAATGCATGGCGGCTTGCGGCGTTTCCGCGGCAAAAAGATAATCTCTATTATGAGTTTTCAGAATGTGTTTATCGTTAACTTCCTTGATTGTAGAAGTGACATAATGTCCTACAATGCAGGCGCCATTTTCATGAGACTCTTTAATTACTTTTTCGATTTCCTCCGCGCTTACACAGGGGTTGTCGCCATTGTGGGCGATTACTACATCATTTTTTCCAAGATTTTTTGGCAGCGCCTCGAATCCTTTGGCAAAAGACTGTTGGCGAGTAAGACCCCCAATTACAATCTTGTGAACTTTTGGAAGATGGTATTGTTTTACCAGCTTTTCCAGGTCGAATTTATTGGCCTTGTTTACAATTAAAACCATCCCTTCGATATCAGGATGATCGTTGAAGGCTACAAGGGAATGATAAACCAGAGGCTTTCCTCCAATCTGTAAAAGCAGCTTATCGTGATGAGTTTTCATGCGCTGACCGCGTCCGGCAGCTAGAATAAGGGCGTAATTCATGCCTGATTATTTTGGCATAGAGTTTTGTTTTTTGCAAAAGCGATAAAAAAAATTACCGTCTTGACAGAATTGCCGGTTTGACTTATAGTCTTGAGCTTGTTTTATAATTTTTATGGCAGACTCATCAAAACTCACCAAAGGCATCCCCGTCGAAGAAGGCTCTCCTCAGCCGAGAGAAATCGTACCGGTGGTTCTGGATGCCGAAGTGGTGCCTCCTGCGAAAGCAGATCAGGGGCTTCTTCTAAAAAGAAGTCTGGCCGTAACCGCAAAAGCGGTGAAATTGGCCCTCAAAAATCCCGAGATGGACGAGGCTTTAAGGGTCGTGGTATTTGAAATGACTAATTTAATTACGGATTGGGCCAGCTTAGCCGAACACTTGGGAGCCGAAGCTGAAAGCAAAGGCGAGGAGGTGGCAAGATTGGAAGAAATTGTTGCCGTGCAGCGCCACCGTATTGCCTTAACGGCGGAACTTTTGGGAGAAATGACCCTCTTGGCAAAAAAGGATAAGAAGACCGGTGCATGGAACGAAGTGGCCTTGGACGAAGTGGGACAAAAAGTTTTCGACAAAATGCAGGAAGATAAAAAGCCAATGGCCTGTATATATTTGGATTTGGATTTCTTTAAACTTATCAATGACGAACACTCCCATGATGCCGGAGACCATGTGCTTAGAGAATTAGTTAGAATTATTGGAGAACAATCCCGTCTTTCCGACTTTTTATTTAGAATGGGTGGAGCAGCGGAAGAATTTTGTATATTACTGCCGGAGACAAACACTGAAGGCGCGGTGATTTTGGCTGAACGTATCAGAGATTTTTTAGAAAAAAATCCTATAAACTATGAGGGAAAACAAATCCGCGTGACGGCCAGTATTGGAGTGGCCGAGGCTGATTTCTCAAAAGACACAGGCTGGAAAGACGTACAAAAACGCGCAGACGTCGCACAAAAAGACGCAAAACAAATTAGAAATACGACCGCGAGTTATGACGACGCGGGATCTACGGTCAGGTCTCCCCCACATCAAGATATATTCCCGACGCAACATTGGCGCAAAGCAGATATGCAACGACACAAAGGGCCAGACGCGGAGAGGCGGATTAAATTTTGAAAATTTCCAAAAACTTTATTTTCCCCTGCAGAAATTTCTGAATGTTTTTTTCTTCGCGTGAAAGAAATTGTTTCATTTTTTGTGGATATTTTTTGAAAAAGTTTAAAACGAGGGGAATTCCTTTTAAAATTTTTGTGGAGATTTTTTTGAGAGAGGAGGGTAGAATTTTTTGGAATTTTCGTGGTGGGGGGAGGAGCTTGGCCGCGCGCAAAAGGGTGTTTTCCAGGTGCTCACGCATGTCAGGGTTTGAAACGTAGGCGGTGAGAAGTTTTTCGTTTTTGAATTTTACCGCCCCGTGAATCTGCGCTTGAGGATGATAAAAAGCGGCGATTTTAGAAAAGGGCAAATTAAATAAAAAATGTGCTTCGATAATTTCCAGCCCTTTGTTTATCAGAGTCGCCGACTCGATGGAAATTTTTGGGCCCATATTCCAACGGGGATGGGCGAGAGCGGCGGAGACAGAAATGTTTTTCAATTCTTTTTTGGATTTTTGATAAAAAGGTCCGCCGGAACAGGGCAAAAATATTTTTTCAATTTTTTTCTCGGGAAATTTTTGCAAAATTTCAAAAATGGCATTGTGTTCAGAGTCGAGAGGCAGGAGCCGGCCAGAGGCGAGAGTCATCATTTTTTTACCTTCGGCAACTAAAGATTCTTTATTACCGAGAATAAGAATTTTTCCCGCTTTTAACGCGACGAGAGAGGGGTTTATGCCGGAAACTCCGGACAAAACGTTGATCACGATATCGGCGTTTTCTAAAGAGGCCAAGCCGGAAAGGGCTGCCGCGTTTGAAAACGAAGTTAAAACTTTTTTCTGAACTTTAAACTTTTTAGCTTGAGTTTCGAGGAGGCTTTTATTGGTGTTTGCTGAAAGAGCGATGACTTGAAAATATTTTTTATATTTTTCCAAAACCTCCAAAGCCTGAACGCCAAGTGATCCGGTCGAACCCAATATTACAACTTTTTGCATGTTCCTATTCTAATTTTTTGCAGCCGGAAGTCAAAATCCACTTATGTGACACAGGGTGTGGGCCCGCAAATGGCTGAAAGAGGGGATGTTCTTGACTTTCTAATCAGATTTGCCTATCATCCTGAGGCTTTCTGAGGCTTTTGTTTGCATGCCATGCAATATTAGGTAATAAAAAAATATATAGTTAAGAAACTACGCATCAATCAGGAAATACGTGTTCCAACCGTAAGGTTAATTGGAGCGGAAGGAGAACAGCTTGGGATTATGGCCCGTGACGCAGCCCTGAAGCTGGCCGAGGAATCAGGCTTGGATTTGGCCGAAGTGGCGCCAAACGTAAACCCTCCGGTGTGTAAAATTCTTGATTACGGAAAATACCAATATCATCAAAAGAAAGTGGAAATGAAGCATCGCAGGATGCAGAAAAAAGCTGAAATTAAGGGAGTTCGTATTGGGTTTAAAATCGGAGACCACGACCTTGAGATCAAAGCTAAACAGTCTCGTAAATTCTTGGAAGATGGAAACTCCGTGAAAGTTACGATGATTTTCAGAGGTAGAGAAGCGGCATATAAAGACTTGGGCGTCGCAAAAATGATGAAGTTTTATGAGGCGGTGAAGGATGTGGGGCACATGGACGAGTCTCCAAAAAAGCAGGGTAATTCCATGCTTATGGTCGTTACTCCAAGCAGAAATGGCGGATGATAGGCCGGAGAATATAAGAAAAAGAATTTAAAAAATTTAATCTAAAAATAATTTAATATTTATGAAAGTAAAAAGTCACAGTGGACTCAAAAAACGTCTTAAGGTAAAGAAGAGTGGAGCTCTTGCGTTTAATAAAGCGGCTAGACGTCACTTACTTACCAACAAATCAAAAAAGCAAAAGAGATCTATGCGTAGCGGCGTTCCTGTATATCAGGGCGGCATGAAGCACGTAAGAAGACTTTTGGCCGGAAGAGCGCAGATTCATCATACAAGACAAAGACAAGAGGAGCTGAAGGCCGCAGCCGGAACAGGCGCAGCGAAGAAAGAAGAGAAGAAGGCTTAGTAGATGTTAAGGGCTGTCGCAAGCGCGGTTGGCCCGCAGAAAATTTTACAAAATATTTAATTTTTAATTAAACAATATGTCTAGAGTAAAAAGAGGTGTAAACACCCGCCGCAGGCACCAAAAAATGAAAAAGGCTGCCAAAGGCTACCGTGGACTAAGAAGCCGCACATTTAAGTGGGCCAAAAATGCCACGATGAAAGCAGGTCTTAGGAGTTATACAAGTCGTCGTTTGAAAAAACGTGATTTCCGTAGCTTATGGATCACAAGAATCAATGCTGCATGCCGAGCAATGGGCGTGAAATACAGCAGATTGATTGACGCCATGACAAAGAAAGATATGGTGATTAACCGCAAAATGCTTGCAGAATTGGCAGCAAACCAGCCTGAAGTATTTAAGAAAATTGTCGAAGAGGCGATGAAATAGAGTAGGCAGAGGCCAGGGGCAGTAGAGAAAGCGGGGAAAAGCGTGGGTATTGCGGGGACGCCAAAAGAATTAGGGAAAATTTTTCTCAATAAATTAAAACCGCTCATGAAAATGGGTGGTTTTTTGTTGTGGAGGGTGAGCGATGAGTGGTGGCGGAAGTGACAGATGGGTCGTGGTAGCGGTGGCCGACGCTCGGAGCTTCGTCTGTTGAAAATTTCAGAATTAATTTAAGAAAAATTTAGATTTGGCTGCTAGGGTGGTGGTGATTAGGATGAAAAATGTCGAGGAGGGACTGGAAACGTGGTGGTAAGGTCGGGAAGAGAATTAATTAAGCATAAATTTATGGATGGAAAGGATTTGAAAAAATTTATGGAATACGGGCAGAAAGAGCTGGTAGACGCGAGCGCGATGGCAAAAAGGAATGACCAGCGCCATTTGATGGATACTCATAATATTCACTATCGGCCATTGTCTGAACTTTCGGATCAAGAAATTTATCGCAGGTGCAGAGAATACGGAATGAATGCAAAACTTTGGATAAGAAAATTTGCAGCACTTTTACCGGAGGTTGCAAAGAGGAACATGCATAGAAGAAGGGGGTTTGTTTCTTTGGGTGAATTTGCGGCGAAATTGGCAGGGATGAGCGAGTACGCAGTAGATAGAATTTTGCAGCTATATAAGCGCATACATGACAAGCCGAATTTATTGAAGATTTTTGAAACAGGAGCGGAAGGGTGGAGCAAGATAGACAGGGTTTCATATGTGGCCACAAAAGAAACTGACGAGTTTTGGTCCAGAAAAATCTTGCTTTTATCGAAGCCTGCACTAGAGGCCTATGTACAAAATTACAGGTTAAAAAGTGCGCCCGGGCGCGAATTACGCGGCGCCTCCGAGATCCGTCAAGAGCCACCCGTCCGCTTTTCCTTCCCGGCCAGCAGGGATTTAGACTTCGATCTTCGATTAGCAAAACAAACTCTGGAAAAACAATCCAAGCAAACTTTAAGCTGGAACGACACCTTTAAAATGCTGGTGCAAAAAAGCGATTTTTCAAAAACTCCCGAGCTGTGCTCAAAGTGCACAAGAAGGACAGCGGCAGTAAAAATTTGCGAAGAGTGTAGCAGGAGGCTAACCAAGAAACCTTTATGAGAGGGAGATATATTAAAAAAAGAACCAGAGAAACTATAACGTTAAAGCATGGACATAGATGCGCTTTTCCAGGGTGTAGAAGGCCCGCGATCGACTTTCATCACGTTGAAAGATTTTCCATTTATAGGAGGCATCGTGTAGAAAAAATTAAACCTATTTGTAAAATTCATCATGAGCTTGCTCATGCCGGATTAATCAAAAACGAAGAAGAAGATGCGTCAAAATGGTATTTGCGTGGAATCTAATAAATATCGAATCTCTCGAAGTCCTTTTCGGCGGCCTCCCATCTTAGCTCTATCTTATCAACTTCCGCCTTTGGGGCACCTCCTTTGGCCCATTCGATAAAACTGAGGAGTTTTGGTTCCGCGCCCTGCAATAAAATTTCTACGCGACCGTCAGGCAAATTGCGCGCAAACCCTGTTAGCTCTAATTTTTCTGCTTCTTCCTGTGAATGCGCGCGAAAAAATACCCCTTGGACCCGGCCGGAAACGAAAATGCGGACTTGTTTTTTATCTGAGTTTTGCATGAGTAAAGATGACAATATTTCGCTTGGCAGAATGCCAAAACCTAGCAATTTTAGAGGCCGAGCCGGCATCAAGTATGTGTAAGATTTATTTCCCGTCGTACTGAGAAATTGTAACTTTTTGCACAACTACGTCGTCTACCGGCTTGTCGTTGTCTCCTTTTTTTACTTTGGCAATTTTGTCTACCGTGCCCATGCCGTCATACACAAAACCGAAAACTGTATGTTTTCCATCGAGCCATGGAGTGCCGTAATCCGCCTGGACCACAAAGAATTGGCTGCCGTTTGTGTTTGGACCGGAATTGGCCATGGACAGCGCGCCACGAACATTTTTTAAATTTTCATTGCCTTTAAATTCATCATTCATTTTTGTACCAGGGCCTTTGTAAGTGTAGCCTCCCGTGCCGTTTCTCTTTTCAAAATCTCCGCCCTGAATCATGAAACAATCAATTACGCGATGAAAAATCGTGTTGTCGTATTTTCCAGACTTGGCCAATTCAATGAAGTTTTTGGTCGTTTCGGGGGTTTCTTTGGTATACAGAAGAGCGTGGAGATCTCCATAATTTGTTTCGATAGTAGCGATTGTGTCGCCTGATTCAGGTTTGATTTTCATTTTTAGGTCGTTATTATAATTTGTTAAAGTGGAATAACTTGCGGCATCCATTTGAGAATAGTTCTGCGCGCAAGTCGGATTATTAATATTAAAAACACTTTCGTTGCTTGAGGCCCCTCCGCAGCCGGCAAAAACAAGCGTGGAAAGAGTCAGTGCCGAGAAGGAAATTTTAGAAATTTTTTTCATATGAAGTTAAATTAAAACGTGGACGAATTTTAGCATAAAATTTCATGAAAAGAACTTATAATCTTGTGGACAGGAAGGGCTTTATATGGTGGTTTTTTATTTGGCTTTGTGCTAACATTCTGGGGCTTTAAATAAGGAATTTTACATGAAAAATTTTTTGAAAAAAATCGTCCTGAGAATGCTCAAGGCGATGGCAAAATACAGACTTAAAAGATTCAAAGGAAAAATAGTTGGGATTACCGGATCTATAGGAAAAAGCAGCACGAAAGATGCTGTTTTTACTGTCCTGAATACTCAATTCAAGGTAAAAAAGACCAAGAAAAATATGAACTCGGACTTCGGACTTTGTTTGACTATTCTGGATATAGAGAGCGGTTTTTCTTCAGCAACAAAATGGTCCTGGTTTTTGATTAAAGGTCTTTTTAATTGCATGATGAAGGATCACAGCGAAATTCTTTTGCTGGAATTTGGCATCGACAAGCCTGGAGATATGGATTTTTTGGCTTCCGTGGTCAAGCCGGACATGGTGATATTTACCGGGGTTTCTCCGGTGCATATGGCCGAGGGGCAGTTTTCAAATCTGGAGGAAATCTTTGCGGAAAAACATAAATTGATCGAAGCTATGCGCGAGCACGGCGTGGCTGTTTTGAATTTGGACAATGAACTTTTGAGAGACCTGGCAAAAAAACGCGGAAGAAAAAGCACTGTCACTTATGGTAAAGAACACGAAGCGGATTTCTGGGCCGGTCAAATAAAACAGAATTTACAGGGGATTAATTTTGTTCTGCATCATGATAACAGGCACTATGATGTACATGCCAATGTGGTGGGAGAGTATCAGGTTTTTGTTTTGATGCCGGCGATTATTTGCGGCGTGCTTATGGGTATGACTCTGGAAAACGCCATTGCCGCGATAGAAAAGTACACTTTGCCTCCTGGAAGGATGAGCCTTATTCCGGCGATAAATGACTCTACAATTTTGGACAGCACTTACAATGCTTCTCCTGAAGCCATGAGAGAAGCTTTAAAAACTTTAGCGGCCGTGGCCGGAGAAAGGAGAAAAATCGCCGTTTTGGGAAACATGAATGAGCTCGGAAAACATTCTCAAATCATGCACGAAATGATCGGAGAGCTGGCTCCCGGCTGTGCAGACGTTCTCGTCACCGTGGGTGATGATGCGATGACGATTGCCGCAAAGGCGAAAGAAAAAGGGATGAACGAAAAGAATGTGTTTAGTTTTAAAACCTCTCTTGAGGCCGCCGGGTTTTTGGCGGATAAAATTAAAAAACATGATGTGATTTTGGTAAAAGGTTCACAAAATAATGTAAGGCTGGAGCGTTTTGTAAAGGCGTTGATGGCGGAACCCGAAAAAGCAAAGGAACTTTTGGTGAGACAGGAGCCTGCCTGGACTACAAAATTGTAATTTTATGAAATATAACTGGTCGATAATAGGGCACGAAAAACAACTTTTGCAGCTGGAAAAGGACATTGCCAGCGGCAATTTGGCGCATGCTTATTTATTGGCCGGACCGAATAGCGTGGGAAAGAATACCGTGGCTAAAAAAATGGCGGGGATTTTACAGTGCGAAAACGATTTTTGCCATAGCTGCAATGCCTGTTTGCAGGTTGAAAAAGGCTGCCATGTCGACACTGTTATTTTTGAGGACGAGGGAGAATCTATAAAAATCGAAACCGTAAGAAGGATTTTGGAAAGGTTGAATATGACAAGACAGGCTCAATATAAAATTCTTTTAATCCAAAGCCTGGAAAGAATGACCACCGAGGCGGCGAATAGCTTTTTAAAGATGCTGGAAGAGCCGCCGGAGAGAACCGTTTTTATCATGACCACCGATAATATTCAGCTGATACTGCCAACGATTTTATCAAGGGTGCGAGTCGTAAAGTTCAATAGCGTTTCCCCAAAATACTTGAAGGAAAAACTGTCTTCAATGTATGAAAAAATTCCCGCAGAAACGCTTGAGGCCGTAAGCCTTTTTTCCATGGGGAAAACGGGAAAGGCGGTCCATTTAATGGAGCATCCTGAATCTTTGGCGGAATATTTAAAAACTTATCACGATATTCAAAATTTTTTGGCCTACAGAAGCGTCACGGAAAGGTTTTTATACGTGGAAGAGCTGGCTGAAGACACGAAAAAAATCGAAACGTTTATGAATATTCTTACACATGTGATGCGCAGCAAGATGCTGTCGCTTGATGAGAATTCAAAAAAACATGCAAAATCTCTTTCAAAAATCGACGAGGCTGCTATGCTCTTAAGGCAAAACGTAAACGTGAGGCTGGTTCTAGAAAATTTAATGTTACAAATTTAATATATGGAGACAAAAGTTATAGGGATAGAGTCCGGATATAGCGGCGCAATAGTCGAAATCCCTTACAACGAAGGGGTGACTTTTGTAGCGGGAGACGAGGTGATTTTTAAGGATCCCGAAGACAAAGAAGAATATGGCGTGATAAAATTTTTGAATAGAAACGCCCTGGAGGAAGATAAGGTTTTATTTACCGGAAAAATTTTGCGCAAAGCTACTCCTAACGATATCCAAAAAGTGGATAGCCACATCGAACAAAGTCGCGCCGCCATGAAAAAATGCAAAGAAGTAGTGGATGGCCTGGGGTTGATGATGAATGTCTTTAGGGCAGGATATTCTTTTGACGGGAACAGGCTGCAATTTATGTTTACTTCCGATGATCGCGTGGATTTCCGAGACTTGGTAAAAGAGCTGGCAAAAACTTTGCAAAAACAAATCCATTTAAGACAAATAGGCCCGAGAGACAGGGCAAAAATGGTTGGCGGTTTTGGAAAATGCGGAAGGCCTCTTTGCTGTAGCACTTGGCTGGGAAAGCTGGAAAGTATCAATATGGAAATGGTGCGCATGCAGGCCCTCGAAAGCAAAGGAAGCTCTAAGCTGTCAGGAGCCTGTGGAAAACTTTTGTGTTGTTTGAAATATGAAGTTGAGGCATATAGAGATTTGCGAAAAACTGTTCCCCGGATTGGCTCTCTGGTCAAATTAAAAAAGCCGGCGGCAGAGGGAACAATTATCGCGGTGGATATTTTAAATCAAAAAGTAAAAGTATTAATTCCCGGCAGCGAACCTCAGGTGGTGAGCGTTAAGGAAATTGAAAAAGTATTAAAAGAAAGACGAGGCTCTGCTCAAGAGGAGGGCGCAGTTTCTTAATAAATTATTATGTGGACTTATTTAACAATTTTATTTAGTTTTTTGGTTTTTGTGGGCGTGTTTGCCCGCAGGGTGGCCGCCAATAAACGGAAGGTCGTGACGGAAAAAGCGGCGGCTGAGGCGAGGGCGGCCTTAGAGGCGCAAGAAAGCGACGAAGAGAAAAAAATTCGTCTTTCGCGAGAACAAAAAGAACAAGTTGAATCTTTGTGCAAACGCGGCGAAGCGCTTATTTCTTCGGGCAAGGATGAAGAGGCGATTAAGTGCTTTGTACAGGCGCTTTCTATTAACGCGCAACATCCCGAAACCCAGCAAAGGCTGGCTTTGCTATATTTACAAAAACAAATGTACGGAGCGGCCGCCGCTTTGTTTCAGCAACTGGCGCAACAAACCAGTGACCCCATGCATTATAGCCATTTGGGCCTTGCTCTTTATCAACAAAGCGATTTTGAAAACGCAAAAACCGCCTACCAAACGGCCGTGGAGCTGGACCCGTCAAGACCACAAAGATTCATCAGTCTTTCCCAGGTATACAAAGCCCTTGGACAGCTTGCAAATGCGATTATTGCCACCAATAAGGCAATCGAAATTGACGAGAAAAATATAGAATTTTTATATCACCTGGCCGACCTTCAGGCGGAAGCCGGAAATTATATTGCCTCAAAGGAAACTTTGGAGAAACTGTTTGCGCTGGACGCGGGAAACAGAGCGGCAAAATCTTTACTTAAAGAAATTCGTAAACTTGAAATGGCGGCGAAAGAGGCTACTTCTTAGGTGTTTTTGCAGGAGGCGCTTTTGCTGACGCGGCTTTTGCCGGAGATCCGGCAGCGGGCGACAGAGCGGCGGCCGGCGCGGCAGCTGCTCCGACAGCTATTTTTTCCGGCATTGCTTTATAGTTTGTTTCTATTGGTTCTTTTGTTTCTTTGCCGTCTTTATCGAAAAGGTGTCTATACCAAATGGCCGTAAAGCCGGGGTGGGAATGTTCGAGGTCTCTTGTGGCCCCTGCGGGCAAGCTTGGAGTGGGAACGTATTCTGTCGGAGGCGGGTTTATGTGGTTTGAAAGATATGGTCCTTCCATTTCTACGCGTCGACCGTCCGCCGTGCCATAAAACACAATGTATAGCTCATAGTCGCCTTCGGTATAGGTTTGCATCAAAACATAATGGCCGGTGTCGTTTTTAAATTTCAGGTCCGGGCCGCCCAAATAAATCGTGGCGTCCAGCCCATGTCCTAGAATTTGAGAATAATAAGAAACGGCGTAAGTGTGCTGATTTCTTTCAACGATTGGCAGCCCGGCAAAAAGAGCCGTGCGATACATCGTGGTGGAAACCTGGCAAATTCCTCCGCCAAATTCAGGGATGGTTCCTTCCGGTTTAATTACCAGTTCTTTCTTGAATCCCGTGGTGTCATCTACCGGCCCAAGCCTTGTATCAAAGGAAAAAACCTCGTCGGGGGCCACGAGGGTTCCGTTAAACTTGCTTGCGCCGACCTTTACGTTGACGACCCTGTTTGCCGGAGAGCCGTAGTAAGAAGTGTGTCCGACGGCTAATCTTTCGGTAATTCCTTTGCTTTTTAAATCATCGGCGATGTTTATTTTGGGGGTTAGGCTGATTGTGGGAACCGGAACCTTGTCTATGCCGTTTTCTACCGCTAATTCCATGGCGCGCTTTAATTGTTCGCGCTGCACTTTTTTCCCATCGCTTCCTTGTCCGTCAATTATGACTTTTCCCTTTTCGTCCGTGTAAATATTCACATCTTTCGAAGGCCTATCCAGCCACTTGGAAATATTTTCGTCGATAAACTGATCCAGTTTTTGTTGATTTATTTGAAGCGATATCTTTTTGGAATTATTTATGAACGGCGTCAAAGAAAAATCCTGATCTAAACCAAAACTGACCCAGTCTGGATGTTTTTTTAAACGAACAGCCCAGGTCCCGGTATAAACCGGATCCACCAAGGTCGTAACCTGATTCAATTCGGTAATGATTTTGTCTTTTTGCGCTAAAAGGTCTTCCTTTGTAACGTCGGGATGCTGATTAAGGGTAGCAATTTTTATCGGCGCGCTCTTGAGTTTTTTTGCCGAAGTTTTTAATTCTTTTAAAAGCGCGGCTTTGTCTATGGACACTCCGTCTTTACCTTCCGTCACTTCAAAATCGCCATTTGCGTTAATGAAGGCGTTTGCCGCTTTTGGAGAAATTTCGCTAAGTTTAAATTCGTTTTCCAGGGTAGAAAAAAGCTTGTCATAATCAATGCTCGCCAGAAGTTCCAGGTTTTTATTCTCGCCGTTTCCGAAGCCAAAAACTTCCCATAATCGCGTTTTGTTTAAGTCTATTACGTGTAGGGTTTTCAGGGTCTCGTCGATAGAGATTTTGACGCCAAGGTCTCTTGGTTTTATTTCTTTTTCTTTGCCAAGAATGTCTATTTTTATAGGAGTGTTTAAATAGTTCTCGCTTTTTTTAGACAAAAGGGTTTCGGCGTCTTTAAAATTCAGGAAAGAAAGATTTTCTCCAGCGACATATGTGCCTTCGGTAAACCTTCCAACGAGAGAATATTTGCATACCGCAAGCGTCGTGGAAATAGTTGCTCCGACAACTACTCCAACTATTGTTCCAATTAATAGTTTGCGGTTTTTCATATTATTTTTCTATCTCTACTCCTTCTTCGTTGGGAATTTTTTTAATGGAGGAGCGTTGGCGAGTTTCTGTTCCCGCGGCTTTTTGCGCTTCTTCTTTTTTCTTTTTGAAAGAAAAAAAGTCTTTAATTTTATGAAGTATTTTTTTTGAAGTTTTTCCGGTATTTTTTACCGCTTCAACTATTTCTTGTCTGGTTTCTTTTCCTTTCTTTGGGGCAATACTGGCGCCAATTACAGAGCCGATGGCGCCGCCGATTACGGCTCCCATAAATATTTTATCTAAAGTGTCTCTTTTTTTATGGTCTTTGTTTTCTTCGTTGTTTTGGGTCATAGGAGGGGGGGTTAAGAGGAGGATTATTGAGAAATTTCCGTGTGTTTGGTTCTACGGATGACATTTACTTTTATTTGCCCCGGATAGGTCAACTCTTCTTCAACTTTTTGGGCGATTTCTTTTGCTAAAGGATACAGTCTTTCGTCTTTTATGAGTTCTGAGTCTACCAACACGCGGAGCTCTCTTCCCGCAGAAATAGCATAGGCCCCTCGCACTCCTTCATAGGAGCTTCCTGTTTCTTCCAGCGCGCGGATTCTTTCAATGTATTTATCGAAAGACTCTTGTCTGGCACCGGGTCTACTGGCGGAAATAGCATCGGCAGCTTTTACTATTAAGGCTTCTGCCGTCTCTTGCGGAATAGCGTCGTGGTGGGTCCAAGCGGCGTGTACCTCTTCCCAAGAAAAGTGGTACTTTTCCATAATCTCTTTTGAAAGCTGGTCGTGGGTGTCTTTTACATTTGGATCTTGGTCTATGGCCTTTCCAAGGTCGTGTAGGAATCCGCCCGTTTTACAGGTGGTCATATTAAGGCCGAGTTCGCCTCCTATCATTGCGGCGAGCCATCCCACTTCCATAGAGTGCTTCATGATGTTTTGTCCGTAACTTGTTCTATACTGGAGCCTTCCAACTATTCTTAAGAACTCTTTATCGTTTTGTTTTAGCCCCATTTTTTCAGCCGCCTTTCTTCCAATTTCATAAAGCTCCTCATCGGTCTCTCTTTCGGCAGACTGAATGGCTTTTTGAACGATATGTTTATTAATGTCTCCTCTATAGTTTACGAGCTTTTCCATTGCCCTTTGCGCAACGCGACGTTTTACCAATTGAAACGCTGAAATACTAATAGTGTTTGGCAGGTCGTTAAACACAACGTCTACGTCCAAAAGCCTTTCAAACTCTTTAATATTTTGTCCGTCCCTTCCAACAATTCTTCCTTTTATATGATCTTTTGGCACAACAACGTTAACAGCTCTTGTTTCCACGGAAGTAGGAGAACAAAGCCTTTGAAGGGTGTTTATGACGATTTTTCTTGCGACTTTTTCGGCGTTTTCCTTTGCCCATTCTTCGTTTCTTATTAAACGCTCTGTGTTTTCATTTTCCAGCTCCTTAGAATATTTTTCTAGAATGTTTTTCTTTAGTTCTTCGGGCGTTAATCCGGTTTTTTGAGCCAGTTTTTGAATATAGTCTTTTTCGCTGTTTTTTATTCTTTTTTGGAAGGTGTCGCTTTCTTCGGTGAGCGTTGCCATTTTTAACCTTAGCTCTTTTAAACGCTCTCCTCTCTTTTTCACAAAATCTTCTTTCGTGGAAAGGGTTGTCTCAAATTTGTTCAAGCGTTCGCTTCTTTTTTCAGAATCTTGTTTAAAAAGGGTTATTCTGTTTTGAACACACTCTGCGCTTTGTTTTTTAATACTCTCGGCTTCGGATTTACTCTTCGCTATAAGGTCTTCGGCCTCTTTCTTGTCTTTTTCCAAATCCAAGAATTTTCTTCGTTTTAGAGCTAAGGTGCTTAAAAAACCACCGCCAACCAATCCAATTATTATATAAATTATATTTTCCATTTTATTCTCAAAACTTTGTAATAAAGATTTAAACAAACTTCTTATAGACTATAGCGGGTTTTCAACATTTTTTAAACATCTTTTAAACTTTTTGCTTTTTCTTTAATTATATAACTTTATAGGTTCGCGAATAATCCTTGTTATTAAGCTTTTATTTAAGAATATTCTTTTAACATTGTTTTGTTTTTTTGTAAAACCTTATAACTACTACTGTATATATATTATTTAATAAATTTAAAAATAAAAGGCATTGCCAGAATGTTGATTATTCATATAATGACTTTGGGCTTTTAAAACAGAAAATATATGAAACTCTTTTGTTCACGAAGTGATTTAGATTACGCTATTAATATTGTTAGCAAGGCTATAAGCCCTAACAATACTTTGCCGGTTTTGAATAACATTTTAATCAAAGCTGAAGGCAAAAAATTGTATTTTTCTTCCACCAATCTTGAGATTGCTATTAGTTGCGTGATTGACGCCGACGTAAGAAGTGAAGGCTCTATAACCGTGCCGGCAAAACTTATAGGTAGCTATGTGTCTCTTTTAACAGACGAAAAAGTGGAACTAGGCGTAGGAGAGGGGCTTAATTTATCCGTAAACTCTTCAAGCTCAAGCACGAAAATTAAATGTATAAGTTCTGATGAATTTCCTTTAATTCCAAAGATAGAAAAAGGACAAGAGGTGGTTTTGAGCGTTAATGATTTATATGAAGCTTTGACAGAGGTTGTGTTCGCCGCTTCTTTAAACACATCAAGACCGGTCTTATCTGGGGTTTTACTTTTTTCTTTTGAGAAGGGAATTAAGTTAGTCGCGACAGATAGTTATAGGTTAGCTGAAAAATCAATCCCGTCTTTAAAAAATCCTAACGAACCGGTTTCTTGTCTTATTCCCGCAAAAACGATGCTTGAGTTGTCAAAAATTATAAGCAAAGCTCAAGGAAAAGAGGTTAGGGTTAATATTTCTAAGAACCAAGCTCTTTTCACGGTGGATGGAGTTGAATTAATTTCTCGACTAATCGAAGGCAAATTCCCGGATTATGACAAGATTATTCCAAAAGAGCACAAGACAAAAGTAGAGGTTTCCGTGGAAGACCTATCTTTGGTTTTAAAAAGAGTTAGTCTTTTTGCCAGAGAGAATAACAACAGTATTAAATTGAGCGCCACAAACGACGGAAAGCTTTTAATTTCTTCAGAGGAGACAAAAGTAGGAGAAGAAAAGGCAGAAGTTTCGATAAGAATGGATGGTGAAAATAATAAAATTTCATTAAACGCTCAGTATTTATTGGACGTTTTAACCTATATTACTGACGACAAAGTGAGTATAATTATAAACGACAAAACCTCTCCAGCGGTTATTAAGCCGGTAAAAGAAGAGGACTATGTTTATATAATTATGCCGCTGAAAATATAAGCACGTATGAGAAATATAATTTCGTATTTTCCAGAAGACACTCTGGTAGACGTAACCAGTCTTTTTAGAAGACAAAAAAACATTTCTGTTTCTGGCGCCGGAAACGCGTCGTCAAAAGCGATGGTTTTAAGTCAGGTTTTGAGAAAAAACAAAGACTGCGTGAATAATGTTTTATGGGTTGTTTCTGAGGAAAACGAGCAGAACGTAGTGAAAAGCGCCCTAGAGATCTGGAGCGACGCGCCTGTTTTTATTTATAAAAAGAGGGCAGACGAAGAGGTTGTGGTGTTTCCGACGATGAGGGAATTTAATGAAGTTAGAAACAGGGAGTTGATAGAGTTTGTTTCCAGAATATTTTTAGGCAAAGGAGCTATTTTTGTAGTGGATTTTCCGTCTTTATTACAAAACTTTCCGGATATAAAAGAGTTTTTAAATAATAAAATTTCCTTAAAAGATGGAGAGAAGGTGGACGTCGTGAATTTGATAGAGAGGCTTGTGGCCATTGGTTACGAGATGTCTGATGATAGGTTCTTGAAAAAAGGACAATATTATAAAACAGGGGACAGCGTGGTGATAAAACCGATAAACACCGAAGAAGCATACCGTGTAAATATTGGCTTTGATAAGGTGGAAAGAATAGAGACCCTGGATCAAAACGATTTTATAAGCGCGCTAAAAAAAGAAAAACAATTAGACGTTTTTCCTTTAGAATACGAAAAGGAAACAAACGACTTTTTGGGGCTGCTTGGCAAAGAAGCCCTGATTGTAGACGACGAAGTGGACGTCGTGGACGAGTATTATGAAGTTTGGAATACTTTTATGGACGAGGCGGTGAAGCGCAGCCAGAGCCTTTCTTTCTCATCTTTTAATGACGACGTAGAAAACCACGTTCATCAACACTTTTTGTCTGTTTTGAAATACAGAAACGCTTACGATTTTGCGAATGATATGAGAGACAAAATCAACTCTGGATGGAAAAATATAATTTTTACAAAACACCCGGAGGAGGTCGAAGGCCTTTTAAAGGATCAAAAAGTTCCATATATCGAAGGAATTACAAATGAAAACTTTTCAAAATCTTCAGCGTTTTTAATTAAAGTCGACAAGGAAGACACCTTCCCGCAGCCATTCCAGGCGCCGACACAAAAAATAAGCCTTGTGACCGATACGGATATTTCTTTTTTAAGAGAAGAGAAAAAGAAAAACGCGGATCAAAATGTGTTTAATGATTTTTTGACGAGTTTGAAGTTTGGAGATTTTGTCGTGCACGCAGATCACGGAATAGCCAAGTTTATGGGGCTTGATAAAAAAACAGTGGATGGAATTACGAAAGAGTATTTGAAGCTTGGATATGCTGAAAACGACAAGCTTTTTGTGCCGATTGACCAGGCTGACAAAGTTAATAAATACATTGGTTCAGAGGACTTAATGCCGAAACTTACAAGGCTCGGAAGCGCAGACTGGAACACGATTACAAGCAAGGTAAAGAAAGAGACACAAAAGATCGCGAAAGAGCTTTTGAAATTATACGCGGAGAGAAGGGCCGCAAAAGGTTTTGCTTTTAATAACGACAACGATTTGCAAGAAAAATTTGAAAAAACCTTTCCTTACGAAGAGACTCCTGGACAAATTAAAGCGATTAACGACGTAAAGGCCGATATGGAAAAAGGCGAGCCGATGGATAGGCTGGTTTGCGGAGACGTGGGTTTTGGCAAGACGGAGGTGGCGATGCGCGCGGCGTTCAAGGCTGTACAGGGCGGCAAACAGGTTGCTCTTATTTCACCGATTACAATTTTGGCGGATCAACATTATAAATCTTTCAAAAAGAGAATGGAGGAATTTAACGTGAGAGTCGAAATGCTCAGTCGTTTTAAATCTCAGAGAGAGCAAAAAGACATCGTGGTTAAGCTGGGAAAAGGCGAGGTGGATATTATTGTGGGAACACATCGTTTGCTTCAGCCGGATATTAAATTTAAAAATTTAGGATTGGTGATTATTGATGAAGAGCAAAGATTTGGAGTGAAACAAAAAGAGGCCCTTAAAGAAATGAGAAAAGAGGTGGACATGCTTACTTTAACCGCAACGCCGATCCCGAGAACTCTAAATATTTGCCTGAATAAACTTCGCGATATCACTACTATCACGACGCCGCCATATGGGCGTTTGCCGATTATTACAGAAGTGAGAAAGTATTCTCCAAGCCTTGTAAGAGAGGCTGTGATGAGGGAAATAGAAAGAGGCGGGCAGGTGTATTTCTTGCACAACAGAGTGCAGACGATAGACGGTTTTGCCGAGGGACTGAAGGCTTTAATCCCAGAGGCGAGAATTGGCGTGGCTCATGGAAAGCTAGGTAGCGGAGATCTAGAAGACAGAATTATGGCCTTTACCGAGCACAAATTTGACGTGTTGGTGAGTTCTACTATTATCGAAAACGGAATAGACTTGGCGAACGCAAATACACTAATTGTAAATAACGCGGAGAAGTTTGGGTTGTCACAGCTGTATCAATTGAGAGGTCGTGTAGGTCGTGGAAAACGTCAGGCCTATGCATATTTCTTGTATCACGGCCAAAGGCTTAAGCTCGATGCGAAGAAAAGACTTCGTGCGATTGTAGAGGCGAGCGACTTGGGAAGCGGTTTTCAAATTGCAATGAAAGATTTGGAAATTCGTGGAGCCGGAGATATTTTGGGCGCAAATCAACACGGAGTAATAAACGTGGTGGGCGTAGCGCATTTTATGAGAATGCTTAATAAGGCGGTGGAAGACTTGAAGGCGGGTCGCGTAATGGAGGGAGAGGAAGAAATTAGCGACGTTTCTATTGAGCTGCCAGTGCCTGCGTATATTCCGGATTCATACATCCCGGTTTCAAAGGATAAAATTAACACTTATCAGAAACTTTCTTCAGCGGACGCAAAAGAATATTTAGACGAAGTTCGTAAAGATTTAATTGAAGACTACGGAAGGATTCCAAAAGAGGTCGATAGCTTATTTAAAATTATTGAGCTGAAAATTTTGGCGAAAAAGGCCGGAGTATTAAATGTAAAGGCCGAGCCTGTGCCAATGAGCGAAGAAAAAGAAATTGTTTTACAGTTGTCCGGAAGAGTGAAGCCGGCAAATATTATCAATCTTTTGGAATATAATTCTAAGTGGCAAATTATTGGAAGTAGAATAAAAATAAACATGAAAGACCTCGGATACGTGTGGTTTAACGAGCTTATAAAATGCGTAGATAGATTGAGCGAAAAAGCAAAACACGGGGCTAGGCCATAAAGACTGGCGTCTATCTGAAAAATTTGATATAGTTATGGTCTGGCTGTAACGAAGTTTTTTGACACGTGGGGATGTATTGGTATTCGACAGAATGCAAGGTTTATTTGTCGCAATCAGGGGATTACACCGTCTCCCCTTAGATCCGTCGGTGGAAAAATAAGTGCAACATCTTTTGTTGATAAGGCTGCGAGAGCCGTAGCTGCGTTACAGTATGGGTTCAAACCTGCTGCTGTACCTGTAATGGCTTAATCTCCGGCCGAGGTCCGACTTTTTCGGGCCACGTTCACGACTCCGACACCTGCTGAGTTTCGTGGGCGTAAATTAGCAGGTTAGTTTTTCTTTTTATGTTTTGGAAGGAAAAGCGAAAGTTTTCAAAACTAAGCATTGGAAGTTTTTTGTTCGTCTTTTATTTCCAGTGTCGAAAATTTAAGACGAAATAAGATTGTAGAAGCAAGTCCTCCTTCTTTTTGGACCCGGGTTCGACTCCCGGCATCTCCACCAGAAGCGCTTGTGTTTGTAGGGTTTTGTTGTATAATAAAGCCTATTTTTTATGTGTTTTTATGTCTAAAGAGTTAATGAAGGAGGCTTTAAACGAAATACAGAACACTGTGCCTTTCAATAATTTTACGGGAGAATTGGCTTATAGGGGAATTTCTTTTACCGAGGCGTTAGGGGGGAATTGCGTGGTGCAGTCGGAGAAGCTGGTGATGGCCTTGAGGAGCCGGCGGAGTAGGGGGGAATTTTGTAAAGTCTAGCAGGGGGAGGCACGTGGCCGTGGTGGGTGGCAATGAAGGGGAAAGATATTTCATGGACCCTATGCTTTTTCAGGACGAACCAAGTCCGATCAGCGGATCCGATGGACAGGTTTTTGGGGTGAGCGCGAGGCCGATAAATTCTCCTTTTAAGGCGGGGGCGTTTAAGGTTCTTAATTTGGCGATTTTTAAAAGGTTGTTTTCGGTGGAGGTTTTCAAAATTGTTGCAAAAACCGAAATCCCGAAAGCGCCGGCAATATTACGCGCCAGGGCAAGCACGGAAGAGGCAATGCCAATTTCGTGTTCCGCCACAACGGAAGCGATAATGCTGGTACGTTGTGACATACCAAAACCCATGCCGAAAGCCATAATTCCGAGAGGAACAATAATGTCTATCGCGGTTGAACGAGGATCCAGATGCGCAAACATAAAAAGGCCCAAGGCGGCGACAAAAGTGCTGGCCGCGATTACATAGCGTGAGGGAAACTTTCCAGTGAGCGCTCCCCCTAAAGGAGCGGCAAGCATAATAGCCCCGGCCATAGGCATAAAAAGATAACCGGTTTGGGTGGCGGTGTAGTTCATAAAAGTAGAGGCAAAAACCGGAATCAAAAATATTCCACCCATCATTCCCATAAAGACGATAAAGTTGTTTAAAGTAACGTTTACAAAAACGGGGATGTCCCGACAATTACGGTAATTAAAATCCACCAGCGCAAACGGCTGCTGTGTTTTTCTGCGGATGAGGGAGGGTGGAGCATGTTAATCTTTATAGATCCAAACGCGTGCAGACATCCCGTTCAAAAGTTCCGGATAGGAGGAGATGTCGTATTTTATTTTTACGATAAATTCTTTTACTTCGCGCTTGTCGGAAATGTTGAATGCGATAGAGGATTCGTCTGAAGTATAAGCGATTTGATCGACGGTGCCGAGATATTCTTTCGGATCAAAAGCGTCGACGGTGAATTTTACTTTTTGGCCAACGCGAATATCGCTGAGGCCATTGTTTTCTTCAATGTGTGCGACTACGCGCAAATCGTTTGGGTTTAGAATAGTGACGATCGGCATGCCGGGGTTGAAGAGTTTACCGATTTGATTATTCGCATTTACTACCAGGCCGCCAGCCCTAGAAGAAATGTCGAAATTGTCGAGACGGGCGATGTGGGTATATGGTTTTATAAGATCTCCTTCGTGAACAAAAAGGTCTTGCAGAACTCCCGGTTTTTCTGCGCCGATATCGATGAGCGGAGCCGAGATGGAAGCCTTGTCCGTAAAGATAACATTGCGAAGGAAGAACCAATAATAGGCAGTGCCGGAGAGGGCGATGATTATTACTAGGCCGCTAATAATTTTAATGATTTTGCGTTTTTTTGTTGGTCCATAATTATTGTCTTTTAGCTTCGATCGACGGAGTGTCGACTTGAACGCCAGATATATCTACACCAAATTTGTTTCCATTGCTATCCTTAAGAACGAAAAGCTTTTTCCCGTTTGGGAGAGCTTCGGTGGAAACTTCGTAGCCGCTGGCCTTCCAGGCGGCAACGCTTTTTTCTTCATTAAACATTTTTCCTCCATGGCCGGTGCTTTTCATAAAGACAGGAACGGAGAGTGAAGATGGAGCCTCTGGGGCGACAGGCGCGGGAGCAGGCGTCTCCGGCGCCGGAAGCTCGGTAGGAGTTGCCGGGGCAGAAGGGCTTGCGTCGACCGCTTCCGTGACGGCCTCGGCGATTGTGGCGGGGGCGTCCTTTTTGTCGTCGGCTGGCGCTTTTACAGCAGGGGCTTTGTCTTCGCTTTTGTTTGGCAAAGTTTTTAAAAGCAGAGCGGCTCCACCAATGGCAATTAATGCGCCTGCAGCCGCGAGGACTACCTTAATGTTTTTGCGGCTTCTTGCGATTATCGGCATGGTAGCGGGTTTTTGAGCGGCAGGAGGTAATATGTCTGCGAAGTTGAGAACCATGGTGTCCAAAGACCGACGATCCATTCCCATATTTTTTAATTCGTCTTCATATAATTTTGAATCTTGGTCGTCTAGAAAGAGGCTTGCGAGATGGTGTAGGGTATTAGTATCGGCGAGGCCCTCTTGGTGAATACACTGAAGGTCCATGATAGAAATGCGTTGCCCAGCTTGCCTTAGGGAAGCGGATAGAATCGTATATAGAGATTCTGCTTCTTCGGGGGAGATATTTCCGGCGTTGGTTTCGATAAGAATTTCTAAGAGAATAGATCTCTTTTGGACGCCGCCAGGCGTATCCATGTCAAAATCGAAAGTTCCGCAAAAGATGTCTGTAGAGAGGGCGTCAAATACGGGGTTGGGACTGCTTATGTCTGGAGTGCGGGGGGTACTCATAAAGAAAATTATTTAGCGGATGTGAGAATTTATCAGGATTTCGGCGGCTTGTCAATAGCTGTTTAAAATGACAGGGGAGGCTTTAGGTAAAAAGCTTTGTTTAAATCTTGACTTTGAGGCTTGCGTATGGGATAACAAGACCCTTTTAACAGCTTTGGGGCAATGGACTTATACGTTGAAAGACAATGCGTGCAACAGATAAAAGATGGAAATCTTAAGCAGTTTTTATTGCTTTTTGATGCTAATTTCGCAGATTTGTACAGATATGTCGTCAGAAGAGTGGGGGCGGGAGAGGCGGCGGAAAGAATAGTGCGTTTGACCTTTTTGGATGCCTTGGGACAGGTGCAGGATACGCCTTTGGAAAGCGCTTATATTGTTTGGCTTTATGGGCTCTCAAGGCCAAGGGTTTGGGAAGAAATAAGTCGAAGCAGCTTCCCGGAAAAGCAGGGATTGATTAGCGCGGTCGCAGAGGATCAGGTGGCTCCGGACGCGGAAGAGGTTATTGGTAAGGTGGAAAAAATGATGAAAAAGCTTTCTTTGGAAGAGAGGGAAATTTTTAGATTGAAGTTCTTTGAAGAAGTTTCTGATGGAGACGTAATGTCTATTTTGAATATTTCCGAAGGAGCGATAGGTTCTAAAATTTATAGAGTTTTGAAAAGAGCGCACTTTCTGCTTTTTGGAGAAAGCGACGAAAGACAAGGCGTGTATTTTGGAGAACTTACGGGTCTTTTATCCAGAGCAAGAGAGCTGGAAAAAATTGTTTTACCGGAAGTTTTTAAATTGAGTTTGAGGGCGGATTTGTCTGCCAGAATTGATCGTAAGGAGTTTGCGGTTGAGGCGGAAGAGCTTACGGAAGAAGAAGGCCCAAAAGCGCCTCCGGTGACGGTGATTACAGAAGCGTTTAAGGGTTCAAATGATCCTGCTAAAATTTTTGTGGAAGCGGTAAAGGAAATGAGGGAGGAAGAAGAAGTTCAACGCATGCAAGATCAGTTGAAATTTGAAAGAGAGGAAAAGATTTTTGACCTTTTGGAAAAATGGAAATGGGCTTTTGTTATGATTCCGAGTGTGGTGTTTTTGGGATTGGTGGGGCTTTTTGTTTATAACATTTTTGGAAATGGCCTGCTCGAGAGGGGCTATGTTACGGCATGCAAAATCGAAGTAGCTTTCAAGGGAAGTTTTAGCGATAGCGAAAAACGCAATGTAAATAAGGGAATCGGCGATCAAATTTGTGGGCACTTTGAGGTGAAAAAATTGTTGATTACGAGACTGGACGACGGAAAAGTGCAGGTTAATGTTGACGTGCCAAACTGGTTGCTACAATATAAGTTCGCCAAAAAAATTAAGGATGTAAATGCAGGCGTCGGAGCAGCGATAAACAATGCTCCATGGCGAATTAAAGAATATGAAAGAACTCTTAGTAGCAACGAAAAATCCGGGAAAGTTTAAAGAAATTTGTGAGGCTTTGGAGGGGGCTGGTTTTGAGCCGGTCTTTTTGGGTGGGGTGGAAGTTGACGATAGAGATTTTGTCGAAGATGGAGAGGGCTTTGAAGACAATGCGAAAAAAAAGGCTCGCTATTATTATGAAAGTTTTGGAGGGCGTTTCGAGTTTGTGCTAGGCGAGGACTCGGGAATTATGGTGGACGCTTTGGATGGAGAACTGGGTGTGAAGACGAGAAGGTGGGGCGCCGGGGAGAAGGCAAGCGACGAGGGGTGGGTAGAGTATTTTTTGAAGCGCATGGATATGGTGGCAGAGAAGGACAGAGGCGCAGAATTTATTTGCGTGGCTTGCTTGCTGTGTCATGGCGAAGAACACCTTTTTCGGGGTGAAACGAAGGGTGTGATCACACAGTCTTTAGAGGCGCCGATAAAGCCCGGAATTCCTTTAAGCTCTTGTTTTAAACCTCTGGGCTTTGACAAAGTTTATGCCGCCTTGAGCATAGAAGAAAAAAACAGGATTAGCCACAGAGGGAAAGCCCTGATGGGATTAAAAGAATTTTTAAGAACGCAGGCCGATTAACAGTCCCGTGCCGATATTCATTTCATAAACTTTCCAGCCCGGGGAATTCTTAATTTTTGCGATAAAAGGGCGTAGAGGTTCGGGATGGGAATAAATATTGTCAGCCACGATCACCCCTCCTTTTTTTAGACGATTTTTTAGCGCTTCAAAATATAAAATGTATTCTTCTTTGGTGGCGTCCAGAAAAACAAAATCAAACTTCTTTGGAGTTTTGGGAATGACTTCCGGAGCATGGCCGAGAATTTGTGTAATATTTTTCAATCCCGATTTTTTGAAGTTTTCCTGGGCCATGGAATAGCGACCTTTTTTGTGGGACTCTATAGTGAAAAGACGGCCGGTTGATCCTAATGAATAGGCAATCCAGATTCCCGAATACCCGTTTGAAGTGCCAATTTCGAGAGCGGTTTTGTATTTAGCAGTTTTGATAATATTGCTGATAAAAACTGCCGTGTCGCGTGAAATGTTCCAAAAATCGGATTTGGTTTTTTCCAAAGATTCAAGTAGCGACAATAATTCTTTGCGCATGAAAACAAGTTAAGTCGGGCTGAATTTTAATCTCTGATGATTTTTCTCGCAACAATAACTGTAAACAAAGACATTAAAACCACTCCTATAAAAGACTCCAGTCCGGCCATATAGCGCATTATTCCCAGCGCATGAAAATCTCCGTAGCCGAGAGTGGTAAAGGTTACAAGGCTGAAGTATAGGGAGTCGCCATAAGTGGCGGCGACAGGCCGTTCGCTTACGCCGAGACTATTTGGGTTTAGAAGAAGGATTGCACAGCCGGCAATCACAATTAGTGACCAAAGAAAGACACGAATATAGGAAGTTCCATATTTGCAAATCAAGTCTCCAAAGAAAAAATTAAACCAACGATTTGGACTAGTGATGCTTGCGCTTTTTCTTTTTGCCACCATTTCTTTGTAATGATAAACGTCCGCCTGATTGTGAAGGCTGGAATTTTTATACATTTCTTTGATTTGTTTGTATTCAATTGAGGCGGCGCGATAATTCCTTTCGGTTTCAGTTTTTAATTTTTTACCAAAGTGCGTGCGCTCGTCTACGATGGTTGAATTTAGTTTCACATCATGAATATCGGCGTTGCTAAAAATGCAATTTAATAGGTTGCTGCCTCCGAGACCAAGTCCGGTAAGATTTGCCACTTCAAAATCGCAATTATTAATTACTGAATTTTTAAAATCTGCGTGAAAAAGATTGGCGTTTTCAAAATTGCAATTGATGATTTTCCCGTCTACAAAATTGCAATGTTTCAAGTTTGCCCCTTCAAAATGCACTTCGGATAAAACGGCCATTTCTTCGGTAAATCCATCGTCTCCGTCTTGAATTGAAACCCTGAAGTCAAATCCGGACATTGGAGCCCCGCGCAAGTCGACCGACATGGCAACTTCCTGATCGTTGATGAAAGGGAGTCCTTTGGCCTTTTTATGAAATATTGTCGGACTTAGATAATAATGATTTTTTTTGATCATATTCAAAATCCTCTTTCCTTTTGTGGTCGTCCAGCGGCGTGAAAGTTCTTCTAGTTTTTCTTTTGGATAGATCATGTATTTTTGTTTTTGCTTGGATTCGAGCTCTTTATATTTTAACACAAAAACGCCCGCTTGGCAATTTGGCGGCATGAATGCGAATTGCGAAATTCAGCTTAGGGCTTGCGAAAAGCACTTTCGACTTGGAAATAGGGTTCGTATAAGCAGCCTTAAAGCCCTGATTTCAAAGGGTGAAACGGCTTATTTGAGCCAAAAAATCGGCCCAAATTTGTGCGCGCGCACAAATTCTTATGCGAACTTTGTTCACGTGGGCGAAGTTTGACAAAAGTAATGTTAGCTTTCTTTTTCGCTTCTGGCGGTGGTTTTTTTATCTGTATTGAAATTAATTGAGAAAATTTGCTTGTACACCGCGGAGCATTCTCTTGGTCATGTGGGAATGGCTGAAACTTAAGGGGTGGAGGTTTTTGTAGCGCCGTTATCTATTTTTACTTCTATTGCGGATTGCGCGCTATATCCCATTTTGTCTACCACTTTTGCGACAATGAGATGGGTGCTGCCAGGGGCGAGGGTTTTAGGAATAATAATATGCCCGGTATATGGGTTTGTGGAGATGACAAATTTCTTGTCGTTGTCGAGATAGTATTCTACCGACTGAATGCCGTTTTCTCCTTTTACTTCTACGTTTACGCTGAGAGCCCCTTGTGCAATGGAGGTTTCAGCGACGGGGGAGATGATGTTAATGAGAGGTGTTTTTTTTGCAGTGTCCGCGGTGTGGATATTGTCGTATTCGGTTGGCGGAGTGCCCGGACGGACTTCTTCGCCGGCTGGAACCGCAGGGCTTTCAGGACTAGGAGAGGTCGCGGCTTTGGCGGCCTGATTTTTGTAATAGTCCAGCAATTCTTGTTTCCAATTGAAGAGATTTGCAATCGGTTGATAGTTTTGAAAAGTTACTTCTTCTACGGCATCTTTTGGAGTGTACTCGGTGGCTAATAATCCGGAAATTTTGTCGATTTTTACTTTATAGAAAAGATTTTCTACTTCGGTAGGGACGTTGGCGCTGGTAAACACTTCGTCTGTAACCATTGAAGGTGGCGTATTCGGACCCGGAAGTTTTCCGGAAGCTTTGCTGATTTGGATATGCTTGATCCCATCCGGTTCAGGGAATGGTTCGGCCGGCATATTCCCAAGGGCTTTTGTCATTACGTCGTTGAAGATTGGAGCGGCGGTATTGTAGCCGTCGGCGGTGTAGCCGAGACCGCTTCCATCGGTATTGCCGATCCATACTCCGGTAACAATTGTAGGCGTATAGCCGATGATCCAGCCATCCATTGGACGTACGGTTTTGCCGCTTTCTCCGGCGGTTTTCTTGTTTTCTTTTGTACTTGTTCCGGTTTTTGCGGCATTTATTTTCCCATCTATGAACATTCTTGAGCCAACTGAAACCGATCTATCGGAAAGAATACTGTTGATGAGATAGGCGATTTGAGGATCGAGTACCTGTTTAAAATCTTTAGGCTTTTTCTCTTCAAGAATGTCGCCATTGGAATTCACCACTTTGAGAATAGGGGTGAGCTCAGGGAGTTTTCCGTTATTGGCAAAAACGCCGTAGGCCGTGACCATATCGATCAAGGGAATTTCGGCTGCACCGATAGCTAATGGGTATCCGTAGTCGCGTTTTTTATTCAGAGTGGTTATGCCCATTTTTGTAGCCAGGTCGATGATTGGATTTTGTTGGCCGTCCAGGAAGTAAGCTTTAATTGCGGGAATGTTTCTGGATTGTCCGAGGGCGCGACGAATCGGAATTTGGCCAAGCCAATTGCCGTCAAAGTTTAAAGGTGTGTCGTTGGCGCCGATTTTTGTCGGAACGTCTTCGATAACCGTTCCGGGGCCGTAGCCGTTATAGAAAAGCTGAGAATAGACAATAGGTTTGAAAGAAGATCCGGGTTGGCGAGGACGCAAAACAACATTTACATTGCCGTCGATGTCTTCGTTATAATAATCGCGAGAGCCCACCATGGCGAGAATTTCTCCGGTCTTGGCGTTAATGGTGAGAAGGGCGGCGTTGTTTGTGCCATAGGCCTTGACGTCATATTCTCCTTTTTCTGAGACGACTTTTTCGGCGTAGTCTTGGAGTTTTCCATCGATGGTGGTGTAAACCTTTAGGCCACCTTGTTCCACTACCTCTTTGCCGTATTTTTGTTCCAACATTTCTTTTACATAAAGAACAAAATGCGCGTGTTTTATAAACTCTTTGTAATTGTTGAATTTAAGTCCTTGAATTTCGTTGAGGGCGGATTTGCGTTGATCGGCGGTAATTTTTCCCAATTCAAACATACGTTTCAAAACTAAATCGCTGCGGCCAGGGATGTATATTTTCTGGCCGTTACCGAGGTCTACGAAGGCACCTATGAGGCCACGAGAATATTCTTCCGTTTGGAGGTCCGCTTCTCCTTTAATGTGGCGGTAGTAGAGTTCTTCAGGAGTGAATTGTTTTAAAAGATGTGAAAATTTATTGTCGCCGTAAGGATTGTAACGAGTAGGGGCTTGAGGCAGTGCCGCGAGTACGGCGCTTTCGCCGAGGGTTAAATCCTTCGCGCTTTTATTGAGATATATTTCGGCCGCTTTCTGAATTCCATAGGCGTTATTGCCATAAGGAATTCGATTCAAGTAAAGTTCAAGGATTTTTTTCTTGTCATAAGCCCTTTCAAGACGCACGGCCAAAATCAATTCTTTTGCTTTCCGGAGGTATGATCTTTCTGATGAAAGAAAGGTGTTTTTTATGTATTGCTGGGTGATTGTAGATCCTCCACGTGCCGCGCCTATTCCAAAAATTTCATGGGCTGCGGCTTTCGCGATGGCGAAAATGTCGAAGCCTCCGTGTTCCCAAAAAGTGTCATCTTCTATGGCAACCGTCGCGTCGCCGAGATAAGGAGCAATCTGATCCAGGGGAACATATTCGCGATTTTCCTCGCCGTGGATGGTGTATAAAAGGTTTCCGTCGCGATCAAAAATCTGAGTGGATTGAGCAGCGGCGAGATTTTCCAGCTTTGTCACGTCCGGAAGACCTATTGAAAGAATGGCTATCCCTCCTGCAAAAGTGATTATTCCAAGACAAACTAGTCCGATGAGAATAGTCGAAGCCCAAAATCCGATTTTTTGCCATTTATTTTGGCTTTTCTGTAATGCGATTAGTTTTTTTAGCATATCGCGAGGATTCTACTAAAAAAATTGGCTTTGGTAAAGGGCTTAAGCCCAAATGATGGATTTATTTTGAAGACATTTTCTTGGCAAAAAGGGAAATCGCGCATTGTTTTCCGATTTTTTCCAGAAAATCTGTCTCTATCAGGCGGAATTTTGCCGGGTCTGTGGCGTATAAACTGATTGTGCCAAGGAGCTTTTTGTTTATTGAAAGAGGAATTAGCACCATGGTTTTGAAGCGGTGCATTTTGAGCAGGCTGGATCCTTGATGACGTGGATTTGTATCAATGTCGTCGATGATGATAGGGCGTTTATTTTCAAACGCTTCAGAGGCGAGACTGTTGTCGAATTTAATTTGGTGCTTGTTAAGCCATTGAGGGCTGACTCCAAAGCAGGAAGCGAGCTTAAGAACTTTTTTAGGCTCGTCATAGTTGCGTAATATTGCAGCATCGCACTTTGTGAGTAAACAGAGCGCGCTGACGATTAAATTTTCCAAGCTGCCAAGATCGCTATTCTGATTGATCGTGGCGTCGACAATTTCATAAAGGTAATCGAGATGTCTGCGTTGAAGGCCCAATTCTTTGTAGGCGTCTTGGATTGTTTCAAAACGTTTTTGCAGTTCGTTGCCAACTTTTTTTTGCTGAGTAATGTCGCGATAAGTGACGAGATAACCGATGAATTTGTTTCGTTTTGACATTACCTTCGTGACAGAAACTGATACATCTATTTTATCTCCGGAAATGTTTTTTCGTTTAGTTTCGTAATTTCTTAAAACGTTTTTTTCTTCTACTTCTTCGACGATTTGTCTGTTTTCTTCTTGCAGCTCTGAAGGAATTAAAAGGCTAGAAACGTCTTTGTTTAAAACGTCGGATTCTTTGTAGCCAAACATATTTTCAGCACCATTGTTCCACATGGTAATGCGGTGATTTTTGTCGAGAATTATGATTGCCTCGATGGAGTTTTTCATTATCTGCTCGGCGATTTTTTTTTGAGAATCATTCTTTTTGTTTTCGCGCATGTCGATATGTATGCCGTAGGTCCCGCCAGTTTCCGTCGGGGCTCCTATCACGAACATAGGAATTATTTTTCCGGATTTTGTGATGTAATCGGCTTCGTATTGGGAAGAGGCTCCAATTTTACGCAGCTTATGGTGAGACGCTATGATCCTTTTGCTCTCTTCGGTAAAGCAAAAATCTGCCGGTTGCCCGATACATTCTTCCAAAGAATATTCTGTTAGTTTGCGATATTGATCGTTAACATAGATGGTTTTATGATCTTTGTCTCCGATCCAAAACGCGTGATTTGCGGCATTGGGTAGATTTAACGAATGTCTATATCTGTAGAGAACGGATAAATCTTCCGGTTTTAATAATTTTTTTATAATGTCTAAATCTTTATACCCAATGATGGTTAGTAGCTTTTGATCTTCGCGGCTGAGCTTATCCATTAGGGTGAGATTGGTGAAAATTCCCATGCTTCCACCCTCTTTCGTAGGTATTCCGTTGATTAAAATAGGCGTAATATTGCCATCTTTCGAGAGAATTTCAGCTTCGTATTGGGTAGTCAATCCTTGTTTTCTGAATTCGTGATGTTTTGCTATCGCGATTTTACTTTGATCGGTAAAACAAAAATCTGCCGATTGACCTAGGGATTCCGCGAGGGAATAATTGCTTACTTTTCGGTAGGTGTCGTTTACATAAAGGGTGCGATGTTGTCTGTCTCCGATCCAAAACATTTGCTGAAGATTGTTGGCAAGATCAATATAAGGGAGAGCTTTTGCAATTGTTTTTTTGTCGTTTTCGGAAAAATCTTTAATCAGCTCATAGTCTTTTTCTCCCAGAGCTTTTGTCAGGACAGCCGCAAAGTTTGGTTTGCTTGTATTCATGTTTAGGCTTTGGCTATTTGCATTTTACAATTTCAATCATATATTTTCAGGTAGTTGCGCTTGACAGGATGCGAATTGTTACGTAGAGTTGCAGTCCTGTTTAAGTAAAATGACAATTTATGGCTAATGGTAGCGGCGAAGGGCTTACTATACCAGATGGAGATAGTGAAGATCAAGCACTTGTAGATCCGGAGCATTTACCGGATACTTTGATGATTGATATGGTGAGGCTGGGAAGAGGTTGTTATTCTAATTGTTTATCTTGCGGAGCCTTTGAAGGGATGGATCCTGCCGGTAGAAGAATTCAAACTATTAGTCAGGAGCAGTTGGAAAAAAATTTATTACAGGAAATACCCGATTATCGTTCCGGGACAAGGCTTCAATTAATTGAGTTATTTGCAAGTGTGGTTACGAGTGGTGTGGACATGGAGCCTTTGGATTCTAACATTTTCAATCAGGCGGCTGAGCTAATATGTAAATTGAGCGAAGGGAGGTCTAGAATGGCGGCTATTAGTCATGGGGTAGGCATGTATGAAACCAGCAGAGAAGGAAGTTCTCAGTTTTGTGCCCAAAGGGGACAAGCGGAGCGTTTAAGTAGATTGAATGACCTAATGATGGAAGATGTAGTGCCACTTTTTGTTTTATCTATGGATGCCGCTAGGGCTGGTGGGGTGCCTGGACGAACCGCAAGAAAACACCATAAACAAGTTTGTGAAATGGAAAATCCTAATGCGGATTTTATGAAAACGATGCGGTCTTTGGCTACTCAGAGTCAGAGAGACGAAGGAATTCCTGAATTTGGAGAAAATACGTTGCAGTGGAGTGCCAGATTGGCGAGAGTTCGAAATCAACAGATAAAGGTTGTGAGAGAGAAGGTGCTAAGAGGTGAGGATTTGGACGAAAAGGAGAAATTGATTAATGAATATATTAAAGCTAGGGATAATCGCAGAAAGGCCGTAATAGAAATAAATGCGCGAGGATATGCCCAAACTTTAAACATGCTTCTGCCGGCGATTATGGCTGGGAAGAGGGTGACTATTTCTTTGCAGGGAGATAATAATCGTGACAGTTTGGCTTATCACGGGCTGGCGAGGGAAATTTTACAAAGAACATTGGATCTTCTTACTAGCGTTTATGGTCTCACTACTGTTGAGGTGCGTGATCTTTTGGGAAGGGTTGAAGTTACGCCTCCGAGAATTTATGCCCCGGTAGGACGTGCTAGAAATTTATTGGGAGTTTCTGAGCCTGTGGATGATTGTCCGGTGATTCCCGATCCAACTTTCGTTCGCACTCTTATGCGTGAGCATGCGCCTAGAGTTACGAGGGGAATGATTGATACTGATGGTTCTTTGATGGTGCAGTCGAATAGGCCTAGGCATGGTTATCCGGATACCGTTGCTCCGCCTCCTGAAAATACGTGGGCAAAGGTCGCTTTGAGCGTAAGGGAGGGAGCTGTGAATTCCGGTGGCGTGGTTGCGCTTCCATTGGGGGGGACTTCGATAGGGAAGGCCGCAGGGGAGAGCGAGGGATAGTTTATTTTCCCCTGATGATTCCGCCCAATTCTTCTAGATTTTTGAAGACGAATTTTTGAGTTTCGGTCATTTCATTGTCCGTAAGAGTGCGGTCGTCGGACTGGAGGGTGATTTTGAAGGCCACGGCTTTTTTGTCTTTCGGAATGCCTTCGCCCTGATAAATATCGAAAAGCGAAATGTTTGTGATGAGGTGTTTTTCGGATGCTTGAATGGCGTCTTTTAATTTTTGAATTTCAATGTTGGCGTCGATGAGTACGGAGACGTCGAATTCTATGCTTGGGAAGCGAGGAATTTTTTTGTATTTTTTCTCATTTGGAATGAGTTTCATCAGCTCGGTAAAATTGATGGCGAAAATTCCGACGGAATAATTTTCAAGATCGTGATTTTTCGCGACGACCGGATGAAGCATGAAAACTTTTCCCAGAGTTTGTCCGTGGGGGTCGATGTAGCTGATGGCTTTATTTGGGTGAGCGTATGGAGTTTTTTCCAAGCCTTTCGCGGGATGAGGCAGAGTGATTTCGAATTTTTTCAGCAAAGCTTCGAGAACTCCTCTTGCTTCGTAAAAAGGTGAGTCAGTTTTTCCTTTAAGCAAAATCGCGCCGGTAATTTTTTTCTCTTCGAGAGGCATAAAAGCTTTAATTTCTTGATAGGTGCGACCAATTTCGTATATACGAAGTTCGTCAAAATTTTTCACGTTATGCTGGAGGTTTTTCAATAGATTCGGGGTCATGCTGGTGCGCATGTGAGTTTGATCTTCGGAAAGATAGTTGAGCAATTTGACGTGTCCTTCTTCTTTCATTAAGCAGCGCTCAATTTCGGTTTTGCCGTAAAAAGAATAATTTGAAACTTCGTCGAATCCGAGACCGAAAGAAAGAAGTTCACGAGCGCGATGTTTTTTGAAACGCTCGGTGTGTTCGAGAGGAAGTTTTGTCGGTAGAGAAGGCAACGTGCTGGGAATATTGTCGTAGCCGAAAATACGCGCCACTTCTTCTACGAGGTCGTCTTCGATTTTAATGTCTTTTTGTGCTCTGAAAGAAGGGACGGTGACGGAGAAGGTCGATTTTTTTGTGCCAGTTTTTACTTCGAACTCTAGGCTTTCGAGAATTTCCTTCATTTGTTTGTCTGAAATTTCAGCGCCGATTTTTGATCTCGTCTTAGCGGTGTCGAGAGTGATTTTTACAGGTTTGTCGTCGAAATTTTTGATATCAGTGATTGGCCCGGCAATTTTTGCGTCTGGACAGATTTTGAGAATAAGCTGTGCGGCGAGTTTTATGGCGAGTTCGCAAAGATTTGGGTCGAGAGCTTTTTCAAATCTTTGAACGGCATCCGTACGGAGCAGAAATTTTGTGGATGTTTTGCGTACGCTTGAGGAATTGAAATTGGCAGATTCTAAGATGATCGATTTTGTTGATTCGTCGATTTCGCTATTTGCTCCTCCGATTACGCCGGCGATTGCTACCGGTTTTTCGTGATCGGCTATGACGAGCATGTGTTCTGTGAGTTCGCGAGTTTTTCCATCGAGACAGGCGATTTTTTCACTTTTTTTTGCAGCGCGAACGACTATGCCTTTGTTGATTTTCGCTTGATCAAAGGCGTGCATTGGTTGGCCAAGTTCGAGCATTACATAATTTGTGATATCGACGATATTATTGTGGGGATTGTGGCCGGTGGCTTTGAGCTTTTTTTGCAGCCAATCCGGAGATGGGCCGACTTTTACGTTCTCAATAATTAATCCGCAATATCTTGGGCAGAGTTTTTCATCTTTCACCTCTATGCTGACTTTTTCTCCTTTTGTCGGAATTTTTACGTCGATTTTTAGGGGTTTTAATTTAGTGTTTGTAAGAACAGCTATTTCGCGGGCAATGCCGTAGTGACTCCAAAGATCGGGACGATGAGTGAGGGCTTTGTTGTCGAATTCGAAAATTACATCGTTTTTTTGCAATAATTCTGCGAGTGGTGTTCCCGGACCCGTTTTCATAGCTGAAAGATCGAGAATTTCCCTTTTGTCTTTTTGTAAGCTCGGCTCCATTCGGACTGGCAAAGCCAGATCCTCATTTTGCCTGCGCGCTCGTGCCGTGCACTCGCAGTTTTGTAAATCGGCTATTCCTATTTCTTCGCCGGCGCAAATCATGCCGTCACTTTCAACATCGCGTATTTTTGTTCTTTCGAGAGTGATGAGATCGCCTTGACCGTGCCATTTTACTTTTGCTCCCGGTTTCGCGACGGCCACGTACATGCCTTCGCGAAGATTTGTTCCACCGCAAACAATTTGAGCAGTTTCTTTGCCAATCGATACTTTTGTGATTTTTAATTTATCAGCGTGGGGATGCGGAAGTACTTCGAGAATTTGTCCCACTACAATATTTTCAAATGCGCCAGCTTCGTTTATCACGCCATCTACTTCTGCCGTTTTGATGGTCAGGGTGGTGGCGAGCTCTTTCGGGTCCAGATTTTTTGGGAGATCTACGAATTCTTTAAGCCAGTTTAAGGAGATAAGCATGAGTTTTTATTTATTCGATGTTTTACTTTCGGGCTTAATTTACTGGTTTATTTGGTTGTTCGCAAGATGGCGAGGGATATAACAGATGCGCAGGATTAATCCGGGGAGGGGCGTGGTGCCCGCGACGTGTTTGACACTCGTGAGTGTTATGGCTTAGTCATTGAGTTTTTGCCAGAATTTTTGTAGTCTAGGCACATGCATAGATTTTTTGTTTCACAATTGGATGTTGTTGATGATGTTCAGGCGCTGATTTGTTCTGAAGATTTGGTGCACCAATTTACAAAAGTTTTGAGATTTGGAAAAGGCGAACAAGTGATTCTTTTGGACGGAAAAGGGAAAGAATTTTTGGTTGAATTGCAGGAGTTGGGTTCAAAAAAAATTATTGCTAAAGTTTTAAGTCAAAAAAAATGTGAAACGGAATTGCCTATAAAGCTTGTGGTGGCGCAAAGTTTGTTGAAGAATTTTGAAAGATTTGAGTGGGTTTTACAGAAAGGAACGGAGTTGGGTGTGAGCGTTTTTGTGCCGATGATTACAGATAGGACGGAAAGAAAATTTGCTGGAAAAACGGAGAGAATGCAAAGAATTTTGAAAGAAGCAGCTGAACAATCCGGAAGAGGAATGGTGCCCGAAATTTGCGAACCAATGAGTTTTGAAGAAATTTTGAAGAAGTGGAAGTTTATCTTGATGCCAGAGCTTGCTGCGGGTCATGGTTTGATAGATTTTTTGAAAAAATTTGATAGCAAGGTGAGCATGCCTGGGGAAATTTTAATTTGCGTGGGGCCGGAAGGTGGATTTTCAGAAAGAGAAGTGGAGATGGCGAAGAGGGCCGATGTCAAATTGGTTTTTCTTGGCAAGAGAACTTTGCGCTCTGAGACAGCGTCAATTTTGACTGCGGGAATGGTGGCCCAGTGGATAAAATAAATAGATTTGTCAGCGTATTTTAGTTTTAGGCAAGTTCTTGTTTGCCGATTTTAAGAAAATTTTAACTTCGTTTGTTATAACCGGATTTCATCAAGATGTCTGGGGGTTGCAGGTTGCGTCGACAGACTACGAATCTAGTCGGCCCGGGTTCAACTCCCGGCATCTCCACCAAATTGATGCTAAAAACCCCCAAGATTTCTTGGGGGTTTTTCGTGACAGTGCTTCGACAGACTACGTGGTTATATTATAACAGTATTTTGATGTTTTGAAAGAATTAAAAGTTCACGTTTGACATTTTGCTTACCATTCTATAACCTAGGGGGGAGGTTGTTTAATTTTTAAACTTATGTCAAAAAAAATTGATATTCCAGTGAAAAAGAAAAAAGCACTGAAGTGCGCTCGTCAGGCACAAGGGACTCTTTCAAAAATTGCCGGAATGATGGAGGAAAATAAATATTGTCCGGATATTATTCAGCAAGTTGATAGCGTGATTGGTCTTTTGAAAACGGCGAAAAAAGAGCTTTTGGCGGGACATCTTGATAGCTGCGTGGTGAAACAAATGGCTGAGAATAAGCCGAAGGCAATACAGGAACTTTTAAAAATTTATAATTTATCAAATTAATATATGGCTGACGCAAAAAAGTTTAGGGTTAAGGGGATGCATTGTGCTTCCTGCGCCGCGATTATTCAAAAAGCTTTGAAAAAAATCGAGGGAGTTGAAAATGCCGACGTGAATTATGGTACGGAGACGGCGCAAATTTCTTATGATGAAAAAAAAGTTGGATTTGAAAAATTGGCGGCGGTGGTAAAACCTTTGGGCTATTCTCTTGAAAGTAAAGAATCCATGCATAGTGGCATGAAAATGGCTGGGCATTCGATGGACATGGAAATGGATATGATGGAAATGGACAAAACTAAAAAAGAAAAATTGCTGGAATTGAAAAAATTAAAAAACAAAGTTGTGTCGATTTTGCCACTGGCTTTGGTTTCTATTTTTGTGATGAGTTGGGATGTGCTTGCGGAATTAAAAGTGGTGGAAATGATGCCGGAGACAGTAGGAAAGTTTTTTGTTTATTTAATGCCGATTTTTGCGACGTACGCTTTGTTTGTAGTGGGAAAGCCTTATCTTATAGGGTTTTTCAGGTTTTTGCGTTATGGAAAAGCAAACATGGATTCTTTGATAGGAATAGGTACTTTGACGGCATTTTTATACAGTTTTGTGGTGATGGCTTTTCAGGATTCTTTGGCTCCATATTTGAATGTGAAGGCGACGTATTATGACGTGGTGATTGTGGTGATAGCGTTCATCACGCTTGGCAAATATTTGGAAATGAGATCGAAAATTAAAACCGGTGACGCGATTGAAAAACTTTTAAATCTTCAAGCAAAAACGGCTTTGGTGAAACGTGACGGTAAGGAAATGGAAATTCCGATTAATGAAGTGAAACATGATGAGGTGATTATCGTGAAGCCGGGTTCGAAAATTCCGGTGGATGGAATTTTGATTAGCGGATCGTCTTTTGTGGATGAGTCGATGATTACCGGAGAACCGATGCCGGTGCAGAAAAATAAAGATGACGCGGTGGTGGCCGGAACATTAAATACCAGTGGAACTTTTGAATTTAAAGCAACAAAAGTTGGGGCCGAGACGATGCTCGCGCATATTATTCAAATGGTGGAAAACGCGCAGTCCAGTAAGGCGCCAATTCAAGCTTTGGCGGATCAAATTTCCGCGGTGTTTGTGCCGATAGTGATCGCGTTGGCGTTTGTTACGCTCGGCGTTTGGTTGTTTGTGGGGAATGTGACTTTTGCGCTGGTGACTTTTGTGGGTGTATTGGTTATTGCTTGTCCTTGCGCGATGGGATTGGCTACGCCTACGGCAATTATCGTGGGAGTGGGTAAAGGAGCGCGTGAAGGGATTTTGGTAAAGGACGCGGCGACGCTTGAAAAATTACATAAAGTGAATGTAGTAGTGGTGGATAAAACCGGAACAATTACAAAGGGAAAACCGGAACTTATTTCAATAAAAACTCAAAATTTTTCTGAAGGAGAGGCGGTGAAAATTTTGGCTTCTTTGGAGTCTCGTTCAGAGCATCCTATCGCTCATGCGATTGTGATGTACGCGAAAGAAAGAGGTGTTAAATTTGAAGAGCCGAAAGATTTTGAAAGTTTGAAAGGCAAGGGTGTTAGGGCAAAAGTTGGTGGTGAAGAATATTATTTGGGAAATGCGAAATTGGTGGAAGAGTTGGGACATAAGATAGATACAAAAGAAATTGAAAAGGAAACCACTTCGGGTAAAACGCCGGTGATTTTGGCGAATAAAGAAAAAGTTTTGGCGGTTGCGTACGTGGCGGACGCGCTTAAGCCTGAGGCGAAAGAGGCGGTGGAAAAATTGCATAAACTTGGAATAAAAGTGGTGATGCTGACCGGAGACAATAAAAATACGGCAAAATATATCGCCGAGCAGGTGGGAATTGATGAAGTGGTGGCGGAAGTTTTACCTCAGGATAAATTGATGAAAGTACGTGATTTTCAGGCTGACGGACTGGTGGTGGCGATGGCGGGCGATGGAGTGAATGACGCTCCGGCTTTAGCGCAGGCGGACGTGGGAATCGCCATGAGTACCGGAACAGACGTGGCTATTGAATCCGCCGGAATAACTTTGTTGCATGGAGATATTTCTAAATTGGCGAAAGCCGTTCGTTTGTCGAAATTGACCATGCGTGGAATTAAGCAAAATCTTTTCTGGGCTTTTTTCTATAATATTATTGGAATTCCTTTGGCGGCGGGAGCTTTTTATCCTTTGTTTGGATGGCTGCTAAATCCAATTTTCGCCGGCATGGCTATGGGCTTTTCCAGCGTATCGGTAGTTTCGAATTCGCTTAGATTAAAATTTAAAAAATTATAAATATGGAAAATTTAGAATTGAAAAAATATCAATTTTATATTTGCGGAATGCACTGTAAGGCTTGCGTGGTACTGACGGAAAGCGAGCTGATGGATCATCCTAAAATTGAAATCGCCAAGTCTGATTTGGGAAATAATTCTGTCGAAATACAAGGAAATTTTGGAGGGATGAGTGATGCTGAAATTGCGACAGAGCTGAGTTCTTTATTAGAAAAACATGGGTATAAAGTGGTTTTGGAAATGCCAAAAAAAGAGGTGAAATGGGGTGAATTTTTGTATGCGCTTCCGATAGCTTTGGCTTTTGTGGGAATTTTTCTCCTTTTGCAAAAAGCCGGGATTGTGAATTTGGTAAATACCAGCGAAGTGGGTTACGGAACGGCGTTCATGGTTGGAATAATCGCTTCTTTGTCTACGTGTATGGCGCTTGTCGGAGGGCTTGTGCTTTCGATGTCGGCGACTTTCGCGAAAGAGGGGGATACCTTCAGGCCACAGATGCTTTTTCATATAGGAAGAATAATTTCGTTTTTTCTTTTGGGTGGGGTGATTGCCGTTTTGGGACAGACATTTAAGCTGGGAATTACGGGTACTTTTGTTTTGGGAATGATTGTGGGAATTGTGATGCTTATTCTGGGGGTTAATCTTTTGGATATTTTTGGTTTTACGAAGAAAATTCAGCCATCAATGCCGAAATTTATTTCCAATAAGGTGATGAGCTTGACGGAGGTAAATCATACCGTTACTCCTGCGCTGGTTGGATTTTTGACCTTCTTTTTGCCATGTGGTTTTACTCAGGCAATGCAAATTTATACTCTTTCGACAGGAAGTTTTTTGAAAGGATCTTTGACCATGGGAGCTTTTGCTTTGGGGACTTTGCCGATTTTGGCTTTGGTGAGTTTTAGCTCTTTGAGCATTAAGGATAGCGCCAAGGCTGGAGTTTTCTTTAAATCTGCCGGATTGGTGGTTATTATGTTTGCGATTTTCAATATTATTAACAGCTTGGTGGCTGCTGGTTATATAGCCCCTGTATTTAATTTTTAAATTTATTATGAAAACTATTTTGGGAGGAATAATTTCCGGTGTCGCTTTTGTAGGTATGGTGATTTTGTTGTTTGGAGGATTTAATGATTCCGGTTTGACGGCTGCTACTTCAGGGAATAACGTCTCGATGGTTGATGGAAAACAAATTGTGGAAATTTCGGCGAAGGGCGGATATTCTCCGAGGTTGAGTTTGGCAAAGGCCGGTGTGCCAACTACTTTGCGCGTAAAAACAAATGGAACTTTTGATTGTTCCGGAGCCTTGGTGATTCCCTCAATAAATTACAGCGAAAATTTGCCGATGAGTGGAACGACGGACATAGATTTGCCAGTACAGTCCGCAGGAAAAACAATACAGGGTTTTTGTGCCATGGGAATGTACAATTTCGAAGTGGATTTTCAGTGAGCGATAGTACGCGGAGTGAGTCCATGTTGTGCTTTCTGAATTGTGAAATTAAGGTTGCGGCAATAGAGTTCGTATAAGCAGCCTCAAAATCCCGATTTTGAAGAGTGAAATGCCTTTTGTAAGCCAAAAAATCGACCAAAATCTGTGCGCGCGCACAGATTTTTATGCGAACTTTTTTAAACAAAACTGGCTAATTATCTTTATTTTAGGCCTCAGCTCCACCGGTGTAAATGCAAAAAAGAGCTCTCCATGGATGGAGGGCTCTTTATAATGGCAGTGCATTGCCAGCCCGATGTACTGATTATAGCATAATTTAGAATTGTCTCAAAAATCTCAATTCGCCGCCGGTTAAAAGTCTGATGTCGTCGATGCCATAGCGCATCATGACGAGGCGGGTGAGGCCGAAGCCGAAAGCCCAGCCTTGGTATTTTTTGCTGTCGATGCCGCCGGCTTTGAGGACGTTTTCGTGTACTAGGCCCGCGCCCATGAATTCAATCCAGCCGCTGTGTTTGCAAACCCGGCATCCTTTGCCGTTGCAGAGGAGGCAGCCGAAATCGAGCTCTACTCCCGGTTCTACGAAAGGAAAATATCCCGGACGGAATCTTACTTTTGTTGGTTTGCCGAAGAGTCTCGTAAGAAACTCCGCCATGATTCCTTTGAGATGACTTAGGGATACGTCTTTATCGATAAGTAGGCCTTCAACTTGATTAAAAGTGCTGTCGTGACTGGCATCGGTGGCTTCGTAGCGGAAGACTCTGCCTGGAACGATCACGCGCAAGGGCGCGCCGTATTTTTCCATGGTGCGGACTTGAACAGGCGAAGTGTGCGTGCGCAATACCATGCGGCCGAATTTCTCATCATTTTTATTGGCGACGAAAAAGGTATCTTGCATGTCGCGCGCGGGGTGATCGCCGGGGATATTTAATCCTTCAAAATTATAATATTCGGATTCTATTTCCGGTCCGTCCATGACGGAAAAACCCATTTGGCTAAATATTCTTTCCACTTCTTCTTGAACTTGCGCGATGGGGTGAATATGGCCGACTTCCCGAGCTTTGCCGGGGATTGTCGTATCGAAAAAATCCGAGGATAATTCTTTTTGTAATTTTTCATTTTCAAAAGCCTGGAATTTCGCCGTGAAGGCTTTTTCCAAGGTGCTTTTTACGGCATTGGAGAGCTGGCCGATTTTAGGTTTTTCTTCGTTAGAAAGGTCTTTTAAACCTTTCATTATATTTGTGAGTTTGCCATCTTTGCGCCCAAAATATACGAGCTCCACGTTGCGTAACTCTTCGGCATTTGCACAAGCGTTAATGGCTTTGAGGCCTTCTTGTTCCAGATTTTTGAGAGACTGTTCCATGCGAGAAAAGTTACACGTTTTTATTTTATTTGCAAGTATCAGGTATGATAATCTGTGGCCATGGTTTTCAGCTCTATTATTTTTATTTTTGGATTTCTACCCGTTTTCTTGGCGATCTATTATGTTTTGCCGGGGAAGTATAAGAATTTTTTTACTTTATTGGCCAGCTATTTGTTTTATGCTTGGGGAGCGTTGAATTTTTTGTGGTTTTTGATTGGATTGACGGTGATCAACTATTTTTTGGGAAGAGTTTTGGGAAGCGCGAGGTATGGAGGTGGGGGAGGCGGCAAAAAAGTTTTAATATTTGGTGTGGCTTTGGAAATTTTGGCGTTAGGATATTTTAAATACGCGAATTTTTTTGTCGATCAGCTTAATGGTTTCCGCGAATATTTCTTCGAATTTGATTTTGATCCGCTGGTTTGGCAGCACGTTGTTTTGCCTTTGGGAATATCGTTTTTCACTTTTCACGGGATAAGTTATTTGGTCGATGTGTATAAGAAACACACTCCGGTGGAAAAGAATTTTGTGAATTTTGCTTTGTACGTGAGTTTTTTCCCTCAGCTTATTGCCGGCCCTATCATTCGTTATCATGAAATTGCGGAACAGGTAAAAAAGAGAGAACATTCTTTTGATAAATTTTTTGATGGTGTGTTTTTGTTTTGTTGTGGTTTGGCGATGAAGGTTTTATTGGCAAATCAGATCGCACAAATTCCAAAAGTTTTAGATACAGTGAATAATGATGGAAGTGCTGTTTTGTGGCTTACTTATCTGTGTTATACGTTTCAAATTTATTATGATTTTGCTGGTTATTCGAAAATGGCGATCGGCTTGGGAAAAATGATTGGGTTTGAAATGCCGATGAATTTCAACAGGCCGTATCTTTCAGTAACGGTGGCGGAATTTTGGCGCAGATGGCACATATCTTTGATGAATTTTTTTCGTGAGTATGTTTATTTCCCTTTGGGAGGAAGTCGCGTGACTCTTTGGAAAGTTTGCAGAAATATTTTGATTGTATTTTTGCTTTCAGGATTTTGGCATGGAGCTAGCTGGACGTTTATTCTTTGGGGACTTTATTTTGGCATTTGGCTGGTGTTTGAGAGATTATTTGAAGAGAAATTTTTGTCTAAGATTCCGAGGGTTTTGCGTAGGATTTTCACTTTTATAATTGTATATTTTGGTTGGGTTATTTTTTCGTCGGATAGTTTGTGGGTGTTTATGTCCAGGCTTATTCAAATGTTTAAATTTAATTTCTCAGATTTGAATATGTTTTCTTTGGTTACGGGTAAGGAATGGTTTTTCTTTGCGGTGGCTGTAGTAATAGCTTTTTTCCCGGAAATTTATCTGATAAAACGGCTGGAAAGATTGGTGATGGTGAAAGGCGTTTTGGCTGTTTTGTTTTTAATTTATGCTTCTTCGCAGTTGGCCGCCGGTGGTTTTAATCCTTTTATTTATTTTCGTTTTTAAAATGAAAAAAATTTTTACCATTATTTTTTGTTGCCTGATAGCTTTTCCTCTTTTTCAGTCGTTGACCGGACTTTTTTCAGACATGAGAATTGAGGAAAAAAGGGATTTGGCTGAGATTTCCGAGTTGTCATTAAGTGAGCAAGGTTTTGATCAAACGACAGCTTATTTTAACGATCATTTTGGGTTTCGCGGTTCCTTGATTTTTCTAAATAATTATTTGGATTTGAAGATTTTTAAAATTTCGCCAAACCCGCAAGTGGTAATGGGGAAAGATGATTGGATGTATTATGCGCCTTCATATGAATCAAACAGATTTGCGGTGGGGCAATCCGAGGTCGAGTCGATAGCAAAGAAAATTTATGATTTTCAAAAGGCGGTGGAGGCTGATGGGAAAAAATTTGTCTTTGTTTTGGCTCCGAATAAGGAGTCAATTTATTCGGAATATTTGAGAGAAGAGTTGTTTGGAAAAAACAATTATAGCGTGATTATGAATGCTTTGAAGCAACATGAAGTTAATACTTTTGACGCTTTGGATGTTTTGCAAAAGGCGAAGATGAAGGGAGATTTTGTTTATTCTAAAAATGATACGCACTGGACGCGATATGGTCTTTTATTGGCTATAAATGAGATGTTGAAAGTATTCGGTAGAACGGAAATCGTTTTTACAGGATTGGAAGATACGAAGAGAATCGGAGATTTATCTTTGTTGATAGGATTTGATAATTTCGAAACCGTGCCTCAGCCGGTGATTGATGATAAGAGCGTGGTAAAGACTGATAGGGTGCTTATTTTTCATGATAGCTTTTTTGATAATGAAATGTATTTCACGCTGCTATTTGATAATTTCAAGAAAATACATTGGGCCGCTGGGAATATAAGGCAGGAATATGATGAACTGAAGCGCGATTATGACGTAGTGATTTTGGAAATTGCGGAAAGAGATTTTGTGAAGTTGGATTTTTAGAGATAAAAAAGCCCCGCCAAGGCGGGGCTTTAGATTCAAAAACTGAATAGGACTATCTTACAGCGTCCTTCAAAGATTTTCCTGCTTTGAAAGCTGGAAGCTTCATAGCTGGGATCTTGATCTTTTGTGCTGGGTTGCGTGGGTTTACACCTGTGCGAGCAGCTCTCTTTGATACACGGAATGTACCAAATCCTGTGATTGTTACGTTCTGACCACCTTTTAGGCTCTTTGTGATCATTGTGAGTACTGAATCGAGAACTTCGCTAGCGGCCTTTTTTGTAACGCCAGCGGCTTGTGCAGCACCTGCTACTAAGTCTTGCTTAGTCATAGTGTGTGGGGTTAAGAATAAAAACATTCGTATTATATGAGCTTAAAGCTCGTAGGCAAGCTGATTTTTTTTGAAAAGGGCTTTTTTTAGCCGATAAATGGACGTCGGGATTTTGAAAAAATCAGTTTATGGCTTATCTCTGCGGGAAAATTTTCATTGCAAATCATGGCGACTTATTTCCGTGTGTATAAGCCATTTTTCGCCGATTGGGTTGACGTGGGAGGGCAATTATTATAAGAATGAACAAGTAAATTTGAGTTTATAAAGTAGAAATATGGCAAAAAATTTAGTGATTGTGGAGTCTCCGGCGAAGGCAAAAACCATTTCGAAATTTCTGGGGAGGGACTATAAAGTATTGGCTTCAATGGGTCATGTAATGGATTTGCCGAAATCAAAATTAAGTATCGATGTTGAACATAATTTTGAACCTAAATACGTTGTTTCGGCGGACAAAAAGAAGGTAGTGACTCAATTGAAGGATGAGCTTAAAAAGGTTAATGAACTCTGGATCGCGACTGATGAGGATCGCGAAGGAGAGGCTATTGGATGGCATTTATTGGCAGCGTTAAAAGTAGATAAAGAGAAAATGCCGACTCATAGAATTGTTTTTCATGAAATTACTGAAAAGGCGATTAAGGACTCTTTGCTTCATCCACGTGATATTGATCAACACATTGTGGATGCCCAGCAAGCGCGTCGCGTGCTTGATCGTTTGGTGGGTTATGAACTTTCTCCGTTGTTGTGGAAAAAAATCCGCTATGGTCTTTCCGCGGGACGCGTGCAGAGTGTGGCGGTGCGTTTAGTGGTTGAAAGAGAACGTGAAATTATGGCTTTTAAACCGGAAGAATACTGGACGGTAGTGGGTAATTTTGAAAAGAAAGATAAGAATTTGAGTGAACGTGAGAGAAATTTTCAGGCTGAATTGCAAAAATTAAAAGGAGAAAAATTAGTGATTGGGAATGGCGAACAAGCCGAAAGTGTTCTTAAAGAATTGGAAGGTGCCGAATATAAAGTAATGTCGGTAGAGGAAAAGGAGACAAAAAGATCTCCCGCCGCGCCGTTTATTACTTCCACTCTGCAACAAGAAGCTTCACGTAAGCTTGGTTTTTCAGTAAAGAAAACTATGATGGTGGCGCAGCGTTTGTATGAAGGTATCGATACGGGCGGAGGACACACGGGTATGATTACCTATATGAGAACGGATAGTGTGAATCTTTCCGATTTGGCTTTGAATGCCGCAAAAGAAGTGATCGCGAAACATTTTGGTCCGCAATATGTCTTGGATCAACCGAGAAAATATAAGGGCAAAAAAGGAGCGCAGGAAGCGCATGAGGCTATTCGTCCGGTAGATTTGAGCATGACGCCGGAAATGGCTGAAAGATTTTTGGACAAGGATCAATTCAGACTTTATGAATTAATTTGGAAAAGAACTTTGGCTTGTCAGATGAAGGAAGCCGTTTTGAATAAAGTTGGCGCGGATATTAACGCGTTTAGGGGTGGGGTCGACAGTGGTTATACTTTTAGGGCTACGGGTCAAACGGTCGTATTCCCGGGATTTATGGAAGTTTATATGGAAGGTCGTGATCATGAAGAGGAAGAAGCTCAAGATGGAGAGAAAATTTTGCCGAAATTGGTTGAAGGGGAGATGGTGGATTTGAATGGGATTGAGCATACTCAGCATTTTACCAAACCTCCTGCGAGATATACCGAAGCGTCTTTGGTGAAAAAATTGGAAAGCGAGGGAATAGGTCGTCCGAGTACATATGCTCCGACCATTACGACAATTATGACGCGCGGCTATATTGAAAAAGAGGGAAAAGCTTTGAAGCCAACAGATGTGGCGATGGTGGTGACTGATATGCTGGTGGAAAATTTTCATGATATAGTGGATTATAAATTTACGGCTGAAATGGAAGAAAAACTGGATAGTATTGAAGAAGGAAAGACACAGTGGGTGCCAATGATCAGAGAATTTTATGGCCCTTTTCATAAGACAGTGGAGAAAAAAAGCATGACTCTCAAAAAAGGTGACATGATTAAAGATGAGACGAGTGAAGTGTGTGAAAAATGTGGTTCAAATATGGTCATTAAGCTGGGAAGATTTGGGAAATTTTTATCTTGTTCTAATTATCCGGCTTGTAAAAACGCAAAGCCTTTGGAAGGTGGAGGAGCGGAAACCGTTGAGAAAAAAATGACGCCGGAAGAAGAAAAGGCGGTGGAGGAATTGAAGGCAAAACATGCCGATACAAAATGTGAAAAATGTGGTAAGCCGATGGACGTGAAAATAGGAAGATTTGGGCCGTTTTTGGGATGTAGTGGATATCCGGATTGTAAAAATATTAAATCGATCGTGGTTTCTTCTGGAGTAAAATGTCCAAAATGCGGTGAAGGAGAGCTGGTGGAAAGACGAACTCGTCGCGGAGGCAAAGTGTTTTGGGGTTGTAACAGATTCCCAAAATGCCATTTGGCGACTTGGAATAAGCCTGTGGAAAAGTGCGGGAAATGCGGAGGGCTTAGAGTAGAGGATAAAAAATCAGGTGAAACTTTGTGTATGGATTGTGAAATGGTGAAAGCTCCGGCAAAGAAGGCGAAAGTTAAAAAGGAAGAGGAATAGAGAGAGCACGTGAATTGAGAAATTCAGGGGCGGCCTACGAAAAGCACTTTTGACCCGAAAATAGAGTTCGTATAAGCAGTCTTAAAACTCTGATTTTAAAGAATGAAACGACTTATGTAAGCCAAAAAATCGACCAGAATCTGTGCGCGTGCACAGATTCTTATACGAACTTTTTTAAATAAAACCGGCTAATTATCTTTGTTTTGAGCCATAAACTGAATTTCTCAATTCGGGGGCGGTCTACGTCTTAACTCTTGAGATTTGGGCTGTTTTTTGCTATAATTTAGGCATAAAAATACCCTGCGGAGCCGGGTCTAACAAAAACAAAAATATGATATCCAACAAAAAAGCCTTATTCGTTTTGATGACAGTTTTGCTGTCGAGTTTTTTGTATTTTCCACAAGCTGCTTTTGCTGAGGGAGATACGGTTTGCAGTACCAGAATTACCGGTACTACAAAAGTTTATAATCCCAATTCGGGAGTGGTGTCTTTCGACGCGCATCCCGGTCCCGGGGTAGAGGATAATCAGGTTATTGATTTGGGAGTGGCTGCGGCTGGAGCTACAGGCCTTGCGCCTGCAAATCGCAGTGATGCCGCTTGTGCCAACAAAGAAGCCGGAACGGCTTATGGTAAGAATTATGAATATGCTCTCAAGGGATGGGCTTGGGATACGAATGGAGGTTTTGTTTCCATGACTTGTAAATCCGGTGCCAATAATGCCAGTGGAGTGGATGTGCCTTGTGGAAATTTTGATTATGGAGTTTACGCGACGGCAGCTGATGTAAATGGAAATAGAAATCTTTTCGGATTTGCCTGGAATCAAACTCTTGGCTGGATAAGATTTGATGATGATAATCCCGGCGATGCTTATAACTATGGCGTAAAGATTGATGTAAATGGAAAAACAAGTGGCTATGCTTGGACATCAGCCGGTGTTTATATTGATTTTACAAATCTGACTTTCAATTTTGGAAATGTAGTGGTAATTCCTCCGAGTTGGTGTAAGGATAAGACCGGTTTATGTGCTGAAATTTCTCCCGATCCTTCCGGTTTATCTTTTGGTGCCAGTGGCGATAAGGGCGTGAAAATTGCCGATGGTAAAGATGGGTATAATTTAAATTTGTATTTTAAAGACACTAATGGAAACGGAATTGATCCAAATGATACAAATCCGGTTAATTGGATGTTTATGGGTAAGGGTATAGCACCAATAGATTATTATAATTTTGCCAAGGGTATAAAATTTTATTGGGATGATACTATTAAGTTGAATCAGACAGCTGATGTAAAAGTTGGTCAGACTTTGAATAATGTCGGAGCGCCCTTTTCAAATGGAAGTGGCGCGGTGACATTTAAGCCGTTAAACTTTTTTGATGATTTTACTCAGGTCTATATAAATGGAGTGAAGGATCCAGGTCATTTTGTGACTAAGAATCCGATTGCAAGTTTTGCTCCGACATCTGAATCCAAATTATCTGTCACTACAGGAACTAAGCCGGCGTATTACACAAATAATGATAATTTTATTTATAAACCGGATGGAGAAACTCTTCCTACGGAACTGAATCATTTATATTTAAACTCTATTTTTTATCCTGATCTGATTGATTTGGATACGGGAAAAGTAGTTTTGCCGTCTAATGTGGTCTATCCAAGTGGTAAGGTAAATATGCCGTTTAAATTCAGACCGGCTATTTACGCGGACACTTTGTACGCGAATGATTATCAGGATAATATTTTGGGATATAGATCCGTGCCGGTAACCGTGAAAAGAGGTTTGAAGCAAATAGGAAATTTGGGCAATGTGAGTGGAAGCGTGGAATTTCACGTGGGCTATTCCGGTGCGCAAACGGCTACTCAATGTTCAGGACAAGATACAAATTTTCAATTTACGGCTCAGGATGACGCAAATTCCGGTTCGACAATATCGAATAATTCGACCGGAAACGTAAAAATTTTAAACGTAGATATTAACGCTTTGATCGGAAAGGTTTTTGATTTCCAATTTACTCCGGATATTCCGATAAATCCCAATGGAGCTTCGAATCCTTGCGCGATTGCAAAGGGAGCGACGGTTTATAGTAAGATTTTATATAGCGTAGGTGGTCAGGTGGTTTCTTATTTTGATAATAAATTGCCAAGAACAGGTGGTGATTCGATTGTGAATCCTGCCGTGGTGGTGCATGGAAATATTTTTGCGCAGGCGGTGGGTAGTGTGCAGGGCGATCAGCGCGTGCAATCGGCAGGTTCAGTGAACGTGAATCTGATTAGAGATGCAATAAATGAAAATGTCCAAAAATATGGTGGAAGCACTGCTAATATTCAGCCCGGGTCATGTGCGCTGCAAGCTTTGAGTAGCAATGGTACTTATGGTGATGGTCCGGTATGTATGTTCGGTAAGGTTTTGAAATTCAGCGTGGGTAATGAGAGAGTGCTTTATTTTAAGGGTGGAGATGTGACTTTGGATTTTGATAGCGGTGATTGGGGAGGTAGATGGGTGATTGTAAATGATGGTGGAAATATTTTCGTCGATAAGAATTTGTATCCGAACGATATGACGAATTCCAGAATTTCATTGATTGCTTTGAGATCTGCGGATCCGACAAAATATTACCCGACAGGTAATGTGTATTTGGCTTCTACGGTTACAAATTTGGTTGCTACGATCGTAGCAGACGGTTCCTTCTTCTCTTATGATGGAGTTCATGCCGATATCGATGCCACATCAGGTGAGCCGAAATGGGCTGATTATTCAACGATGATGAAAACTTTGAGTTCTCAATTGTTGATACAAGGAGCGATTTTCTCTGATAATAATATTGGTGGCGCAAATCTCGATCAAGGTACAAGTCCTAAGCAATATTTGTTGGCCGGTGGAGGTAGAGTGATTAAGTTGCCTGCAAGTATTCAGGATCGTATGAAGGCTCAATATTACGATCTGAATTATTTGAGAATGTTTAAACTTGATTTGCAAATAAGCACAGGTGGATTACCAATCGATCAAAAATGTGGAAAGGCTTGGACTCCTGATGATCAGGCGAATTTGATAGCCGGTAAGGCCGTGTGTGGTGAAAAACAGCCATGTGATCCGACCGGTTCGGTAAATCAGACGAATGCCTGCGATGGTATTAATCCTTTGCTTAAATATGACGCGCAAAATGTTACGGGAGACTTGATTGTTCCTAGTAATATTACGCAAGCTCAAGGTCTTGATAAGAATAAAAATTTCGATCCGGTATATGTGTATTATGTGTCACCGGATAAGGATTCGTTTGTATTCTCAAAGGCCGGAGCGATCAATATCAGCGGCAAATAGTATTATTCTTCGTTATTCTTGATACCAAGATAAAGAGATTTCGGGATACTTGCGCAGTTCTGCGACCATGATTCCTTGAATCTCTTTTAGTCTTTTCGGAGTGTTTGATTCGAAACGCAGAGTTAAATTTGGGCTGGTGTTTGAAGCGCGGACGGCTCCCCAGGAATTTTCATCGAAATTTATGCGTACGCCATCGATGGTGATGCAGTCGTATAATGCAGTGAAGTGAGAAACCAGATTTTTTACGATTTCAAATTTTTTATTGTCCGGGCAATGAGCTTTGAATTCTGGTGTAGCGAAAGCTTTCGGCAGGTCATTAAAGGCTTCTGAAAGAGGCTTATTTGATTTGGCGATGATTTCAATAATGCGTGCCGCTCCGAGGAGAGCGTCATCAAACCCGTAATAATTTTCGCCAAAGAAAAGATGTCCGGAAACTTCTCCGGCGAGAGGAGCTTTGATTTCTTTCATTTTGGTTTCGATGAAGCTATGACCGGTTTTGCTCATGATGGGAATTGCGCCAAGTCTTTGAAGTTCGTTGATGATTACTTTGGAGACTTTTACGTCGAAAACAATTTGAGAACCCGGCAGGCGAGTGAGTAAATCGCGAGCGAGTAAGAGAAGCATGAAATCCGCGGAATAATGCTGGCCTTTTTCGTCAATTACGCCGACGCGGTCGCCATCGCCGTCAAATCCGACACCGAGATCCGCTTTTAATTCGAGGACTTTTTTGATCAGATCCCGCATGTTATGCAATTCTTCGGGATTGGCTTCGTGATTAGGGAAATTACCATCTAAATCACAATACAATTCAGTCACTTCACAGCCGATTTTTCTGAGTAACTCGGGGGCGAATTTTCCGGCTACGCCATTGCCCGCATCTACGACAATTTTTAAAGGGCGGGAAAGTTTTATTTTGCTGATGATATCGGAGAGGTATTCAGGCCAAATGTCGCGAGTGGGAAAAGGATTATCTTGTTTGATGAAATTGGGCTCGCTTTGCCCGTCCTCTTGAATAATTTTCAGGATTTCTTGGAGTTCGTCTCCGCAAATGGAGTGAGCGCCTTTGGTGACGGTTTTTACGCCGTTGTATTCTTTTGGATTGTGGCTGGCGGTGATGTTTGTGGCTGAATCAAAACCTGCGGCGCAACTCGCCCAATAAACCATGGGAGAAGTGACATATCCTATATCCGTAGGGCTGATGCCGCCGTTTTTTACGCCGTTCATGAAAGCCTTGCGAAGAGTTTCGCTGGTGAGACGATTATCTGAGCCCACGGCCATTGTTTTGGTGTCGTATTTTTTGCCGAGATAAATGGCGGTGCCGTGACCTATGGCGTATACACTTTGAGGAGTAAGGTCGGCGGGTTTGTCGCTTGGAGGATTACATAATTCCGGCGCGGCAATACCGCGAATGTCGTAAGCACGGAAAATCAAAGGATTAATATTCATTGTTGTATTTGGTAAAGTCCATGGTTTCTTTAATGTCACGAAGACGATTTTTTATATTCCATTCCGTTAATAATTTGGCACAAGCCGGAGGAACGAGTTTTTGCCAATTGCCGCCTTTTAAAATCATTTCTCGAATTTTTGTGGCGCTGATTTTTAAAATTCTTTTGAGTTGAATTATTTCCGGACCGATTTTTGTTTGCTCATTAGGGCGATGATATTTTCCTTCGTAGCAAGCTTTTACTATTTCCGATCCTGTGAAAAGACGATTGTATGGAGGAATATAACAATTTATGTGATTTACCCAAAGGGCGTAGTTGTTTACGTTTCGGACCGGAATTATGCAATATTTTTCGGCCGGAATGTCCGCTTCTCTAAGGCATTCATCGATAATTTGAAAACGTTCGCCGGCAGTGAATGGGTTGTCCGGTAGAAAGTTTTTTTCAGCGGAACCGATGACAATGATTACGCGTTCGTTTTTCTTGAGAATTTGTTTGATCACGTCCAGATGTCCCAGATGAAAAGGTTGAAAACGGCCAATAAAAAGTGCTGATTGCATAATAAAAAGTTATGCCAGAAAATTACACTTTTATTTCACCCTGATCAAGTATGGAGGGTTTAACTTGTGCTTGTTGATTTCGTAGAGACGGAAAATTTTGTGGACGATGTTTGGGTTTATGCCTTTTCCGATCAACTCCTCTTTACTCAATCCTTCCTCCATTTTGCGAAGAACTATGTCTATTTCGCGGTAAGTCATGCCGAGTTCTCCTTCATCTGTCTGGCCGCTGTAGAGTTCCGCTGAAGGAGCTTTTTCGATGAATTCATTTGGCAATCCTACGTGTTCGGCGAGTTTATAAACTTCATCTTTGAAAAGATCGCCGATAATTTCAATATCCGCCGCGAGGTCTCCGTATTTTGTGCCGTAACCGAGGGCGAGTTCGGTTTTATTTGAAGTGCCGATGACGAGAGCATTGCGACTGTTGGCGAAATTATAGAGGATGGTCATGCGAACGCGGGCTTTCGTATTTATCTGCGCGAGATCGCTAGGTTTCCAAGGAAGAGCCAAAAAGTCTGTAAGATATTTATTGATTGGAACGTTGTAATAATTTACATTTAAAAATTGGCAGAGAGTTTTTGCATGGAGCAAATTTTCATCACTGGAGACGCCTTTTTCAGGCATGGTCACGCCTGTCACATATTCAGAGCCGAGAGCGTCCACGATGAGTTTTAGGCAAAGAGCCGAATCCACGCCTCCGCTTACGCCAATAACAGCATGTTCAATTTGAGCTTCTTTGAAATATTTTTGGATTGTGGCGACGATTTTTGTGTAGGTGTTGTGCATGGATTTTTGGTGGATTATGGGAGTAGGAGTTGGCTGGGGTTTTGGAGTTTCGGCCTTTTCGGGCGGTTTTTTTGTGGTCGTTTTTGGCTTTGGTAACTTAATTGCTTCAGTGTGACTGGCAGGCCCACTTGGTTCCTCCACGAAGTCAAAAAGGCTGGATTGTGTTTTCTTCATTTTCTAAATTGTTGCAGATGGGTTTTGCCCTTGGATCCGAATTATAAAACTTTCGCGATATATTGGAAGGGCCTAATTTCAAAATATCTTGCCGATTTTAAGGAAAGATGGTTTTAAAGGGATCTTGATCGTTTATCTGAATCTCTTCAGTTGGCGATTGATTTCTATTTGTTGATCGTGTTTTTTCAAACTTTCGCGTTTATCATAAAGCTTTTTACCGCGGCAAATTCCAATTTGGAGTTTTATAAGTCCTTGTTTTGGATAGAGTTCCAAGGGAATACAAGTAACTCCTTTTTGAGTAATTGCCGTTTCGATGGTGGTAATTTCTTTTTTGTGGAGGATGAGTTTGCGACGACGAGTGGGATCAAAATCTTTGTTGTTTGATTGTTTGTAGGGAGAAACGTGCATGTTGTTTACAAAAGCTTCGCCTTTCCAAGTGTCGACGAAAGAGCCTTTGAGATTGGCCTGGCTGTTTTTGATAGATTTTACTTCGTCGCCCAAAAGAGCGATCCCGGCTTCGAATTTTTCCAAAACTTCGTAATCGTGAAAGGCTTTTTTATTTTTGGCGTAAAAATTTTCTGTGATTTTTTTCGTTTTTTTCATTTAGAGTAAATCCATGATGTATTGATCTACCGGCGCAAAATCGTCAGTGAGTATTGGCGTGTCGGCGGGGATGTCTTTCTTGTACAGATGATTGAGGTAAGAATCAAATTCCAAATTATATGTCGAGAAGGAAGGGGTTTTTGTGGATTTGAAAGCAATTAAAATAATGTTTTGGGTCTCTGCGGGTTTGTCCGGATAATTTACAGGAAAGGTGTAAACCTGAGGAAAAACTTTTTTGTAAGTCGCGTATTCGGCGCGGAAGAATTTTCCTTTTTCTCCTTCGATAGAACTGATTACATTGATTAAAGCGATGCCGTCGTCGCTTAAAGAATCGGAAATTTTTTGTACCGCTTCAATGGTCGTTAATTGGTAGGGGATTGAATAAAAAGACCTGAAAGCATCGCCGAAAAATAGGTCGTATTTTTTGGTGTTTTTGTTTAAAAATGTGCGGCCATCTTCGTGAAAAATGTTCAAATTTGGGGAGTCTTTTAAATGAAAATACTCCTTTGCCAAAGCTGTTAAACCCGGGTCGAGCTCTACTACGTCCAAAGTCGCGTTAGGAAAATTTTTCAAAAAATCTTTTGGGTAAGAATAAGCTCCTCCGCCGATTGCCAAAGCACTTTTGGCTGCCGGTTTGAAAAGTTCGGCTAAGCGATAATATTTTGTGTACTCGAATACCAAGTCGTCGCTGCTTAAGAAAATGGCTGAATGGTCGGCTCGGCCCAAATCCAAAAGTAAAATCGGTTTTTTAGTTTGATAATCGGAGGTTTTGTAAATTTGGACGTGATTGTAATCCGTATCAACATTAACGATTCCCGCTTGAGACAGGCGGTTTTCATCCAAATGCGCCGCAAATAATTGAAGAAAAAATAAGCCAATAAGTAAAAGATGATTTTTGGCTTTTCCTCCAATTGTAATCAATGAAGCGATGACAAGAGTAATGGCCAAAATTATTAGCAGTTTGGTGTTGCCAAAATAAGTGAGTAAAATAAATCCGGCGAGAAAAGTTCCCAGAATGCTGCCGATGGTGGAAAGGGCGTAAAGATTGCCGGCGGTGCGACCGGAATGATCGATATCGTCCAGTTTTAAGCGCAGCGCGTAAGGGGAAACCATGCCCAAAAAGATGCTTGACGGCGTGAAAAGAATGACGGAACCGATGATAGAGCCCAGACGAATATCTTGAAAAGTAGCTTCGATCAATTGCAAGATCGGATCTTTAATTATGGCAATTAATGAAATTAAAATTCCCGATAGCAAAATAATTACTGAAAGTTTTTTGAAACTCGGATTTTTGTCGGCTATTTTTCCACCCAGCCAATATCCCAAGCTTAAGCTGCCAAGCAAAATTCCGATTAAACTTGTCCAAACAAAAAGTGAAGTGCCGAGATATGGCGCCAGGATGCGGGAACCATCTATTTCCAAAATCATTACTACCATTCCACAGATGAAGACTACTAACTCCAGGTTGTATTTTTTCATTTTTTTATGATAAGCTCTTGATTGATTTTATTTAACCTCATTTACCTATGGCTGATCAATACAAAGTCACCAATGTGACTGGATTCGGTACAAGAATCGTCGATTCCATTAAAGGAATCGGATTCGGTTTTCTTCTGTTTTTAGCATCTTTCGCGGTGCTTTATTACAATGAAGGACGCGTAGATTTATCTCAAATCGCGAAGACGGCGGTGAATATAGATTCTTCAAAAGCCGCTCCAGCCGGCGCGGATGGGAAATTGGTAAGCGCAAATGGAAAGGTGACTTCTACAGAAACTCTCGGAGATGATATGTATTTGGTTCCAGGAAAATATTTGGCGGTACAAAGAAGTGTGGAAATGTATGCCTGGGTGGAGAGTTCTTCTTCAAGTTCTACAAATAATACCGGCGGATCTTCCACTTCCACGACTACTTACGATTATAAGAAAGGGTGGACAAGCACTCCTTCAGATTCAACTAATTTCAAAGTTCCTGATGGACATGCAAATCCTACAAAGACTGTGGCCGATTTGAACAAAACTGTAGGTGCGGCTAAAGTTGGAAATTTTGATTTGGATATGGCGAACATCACTTTGCCTCCATTTACAAATGTTACTTTGAATGACCAGGTGGTGACAGTAAAAGATGGCGCGAAAATTTCCGGAAATTATGTTTTTGTTGCTGCAAAAGGAAGTACGGGCACGGCCGATCAGCCTCAATTGGGTGATATGAGAATTACTTACACAGTGGTGAAACAGGATATTGACGCTACAGTATTTGGAAAATTAAATGGAACAAAAATCGAACCTTATGTGGATACCAGCAAAGATAACGCAAAACTTTATAGAATATTTACTGCCGGTGGAACAGACGCGGCGATCGGTCAATTATCAAGCGAACATACTACGATGACTTGGATACTTAGAGCTGTTGGATTCGTAATGATGTGGATAGGTCTTTCCGCTTTGTTTGGACCTATCAGTACTTTGCTCGATGTGTTGCCATTCTTTGGAAGTTTGAGTCGCGCAATGATTGGTACGGTTACTTTTATCGTGTCTTTGGTCTTAACGGTTGCGACAATTGTGGTCTCCATGATCGCGCATAATGTTTATGCCATTATCGGTACGGCTGTGGCGATTTTGATTGTTAGTGTGGTGGTATTAAAAATGCGTGGAAAGAAGGCTTAAAAGAAAGTCATCTTGATGGCTATGGCCATGAAAATTATGCCGAAACTTTTTTTGAGCATTTCCTCGGAGATGTCCATGGAAAGAGAGGCGCCGAGTAAGCCACCAAGAAAAAATCCCAAACAAATGAGGGCTGCGACCTTTAGGTCTACGTAGCCCTCTTTATAATAGGTCCAAGCCGCAAGCAACCCTATCGGAGGAACCATGAGTGCGAGAGTGGTTCCTTGGGCTTGATGTTGGCTCATGCCGAAAATATAAACTAACGCGGGAACAATAATGATGCCACCGCCTATGCCGAGCAGTCCGCTAAGTGTGCCGGCGACGAGCCCGATAAGGAGACAAATAATAATATTAGTCATGGAATATTTGGTTTGGAATATGATATGTTTATAGTACTTAATTTGTAGAAATGTCCAGATTTAAAGAAGAAAAAATTTCCTGCATTGTGCCGGTTTATAATGAAGGAGCGAGGGTGGAGAATGTTTTGAAGGCTTTGGTGGGTCATCCTTTGCTGGATGAGGTGATTGTAGTGAACGATGGGTCTACTGACGATAGCGAAGAAGTTTTGAAGAAAATAAAGGGAATAAAATTAATTTCTTACGCCAAAAATCAGGGAAAAAGCTACGCCGTAATGGTGGGAATGAAGGCGGCGAAGAATAATTTTTTGTTGATGATAGATTCGGATTTGCAGGGTTTGACGTCTAAGGACGTGACAGCTTTGATTGAGCCGGTGATTAGTGGGGAAGCTGATGTAGCGATGACTTTACGCAAGAATAGTTTGCCCATTTTTAAATTTTTGGGATTGGATTTTGTGTCCGGGGAGAGAATTTTTGATAAAAGAATGATTCCGAGTTTGGATGATCTTCAAAAATTGAGTTGTTTTGGTCTTGAATCTCATTTGAATGATTTGTTGCTAAAAAATAAGTCGAGATTGGCCGTGGTGTATTGGAAAAACGTTATTACTCCGAGAAAAGCGGTGAAATTTGGTTGGTGGAAAGGAGCCAAGGGAGATTTAAAAATGGTGAAAGAAATAATTGATTACCTGGGAGTTTTGGGAATTGCAAAGCAAATTAGGGGAATGAAAAAACTGATGATAAAACGAAAAAAATCTTAAACGCGAGAGAGGTTTTTGATGAAACGATCACACCATTTCGCGGAAGAAAATTGGAGTGCTTTTTTACGACAATTGGAAGATTTCATCTTGAGGCAGGCGAGAGCATTTTTTGCCAGATTTGGTCCGAGGAAGCCATCGACCCCGTTTGTAATGATATCTTTTGGACCCTGGACGTTGTAGGCGGCTACGGGAATTCCACAGGAAAGAGCTTCCAAAACCACGAGCCCGAAGGTGTCTGTCTTTGAAGGAAAGACAAAGACGTCAGAGATAGACAATAAATCCACCAATTCTTGACCGGTCTTGCAGCCGGTGAAAATGGTATTTTCTTTGAATTTTTTCTGTAAAGATTTTAGAGCCGTGCCTTCGCCGATGATCATTTTCGTGCCAGGGAGTTTGCATTTCAGAAAGGCTTCGATGTTTTTTTCCGCCGTGAC
>Ga0172371_10000046_pt1 | contig 149556 bp, 134 predicted proteins | sample Lak12m_FD_114543 | JGI IMG/M metagenome (GOLD analysis project Ga0172371, IMG submission 114543) | Freshwater microbial communities from Kabuno Bay, South-Kivu, Congo - kab_022012_12m | ecosystem: Environmental > Aquatic > Freshwater > Lake | place: Democratic Republic of the Congo...
CTCCCTGAAACCCTCCGCCAGGGCTTTCATGCCCATGTGCGATCACGTACAGGCCGAAGAGCTGGATGAAGGGGATCAGATAGCGGCAAACCTTTTCGATGATGAAATCATAGGGCGTCCAGACGGTGTCCAACGGCTCAAAATCCCGGAACGGGAGGTAAACCTCCCCCCCGTCCTTGATCCGGAAAGTCAATCCAGTCAACCGGTGCCGGTACTGTCGGGGGCGAGCAGGTGGCCGGCGACGGGAGATCCGTAACAGCAGGAAACAGGCCACCCCTGCGGAAAAAATGACGGTGGTCTCAAACATTGTGTCATAGCCCCGGTAATCGGCTAGCACCGAGGTCACCGCATTGGGCACAGCGGTTTCCTCCACTGTCTTTTCAATGTAACGTGGCGAGACGTGGAGACTTGCCGGGGAACTGGGGTCTCCAAAAGGCGGGAAATCGAGAGTGGCGTAGACCAGGACGGCTCCTACCAGTCCGACAATGATCAATCCCAGGGCTTTCAATCCTTTGTCCTCCGGGAGGTGTGATACACGGCGGTTATAAAGAATACCGTGCTGACGCCGGCTCCCACGGAGGCTTCGGTGAAAGCCACGTCCACGGCCCCCATAATCGTCCAGAGCAGGCACATCATGAAGCTGTAGGCGCCGAACAGGATAGCTGCTCCTAAAAGGTCCCGGATCATGATCGCCCCGATCCCGCATAACACTACCAGGGTCAATATGAGCAGGTTCAGTTGCCAGAGCATCGGTTTACCTCCGGGGGTCTCCCTTTTTCCAGGGCTGTAGGCCCGCACGGAACCCGGCGTCCACGATGGCATGGGTGGCCGTCGGACTGGCCAGAAAGATGAAGACCACGATCAGCATGATCTTCAAAGCCGTCAGCACGGAAATGAGGGTGATAGGAAACAATTGATAAACGGCCAGCCCCAAAAGAACCAGCAACGCCCCCATGGTGTCCAGCTTGCCTGCCGGATGCAGCCGGGAATAAAAATCAGGGAAACGAAGGATGCCCAACGTCCCGCCGGCGAAAAAGACCAGCCCGGACACCACGCAGGCGATCACGATCAGAGCGATCACCATACCGGCCCCCTAATGGACGAGCCGAACCACTCGCAGCTAATAGGGTTCTTCATAGTGAAGCCCTTTCCTCTTCTGAAAGTATCGGGCGGCCGCCAGGACGGCGATAAAATTCAATAGGGCGTAAGCCAATGCGATGTCGACGAACATGTCGACCCGGTGATATAACAAGCCGATAAAAATCAATAGCACCGTTGTCTTGGTCCCGATGGCGTTCACCCCGATCATCCGGTCGAGCACTGTGGGCCCGAAAATGCCCCGGTAGAGCGACAGCATCATCAGAGCACCGAGAAAGAGACCGCACCCGAGGAAAAAATCGTCCACCTCTACTCCTCTCCGAAGGCACGAGCGATGCGCAGCTCCATCTCCCCGGGTAGTGCGTCCCCGCTGAAACTGTCGATGGCGTGCACGCTGAAATCGCGATGGAAATTGACGTAAATCGTTATCGTCCCCGGCGTCAGAGTAATCGAATTGGCAAAGGTCACCTGCGACAGGTCGCTTTTCAATCGGCTGCGAAACCGGACTACCTGGGGGTCGATCAGTTCCATCATCCGGGGGTGAAAGGAAAGATATAATAGATGCCGGGCCGCTAGCAAAATCTGGTACAGCAGCCAGGGCAGATACTTCAGAAACCCAAAAGCTATCCGGAAGCTCGCCCTGTCAAGCGGGCCGCTAAAGAGAAGGTCCGCGGAAAAATACGAGACCATTGCACAGGATATTACGCCCAGCGTCAGGTGAAAACGGTCGAATTTCCCGGACAGGACACACCAGAGCGCCAGCATAATAACAAACGTGGCTATGTAAGCGGATCCGCTCGTTTTCTCCCTGTGAACGGAGGGAAGATCGAGCTTTGGCAATTCCGCGACATCTTTTTTCATGTTTTCCTGCGGGGGTAATAAGAGAATTTTCTTCAGTGGGAATGTGTATCACGCGGCATGGATACCGTCAAGGCGGAGTTGTGCCGGTTCTGAGAAGTGAGAAATTGACACGGCTGTGCGAACTCGATATTTTGGGAATGGTGGAATGTCCGGGGCGAAGCGAAGACAATCATTCGGTAGCCATTCTCCTGATAATCCACGGCTTCTTTGAGTCCTGGAATTGCGACCGCCCCGTTCTATCAGTATTTTAGAGAAGCAGCGCCGATCACGATCTTGAGTCTAATCACCTCGTCAGCATTTTTGTTGATCCGCTGGTAAGGCGTAACCGATGACGAAGCCACTCCAGGAGAGGACAATATAAAGAAAGAGGAGGCTGCAAAATGCCGTATTCAGTGTCTGTTTCAAAACTCATGGTTCCCAGAAATGAATGGCCACAGCTCAGGGGCTGAGACAACGGTTGGGGATGCAATCAAGATGTTGCGGATCATTACTGAAGATAACAAGCTGGTAATTGGTCACTCCACTCCCCTCGTCCTCAATGACAACTATGATCTCCTGGGATTCGTCCATCTGTCAGATCTCTTAAAAAGAGTCCGAGAGCTTTGTTTCCAGCAGGACCGTCCCTGGGAGCTGGACAAGGCCACAACGCCTCTGAGGGAGCTGGTCGTACCATTTGCGGGAACAGTGGCAGAGAACGACAGTATCCTCAAAGCCTTGGATATTATGATGGACCACGGCGTGTCTTTAGTGCCGGTGGTGGTTAACGGCAAAGTTCAAGGGATGATCAAGCTATCCGATATATTTAACACGGTAGCGGCTCTGCTGTTTGACGAAAAGGATCCGGAGGAACGCCAAAGGCTGCTTAGGGACTATGTCCTCGAACGGGCTTGAATGTACGTTTTCAGACGAAAATCCTGCTTCAGGTTCCTGCTTCGGCGCCGGTTCTGAGAAGTAAAGAAAGATTGGGAGTTCTCATTTGCGGGTTTAGTCAATGGACTTGGGTCAGGTCTTGAAATTTGACATCGGTTGTTGTGTCGCAAGGGGCTAATTCTTCTTGAAGCTGATGTCAAATTTCAAGACCTGATCCCAGCCTATACGCTGATGGCAAGACGCCCCAATCCCTATTCCCGGGCAGAGATCAATTCTTCCAGCCAGCCGTAGGCGGCGATCATTGCAGGAAAGCCTACGATAGTCGCGGAAAGCAACACTGTCTGCAGGACCTGCTCCCTGGTTGCGCCCGCATCCAATGCTCTGCGAGCATGTGAACGCACAGCTCCTTGCGATTGTGCGCCCACCGCGATCCCCATACGGATCAAATGCTGTGTAACCTGATCTATCGGTCCGGCTTGCGAACAGAGTTCGCCCACTTTGAGTAGCGTTTCAGAAATTTCGCGATGTCTCTCCACAAATGTCTTGAAGATGTCCGGTAAATACATTGCAGTTCCCCTCCGTTTGCACAGATATCGAATCTTTCTATAATTTATCATGAACAGGCCGGACAGGCATAATGATAAAGGACGCGGAAGCCGGAAGTCGCCGGACCGTTATTGTTCATGCTGCGCTGTGGCTAATCAGCTGACACCCGACCTTGCGCGATGGCTTTGCGAGCTTCCTCATCCCATTTTTGTTTGCATTCCGGGCAGATGGCGTGAGTAAATGAAGCCTCGGAATGTTCTGAAATATACAGTTCGACTTGTTTCCAGTAACCCTCGTCGTCCCGCACCCTTTTGCACCATGCGCAGATAGGTATGAGGCCGCTCAATTTCTTTGCCTCATCCCTCGCTTCTTGGAGATCCTTGATAAGGGCCGCCTGTTGATAGACGACAATATGAAGCTTGTTCAACAGGACGACAGTTACAGCGAAAAAGCCAAGACGAACTGTGGCGTTCCAAAGCGGAATAAGAAAGTGAGGGAAAAGGTGGCCCGATCCGGCGTCAGCAGCTAACCAAACTATGGAGCTCAAAATCGATATCGCCAGTCCTGCTCGCTTTCCCGCAAACCAGGTTACAAAAACGACAGGGGCCAAATAGAATATGGAAAAGCTTATCTCGTACCCGGTTACGAAATCAACCAGCCCCAAAATGGCTACCAGCAAGACGCCTGATAATGTAATCCAGGTTTGATTCCACTTAGTTATGCATTCGACGATGCTTTTCTTAATCAATCTGTTCCTTTTGGCTCATGCTGACGCCTATGAAGGTCATCCTAGTAATCGGCTTTCATGCTGTTCGGCAGCAATGATTGCTCTTCAGAATAGTTGCGGGGAGTATGGCCGACTGCCGCTTGCTCAAGAAGGCGCACGTTATTAACGGACTATTTACCCACAAAAATGTAGGCGCCGACTTCCCCTGGAGCGATGGTCGGCCCCACTTTTGACCATAGCTCTCCGCTGGTCTCCGGTCAATCACTTCTTCATGTCTGCTAGGCCAAAGACGTTCCTGCCTCCGTTTCTTCCTTCAAAACCAGCCGGACGATAAAACGCGGCTGAACTTCGCCGCCGCCATCCCGGAGCCTCGTTTGGCGCCCGTTGACACAAGATACAAGAAAATCCATAATATAGCGACATCAGTAACGAACATTTCCACAAGGCAATACAATGAATAACCCTGGAGAATCATCTCTAAAGCTTGTCCAGTCGATATCGAGCGTTCTGATCGGCAAGGAAAACCAGATCAAGCAAGTCGTGGTCGCCCTTTTGGCTCGAGGCCACATCCTGATAGAGGACATCCCCGGCGTAGGAAAGACTCTGTTGGCGCTGGCCACTGCGCGTTCAATGGGCGTGCGGTTCAAGCGCATACAATTCACAAGTGACACCCTGCCATCCGATGTGCTCGGGGTGAATGTTTATAATCCGCGGAATTCCGAATTTGAATTCAAAGAAGGCCCGATATTCACAGAAGTTCTCTTGGCGGATGAGATCAACAGGACGTCCCCCAGGACTCAGTCCGCGTTGCTTGAGGCCATGGCCGAAGGACAGGTTTCTGTCGATGGGAGCACTTACACTCTCTCTAAACCGTTTCTGGTGCTGGCGACCATGAATCCGATCGAGCGATTCGGCTCTTTTGACCTTCCCGAAAGTCAGTTGGATAGGTTCATGATTTCCATCAGCTTGGGTTATCCCGACAAGGACCACGAGCGGGAGGTCTTGGTCCGGGATGTGGAGCACTTCCATGCCGATCAGCTCAAGCCGGTCACGGACGCATCCACAATTAAGGCGCTTCAGGACAAGGTCCGCGAGGTCAAAATAGACTCATCAATTATGGAGTATCTACTGGACCTGGTGAGGGCCACCAGGGAGCATCCTTCGATAAGGCTCGGAGTTTCTTCGAGAGGCGGATTGCACCTCAGGCGGGCGATGCAGGCTTTGGCCCTCCTGGAAGGCCGCGATTACGTCATACCGAGTGATCTTAGAGAAGTATTTCTCCCATTGACATCCCATAGAGTCCTTTTGGCCTCGGGAGCGGCGCGAGAAACAAAAAAGGAAATACTAAGGCAGGTCCTTGGATCTATTGTGGCCCCCATATAATACCGGCGGCGACTCGGTGTTACGAGATTGCGCCGGCCGATCATGGGCCGCAGAGGAGTGTCCGAGTGCGCTCACACAGATAGATAGTGAGGTCATCAGTAATTGAAACAAAACAGAATCAAAGTCAAGCTCACCGTTTACGGTAAGATTCTACTGTTCCTCCTTGTCTGGATACCCATAGCGGCCGTGGTGACCGCGAATAATTTTCTTTTCATAATATTCATTATGATGATCGGTCTGGGGGTGGTTTCCGATCGAATGGCGCGAAACAACCTGAAATTCCATGAATTATCCAGACGCTTTTCCGAGGACATATATGCCGCAACGCCTTTCCCGTTGGAATATACTGTCAAAGGCAATAGCCGAAAGCGACCTGCGTTCGCCTTAGAATTCTTGGAAAATGCTCCTCTGGAGAACCGTGATCTCAAGGTGAATTTTTACCGCGTCGAGAGCGGTGAGCCGGGTCATGCCACCAAGTTTTTCTCGATTTCGTCGAGGGGGGACAAGCGCATCGAAACGGGAACACTCTCATCAGTTTTTCCGTTTAATCTGGCGGTTTATTCTCGCCCGTGCGGTTTTTCCGAATCAATCCTCGTTTTTCCTCACGTAGAGCGCGTCGACACCGACATTCCGCCGGAGTTGGGAAGGATCGGGTCGGGCGTAGAGCGAGCCGATCCTTTTGGAACCATTCCGTATAACTTCAGGGAATACGTGTCCGGCGACCCTTTTAAACACATTGACTGGAAGAAAAGCGCTCGCACGGGCGCTTTGATAACCAGGATTCTGTCTGAATACGGCGGCCGCGAAATCTGCATCAGCTTGCCGCGTGGAGCATCTGAAAGGGCTATTTCACGAGCGGCTTCATTGATAGTCCACTTTGGCGAATTGGGAACACCGGTTTCTTTTCGAGGCCCGGGAGTAGAAATCGAAGCCGGCGCCGGTCGGGAATTCACAAGGAAGTTGCTGACCATACTGGCAAGATGGGACAACAGCCCCGGGGAACCTCCCGACATTCAGCATCGTCGCGGAGCTACAGTGACGATAGATAGATCCGGAGAATTCGTTTGGACACGTTCGAGAGAATTGGATGAAGGGCCTGAAAAAAGATTTCAAATCCGCGCGTAAGGACTCCGGAAAGGTCGGGGATCGCGGCGCGGAAAACATTACAGGCGCCCTGTCGGTTGAGCGCTCGCGTGTTTTGAAGCTTTTTCTTGTGGCTTTGGTCGCTCTCTCGGTGGGCGCCGTTTGCATTGAAAACGGACTGCATCCGCTTGCATTGATTGCTTTCTTAACTATATGCGCCGCCCTAATGCGCCGCGATTATAACCAGCCCTATATTTCGTCCGAGACCCTCATCTCGGCTCTTTTGCTGGTGTATGTAGCTGCCGTCGTAGTTGGAATCCTGGTTGTCCAGCGACGTTTGGTCATACCTTTGTTCATGGTTTACTTCACTTTCGGCATTTTGATAGCAAGAGCGCTTTCGCCGTTGACCGACCGGACGATACCGCAACTGATCTTCCTTTCAGTAGGTCTCATTCTCATTAACTGCATACTGACCAACCATCTGATTTTCGGGTTGCTCCTGCCTGTTTATTTGTTTGTCTTGATGGGAACACTGATGGTGTTTCTTCTTGATAAGGCCAAGAGAGCCTCTTTGGGCGCCGTGGATAGCCATGAACAGGACCCCGGTGTTGCGCGTGGCGTTTGGAGCCGACTGGCACAATCTTCAGCAATTGTCCTTGCGGTCACGATATTGCTTTTTGCGATGATACCGCGGCCGTTCCTTGTGCCTCCAAGCCTCGCTGCGGCTATGTCCGCGATGGGCGGCCAGGGAAATCTGCCGACATACATCGGTTACAATAAAGACTTGCCCAATATGGCGGATCGGCACAGGATCGCTTTTTACGTGGAAATGGAAAAGGGATTTTTTCCGAGGATGCCGTATTGGCGAGGTAGAGCATTGGAGAAGACCGACGGTCTCGGGTGGTCTTCAGTTCCCGCAAGAGGAGCAGCGATCAGCCCTATTCGAGCCCGACCGGCTGAGACTTTCATTTACAAATTCATTCCGTTCAGGCTGCCATCACATAGGATATATGCCTCGGGTTTGCCCATAAGCGTTCGAGGTCGTATGGAGAAGCCGTTGTATTTGAACTCCCGAGGGGAGATCGTGATTGATCATCCGTTCCTCATAGCCGACTCGTATATGATCACAGCCGTGGACCGTCCCATCCCGGCGCCCTCCAGGATAGATCCGATTAACCTGGACAGGAAGGGTATTACACCCAGGATCGAAGGGTTGGCCAGGGAGTGGACGTCAGGGCTAAGGTCTCCCGAGGCCAAGGCGATAGCGCTCGCTGAGAAACTCCGGAGAGAGTTCAAACACACTCTGCAGACTCCTAAGACTCCGGAGAACGTATCGCCTGCGGAGTATTTTCTATTTGAGAGTAAATTAGGGAACTGCGAAAGCTTTTCAGGGGCGCTTTGTCTAATGTTGCGCTCCATCGGAATACCGGCTCGAGTGATAGAAGGATTTGCAGGCGCAGAAAAGGCGCGGCGAGAAGGTCAGTTCGTGGTCCGCTTCTCGAACTATCATGTATGGGTCGAAGCTGCCTTGGGGGATGGCAATTGGACCTTGCTCGAACCTAGCCCGCCGGCCCCGGCTCAATGCGAAATGAGCTATCTTGTCGAGCTCATGGACCTGTATGACGCGGCAGAATTTTATTGGAACAAATATGTGGTGTATTTCGATAGAGCGGATCAGGCCAGAATACTCGCAGCTCTTTCTGCAATCCTTCGGACCGTCGTGGCGGCGTCTCTTGCAATCAAGTGGAAAACGATTTGGATTCTATGGGCATTGGGTATAGGCGCCATCGCAGGCATTGCCTGGTTCGCGGCGGCCCGCATATTTAATCGAACGGCCGGACCTTCGAGAATATATCTTCAGACCATGAATGCGCTTAAACGCAGAGGGATCCTGAATCGGGTGGATTCTTGGCATGAAAACAATTTGGCCCAAATAATCGGGAAACTTCCTCAGTCGAAGGACGTGGCGCAAAAGTTCATGGAGATTTATTTTAAGGCCAGATTCGGAACAACCACGGGCGGCTCGTTAGCAGCCTTAACTGAAGCCCGCAAGAAGTTGTTCCTCAGCATCAGACAGGTTAGCGAAGAGCGCAGTTCGGTTCTCACAGAAAGTTGAACCACCATAAAAGCGCTTATGGGTGAGGTGTAATGGCGATTATAGTGATTTGTCCTTTCTCAGGACCATAGCGCCAGAATATCCTATACGCTGCTGGTGTTTTATGCTGAGCGTGCGCTTCAAATACCTTTTCTTTCTTATCGTATGGGTTAGTTAGAGATTCGAATTCGTGCGTCTTGAGACTTGGATGCCTGGGGTTTTCCAGCAAGAGGTCAATGCACTTCACGACCTGTTTCAAAATACCCTCATCGCGTGAACTCTTCTTGCCTGACTTTTTTCTTGAGGCCAGAGCAGCTTCTGCCTGGGATTTCAACTCATGGAAATCCTCGGCCCCGGCAGGGGTCCAGACCAGAGCGAAACTCATTCAACGTCCTCTATCTGTTCCACCAGTACGCGAGCGGCTTCGAGGTCGGGTGGTGAGTCGCTGAATTTCCTGGCTCTGGCTTGGCTAAGCCCCCGAAGAACTGATGCTTTCGCTTTCGGGTTCTTATACAACCACATTTCCCGTTCGGGTATGATGGCCGCGACTTCCAGTTTCATTACCGTGTCCCCGGTTTGTTCTACAATGAAAGTCTTGTCGGCAAATTTCTTGCCAAGCGTGATGCGACCTTTGGAATCGGCTGTCTTGGTCATCATGGTCCTTCCTCCTCGAGAAATAGAGTAAAACTTGATCCCATTGGAGTCAAGTGGGAAAATGGTTCAGTCCCCAAATGGCGCCACAACACTCACGAGTTTTCTTGCAAGGAACAAGTTGACCTGCACGGAGAGACTGTCTCAGAATTATTCATGAACCGGAAATCGTGCCACGATTTTCCCTGACCTTATCCCTCTCCCAAAGGGGGAGGGGCCTTGTAACGCGGCTCCCCATGAGGGTCGGGGGCGCCGGCGAGGAAAATCCGGCACGGGCTGATCGTGATACGATTCCAGGCTAATTCCGGATTCTGAGACAGTCTCCGAAGGCCGGTCAACACCAACTGATCACAGGGCCGGCGTCTTTGCCAAGCCCGTGCATCGAAGCTATCTTTCTCGAATGAACCTTTACTTTATTTCCGAATAATAGCGTTGGATTTTCTTTTGATTCGGGGTCTCAAAAATCGGGAAGCGAGCCAAGTTGTGTTTCCGGAGGCGAAAACGAGCTGCGGCCCCCAAGACTCCAAGACCGTATACCACCGATCTCCTGAAGTTGATGGAAGACGCCTCGGGAAAGTAACGAGTGGGGCAGGAAATCTCACCGATCTTGAAATTGAAGAATATCGCCTGAGTCAACATCTGGTTGTCAAAAACAAAGTCGTCGGAGTTCTCGTAAAGCGGCAATTCTTCCAATACTCGTCGAGAAAAGGCCCGGAAACCTGTGTGAAATTCGGAAAGTTTAGATCCGAGTAAAAGATTTTCCACCAGAGTCAACACGCGGTTGGCGAAATATTTGTACGTGGGCATTCCACCTTGCAAGGCCATGCCTCCAAGTATTCTTGAACCGAGCACAACATCGTATTCCCCGGAAACCACCATTGCCGCCATGGCTGATACGAGCTTCGGCGAGTACTGGTAATCAGGATGCAACATGACTATGACGTCCGCGTCCGATTTCAGAGCTTCCGTGTAGCAGGTCTTTTGGTTGCGGCCGTACCCATAATTCTTGTCGTGAAGAAATGAACGTATCCCTAGCTTCTTGGCCAATTGCACGGTTTCATCCGCGCTGAAGTCATCCACCAGCAGGATGTCATCCACCACATTCCTGTCCAGTTCGGAAACTGTCTTTTCCAGCGTCTTGGCCGCATTATACGCAGGCAGAACTACTATTATTTTCTTGCCATTCAGCATGTAAGCCCGAGCTGCGTGGGTTTCATCCACGGCTATCATTGTTCTCCCCTTACAGGGGAGCGGAAATTATTGGCTACTGATTTTCCGGACTACAGTGCCTCTCCCCCGCGTGATCCGTGGACGCGGCGCCCAGGTGCTTGAGCTGATCTTTTCGATTTCGGATCTGTATCATTTCCGCCAGTATGGAGATTCCTATTTCTTCGGGTGTTTCACCGCCTATGGGAAGCCCTATCGGGGCATGAACCCTTTCAAGGTCGTCGCGGGTGAATCCGTCGCTCAGTAATCGCTCGAATACGATGCGGTTTTTCCGCCGCGAGCCGATCATGCCTATGTACACGGCTTTGGTCCTCAGGGACTGGTCCAGAACGACCCTATCATGACTGTGACCGCGGGTCACAATCACTATGTAGCTCTCTTCGTCTACAAGAAGGTCTTTGAATGCCTCGTCAAAAGATTTCAGCGCCACCAGGTGTTCCGCGTCCGGGATCCTTTCCGGGGTTACGAAATCCGCCCTATCATCCATCACTACGACCCTGAAATTTACATAGGACGCCAGATGGGCCACACACACTCCGACATGGCCCGCGCCGAAAATATATACCGTGCCTCTCGGACGCAGCCATTCCAACAATACGGGATATTCCAGCGCCTGCGTTTCCAACATTTGAGATGGTTTAAGCAGCCTACGATCGGGCACAGCCTTGAGCGCTTCTTCCTCGCCCGGAAGTCGGCCAATCCTCGCTCCGCGCTCCTCGACGAGGAGATGGTTAACCGACCCGGCAATTTGACCGCCACGCGGCATAGAAACGTGCGTGAATAGATATCCGATTTCTCGGCTCTCGTTCAGCGTGAGCACGCGTGAGATTATCTCGCCCAGAATCTTGTCCTCTGCGGATACAAACTCAACCAGCACTTCCGCTTCGCCACCGCAGATCATTTGTGAGGATTGGGAATCTTTACCCGTAAACGAGAACAGTGCCCGGTGCGATGTGCCGGATACCAGAGCTGAAGCGGCAAATTTTTGGACCTCGGCCTCGAACAGGCCCCCGCCGATGGTTCCTACTATGGACCCGTTTCCTCTCACCAGAAATCTAGTGCCGACATGACGCGGGGACGAACCCCGAACATCCAAGATAGAAGCGAACACAAAATCTCTGCCCTGCTGGAATTCTTCCAGAGCGGCTCTCCAAACTGATATCATGGCTTTCTTCTCTTCGAGAAAGAATAAACCGCTGTCCCAATGTGAAGTTAGGATGGCATTTTAGCGCAGCGGAATCCTTAACGTACGTATACACGGCCATATTGTCAAGTTTTCGAGACAGATCCCGGCCACTCACGTCCTTGCCGATCCCTATTCATAGTACTAGCTATTCGGCCTCCGGCAATTCTGTGGGGGAAACTTTGCTAGCGTAACGCCGGAGCGCCTTTTGTAGCCGCTCATCATCTTTCAGAGTGAACATTAAGCTCTTTTCGTCGGAAATGTCCTTCTCAATACGTTTGACGTACCTGAAAGGATTGGCTTTTAGAGCTTTTTCCAAGCGCTGAAAAACTTTCTCTTCATCATTCAAGGCAAGGTAGCATTGGGCCATGAGATAATATCCCAGGCCTTTGTCATCGTCTCGCTCATACTTGTCCAGATTCTTGAGTATGTCTTCCGCTGCGATAAGCACTTTCCGTGCGCGTTCGGGCTCATTGAGATGAATAAAAGTCCGGGCGATCAAAATCAAATAAAGAGGATTCTTGTCAAATTCCGCTGCAGCTTCTTTGTAGTATCCCAATGCTACCTGTGGCGAATTGGCTGCGAAGTACAAATTGCCCATATTGGCAAACACTTTTGCCTTCTCTTCTTTGTCATCTGCAAATTCCAACGCTCGTTCGAAATTCTGCATGGCTTTTGTGTGATCGCCCAAGTTTTTGTAGCAGATTGCTATCGCGTTGAACCCGAAAAAACTTTCAGGCTCTTCAACAACGTGCTGCGTGAAGGATTCAATCGCCGGCTCGAAGTCGCCTTCCTTGGCCTGACGCATACCTTGTTCTTTCCAGGACTCCTTCAATGGCTCCTGCCTTCCCGCAAACACCTTATCCAAGTCAAAGGGAACCCCGGTACGAGTGATTTTTTTGGCGCAGCCACCTGCCGCGGCGAGCATGCAGAGGCCAACGAGCATTGTGCGAATCAGGTGTGAGCGGAATGAAGATCCTGTGGAAGCCGGGGCGCACACAATAGCCCGGAAGCCTTGGAGCGCCTTAGCCAAGTTCGTCCGCTGCAAGGCGCCGGCCGATGATACATCCGTCGCGATTCCGTCCGAAAGTTTGACTGCCGTCGATCCGGGTTCCAACATCATGTCGGATGAGTTACCCGAAACCGATTTCACCACCAATTTTGATCCTTCATTCATCTTAGAATTTGGGCTTGCAATGAGAAGTGTCAAGATTTCGGTAATCACGGTAAACTCTTGTCAAATTAACGGCTGTTTTGCCCGATTTCCAGTCTGCGGCCAACACAATACTCAACTAGCTGTCTCGTGGCAAGCGCCCGGATGTTCTGCAATGTTGACAAATTAGCTGTCGATCTCTAACATTTGGGGGACGCGTGAGTTTAGAACTAAATCGAACAAGGAAACTTCGGCGCCCTTAGTGAACCGATTCCTAGGGGATATGTAGCTGCGCAGAATCGCTGGCTTCGCTATTGAGACAATCAGATAATGGATGACGATAAGAAGGTTGTAACCATAGGATCTCGCGTGGCCTCCTACATCGGATCGAAAGCTACACGAGAAAAAAAGCTACAGGCTGCCGCCATGCAGGTGGAATTCACCCTGCGCGACACCCTGATAATCCTCTGTTACCTCGCCAAGGACTCCGACTCCGAGATAAGCAGCCAAGCCCGTAAGAATTTGATTGCAGCCGCCAGAGGTTGGTTCACGCGGCCGGATCGACCCGATCTCCCCGGACCTATTCATCAAATAGTCACACAAGTAATCGACAGAGTGGGAATGGCGGAAACAGAAAAGGAGTCCGAGGTCGAGAAAGAGGTAGTGATAGGCAATATAGGTCTTCTGGGACTGGGAGAGATAATCCAAACTATTGATCATAATCATCGAACGGTTCGTATGACGCTCAGTCACGCCGGGGAGACGGCTACGGTTTACACGGACAAAGGCAGAGTCATCGGAGCGCTGGTAAAAGAGTTGGATGGTCTGGAAGCATTATACAAAGCCTTTGGTTGGATCGAGGCCGATTTTAGCTACGAGCATTCGGATCCGGGACCATTTCAAAATCGGATAAGCGTCAACACGCTTAACCTTGTCATGGACGCGCTGGAGCGCAGTACTGATCGAGACCCATTTGACATAGAAACCAGCCGAAGTTGGAAGGTTAGTGGACATCTCAAGACTATGAATCTTTTCGAGATTTCCGAGATTTTCGAGATGAATGCTAAGCAGGCCGTGTGTCGATTAAAGCAGAATGGTGAGGAGGGATTCTTATACTTTCGGAACAGTCGAATTATCAACGCATCCCTGGGCGACATGACCGGCATGGATGCAGCCTGCCATCTCTTCGCATGGCCCAGCGCATATTTTGAGATATTTCGCGGAGGTGAGGAGGCCCAAGAAGTAATTCATCTAGGTATGCAGAATTTGATCATCGAAGCCATGAGGCTGTTGGACGAGGGTGTAACGGTAACCGATAGGATCGCTAACGAATTGGCCCTTGTGAATGAGCTTTTTGACGGTCGAGATGTCGTCACACTGCCGATTCTGGAAAAAGTCCGCCTGGTCTTTAGTGAGGATGAGAGAGCGCGAGAGATCCTGGAAAATGATAGCAATCCTCTCGTGCGCAAGGCATTAAAGGTAAAGATCTCCAGGACAGTATATAGGTACCTAAATCCTGCCACGGACCAGGACCAGAGACTCAAGGCCGCGCGAGGGGTGGTTCCTCTTTCGACCACGGAAAAACTGGTCTTGCTCAGCTATCTTTCGCATGATGAATCCATCGAAATCCGTGAGCAGGCCAAGAAGACCTTGGCATCGTTGGATATTCCAACCTACCGCAGAGGGTTGGGAACTGACTTACACCCGTCAGTAATGGATTTTCTTGTAAGAGAGACGATTCGAGATGAATCTCTAATTAGAGTGGCGGCTTCTTCCGAAAATGTGTTGGAAGAGACCGCTTTGTATATTTTAGATAAATGGAAAAGTCCTGAATTGTTCCATGCAGTGCTGGAAAACAAGCAACTTCGAGAGAGAAGCCCTTCAGTTGTAGCCAAGCTCATGCAAGTGACCGGCGATGACCCCCAATTCCGGGAACGCATACATGGATTGGAAGAATCAATGTTGCAGGGAAGCACGGATATAAAAGTCGAAGGCCCTCTCAGTTACTTCGGTCTTGGCGGCTTGTTGCGGGCAGCCAGACAAGGCGGCAGGTCCGGCGCCATTGTCCTCGAATCACCAACTCGGGTGGCCCGCGTTTTCTTCAAGAAAGGCAAGGTGGTTGGGGCAATAAGTGGATCGCTGGAAGGAATGCCTGCTCTTAAAGCTATGATAGAAACGCGAGATTTCCGTTTCCGCTATCTCTTAAGAACCTATTTTCAACAAGAAAACCTCGATTCTTTACAAGCAGATGAATTATTAAGCACGGCCGCAGCGGGGCCCGATCAGGAGGCCGCCCCCTCAGCAGGACTTGTTCTGGTGACAGGTCATCCCGCTGCAATGGACATGTTCGAGGTCCTTTCAGGGCTGGAGGGAATTCCCGAACCGATGGTCTTTTATTTAATGTGTGAAGAGGGATCGGGCGAAATCTACAGAGACCGAAGCCATATTCTCGATGTTAGGGTTGAAGGGATAAACGATCCTCAAGAGGCAATGGCGGCCCTGCTGTCCTGGACGGGTGTCCGATTCATTGTTCGTAAAGCGCCCACAGATCATGTAGCTAGATTGAGCAAATCGCTTCACGATTTTTACTCAGATTCTTTAAGATTGATCCCGGAAGACGCCGTTCGCATGGCCAGCCCAGGCCAATTGCCGGAATGGGAACTGTCCGAGGCCGAATTCGAGAGCCTGTATCATAGAATTCTCCAAATGGGAGTGGGCGAAAAAATTAAGCTTGCTCTGTTCGGCAACAAGGAGGCGCGTGAGCTTCTTGTACGCGACCCGAACAAGATTATTGCTGTGTCAGTCGTAAAGTCCCCCAAAATCATGGACGCAGAGATCGAAACCATAAGCAAGTCTCGGCATGTGTGCGAGGACGTTCTGCGGCATATAGCCGGCACAAAGGAATGGATGAGGTCATACACCATTAAGCTAAACCTGGTCGCCAACGCCAAAACTCCCGTTCCCATTGCCATGAAACTATTGGGTCAGATACGGGAACCTGATCTGAGGAAGCTTGCCAAAAATAAGAATGTCTCGCAGACAATAGCTACCCATGCCAGACGATTGGCAGAGGCTAAATCGTCCAAATAGCGCATGGCGACAGGCGTTGTTTGTTGGGAGCGGAGAGAAAATTAATTACCATTGCCTGATATGATTACAAAAAAGCTTCGCTATATGCTAATGTCTCAGATTGATCCGTTATATCGTTTTTACGAGCGAATTCCCATTGGCATTGCCGGTATGGGACATCGCTTTGAGGATTCGGCGGTTCGAGCGCAGAGCGAACTATTTCGTATAAAAAGGTCAACTCTAATGACTGAACAAGACGGCGTTTCTCGGGACATTTTCAGAGGAGCCGAAAGGATCGAAATCTTTGGAAAGCTGCCTTCGCTGCTTTGGTCCTACATTGACACAGGTCGAACCCTTATCCAGGACCTCAAAACGCGACCTGACTCCGGCTCTGAATCGGTTCAAACAATGTGGAAAATGCTGGAGATACTAAATTCAGCCGCGGACCATCTGGAAAACCGGGAATTAAAGGAGCAGTTAGGCAAGCATTCGAACATCTTAGGCTCATTAAATGACGGCACACTTTCCGGCGTCGGCTTCATCAATTCATTTGAGGCAGATCTGTCAAAGCTGGCCGAGTTCGCAGGTCAACGTGCAGATTCATCCTCAAGCGGCCTGTTGGATCAGTCGATTTTCGATCTGGAGCTGGAGAAAGCTGAAAAGATAAAAGTGGGTCGGAGCGCAGATCTGATCGTGAGCGTAGCCATACTGGATGATGTGAAGAATTACTTAATGCAAGAAGTTATGGGTGAAGGGATTTCGTCCGTACTTATCATAGATAATGCGGGGACACTAATCGTAAATATAGGCACTAAGCCTTCTCTTGACGCGACATCTCTCGCGGCCGTGGCTGCCGCCAATTATGCTGCAACCCAACAGATCGCTCGTCTCATAGGAGAGCGGGATTTTGTCCTGCTCTTTTACAAAGGGCATAATGAATCGTTCCATTTCAGTCGCCTCGGTGAAGAATACATAATTGTCACGGTTTTTCAGAATTCGCTTTCTCTAGGACTTCTCAGGCTGAAAATATCAGAAGCGGCCGCTACTCTGGAGAAGAAGCTTCCTAAAAGGGAGGCGTGACATGGCGTTCATAAACAAGAGCGCGAAGGAAATACAAGTAAAGATAGTCTATTACGGTCCCGGCAGGTGTGGAAAGACAACCAACCTGCTCTATGTGAATCAGAAGATGAACGCTCGCTTCATGGGAAAGATGATTTCTATCGATACCAGAGGTGACAAAACGCTTTTTTTCGATTTTCTTCCCCTATCCTTGGGAGCAATTCGCGGATTTAACATTAGGGTTCAGCTTTACACGGTTCCGGGGCAGGTACTGTATAATGAGAGCCGGAAAATGGTTCTCAAAGGAGTGGATGGGGTGGTCTTTGTGGCGGATTCGATGGAAGTTCAGCAGACGCCGAATAAGGAAAGTCTTCAAAATTTAAGGGACAATTTGCGCGAAGATAACCTGGATTTGGAAGAAATGCCGCTGGTGATTCAGTACAATAAGCGGGATCTGGAAGGAAGTGTCATTCCGGTGCTGGACAGGATTACCCTGGACCGGGACTTAGTATCAGAGTTTAAGAACCCTGTGCCTGCAATTATGGCCAGCGCCCTCCAGGGAACCGGAGTGTTTGAAACATTGCGAGAGATAAGCAAGATCACTCTCAAATCTGTGCATCAGAAGCTCAAGGCTTAGAAAATTCTACAGGAAGGCTGATGGCCAAATCCGACGACATGGAAGATCTGGACATACTCATCGACAGAGCCGTCGATACCTTCTTTGTCGAGGTTTCTGAGGAAGACGAGCAAGATCCTCAGCACGAGGTCTCGGGCGCTGAGCAAACACCAGTATCGCCAAAAGCTTCTCCCCAATCTCATGTTAAGCAAGGGTCCGTGGATGGAAGCGGCGCCGACTCTTTGACCTTTGAGTCGTTTTACGAAGGTGAGCTTTCGGGGCCCGGCAGGAAAGTCACTTCCGGCGATTTTGAGACTGATCGAGCTATTGATCTCGCGGTGGACACGCTATTTGTGGAAGAGCCGGATGCTCCCACTCCGGAAACGGCGGAAGTGGAAGTGGCTGCGGCCGAATCAGAGGGCGCGGTATCGGCTGTTCTTGATGAAGACATCATTGTGGAGGAAATTCAAGACAAATTAGCTCGCCAACACGACATGAGTTTCCAAACGGCCCCCCGCAAACACGAAGCCGCTGTCGCGCCAAAAAGGCCAATCGTCGCCGCTCAGCAGGCGTTGCCGTTAAAGAAATTGCAGGAAGCGATTCTTACTCTTGAATGGGAAATTTCTCCCAGATCGGTTGCGGTCCTTTCGAAAGAATTGGCAAAATTGCGGGTCAGATTTCAAGACAATGTCACGGTCGATTTCGCCGCTCTGGCAATGGGGCTTGTTCTGGATTATGTGACAAAGCGAATGTCACGCTCACATCCCGAGTCTATCCGCTTTCTTCTGGTGGTTACGGGCTTTCTTCACAGGAACGCAAGCTCGGACGAAATGGACGCATTGGCCGCGTTTCATCAAATTCTGACACGATATGAAACTTTCAAAACGCTGGTCCGAAAGGCCGAAGGACTTCCGGAAAGGAGGACAGTTTCCCAATATGATCTGGCAATAGATGATCCGGAGACTTTTTCCAAAGTTGTCGAGGCCCAGGCCCTCAATCTTTTGAAGGCCGGCCAGTCCCTTGCCAAAAAACTGGATGGCGCCGAAGATTCTCGAAATCTCATTCGGTCTTTTAGATTTCTGGTTACTCGATCAGTGAACCGCATTTTCGAGAGTACCCGCAAGAAGAAGTCCGTTGCCGCGGCGCATAGGAGATCGGGTGGCCAGGCCTAAATATATTCGATTTGACAAACGCGGTTTCCCGGCTCGTGTTGATCGGGCAACCATTTCCGAGGAAAGCGCAAAATTTGGATGACACCATGCGAGCATACGGAAGCATGGTTTACAATTTTTGAAAGATGATTGACAGCTCCAGGAGCTAAAAATGAACAAAGATGAGTCGGAAGCCCAGAGTCGGAGAAAATTCAAGCGAAAATACTCATTGTTCAAGATCCCGGTGTATGACGCCGAGACGAAGAGATTTCTGGGGCTCGTGCAAGACCTAAGCGAGAACGGTGTTCAACTGCTCGGTATCAATATCGATGTAAACTCTACTAAAACGCTAATCATTCATGCAAATGATTACGTGAAAGGAGCGCCTATTTCTTTCGAAGCCGTGTGTCGCTGGGTGCGGAAGGAAGACCCACAGGGTTATTATATCTCGGGGTTTGAAATTACCTACATGCCGGAGGAGACCCGAAAGAATTTGATCAGTCTTATGGAATACGTGACTCTGGAATAATTGGGCGCCGATAATGTTTAGCTTCCTCATAATAAGGCCTGACGGACAAGAGGTAGAGCAGGCTTTTCGAACGGACAAGACAACCGTGGGTCGGCACGAGAAAAGCGATCTGCGCCTCTTGGACAGTATGGTTTCACGACATCACTGCCTGTTGACGAAAGAAGGAGAAAAATTCGTCATAAAGGATCTGGAAAGTCGCAATGGAACATGGGTCAACGGGCGCAAGATAAAGAACAGACGGCATGTCAAGCACGGGGACATTATCCAGGTCGGCCCATTTCGATTGATTTTCCGTGAGCGAGACGCCGATAGCCAAGTCCACAGCCACACGCTCGAAATGACGCAATCGGGAACCAAACCTTTTGTCCACAAGCATGAAACTGAGCGGGTGGTCAAACCGATTGGCATGATCAGTAACTATTTGCAGGAGACTTCGCGCAGGCAACCGGTCCGCGCCCAGGTAAGAAGACAACGGCTGAACCGGAACCTTTTGTCTTTATACAGTATCACCGAGCAACTGGTCGTTACACGCGATCTCGATGAGATGTTGGATTATCTCGTGGATAAGATTTTTGAAATCTTTTCTCCTTCGCAAACGACCATAATGCTAAAAGATTCCGGCGAGACGCCAATTCCCAGAAAAGAGAGGTCCGCTGATGGTAAAGGAGCTGTCAGACCCATAAGCAATACGATTGTAAATCGCATCCTTACAGACCGAGTGGCTGTGTTGACCGATAATGCCTTGGAAGATCCTCGTTTTGACATGGGTGACAGCATTGTTATTGACGGCATTCGATCGGTTATGGCCGCTCCGATTTGGGAGGATCGTACCATTTTGGGCTTGATATATGTGGACAGTCTGGACGTGGTCGGCGGCTATCAGCCGGAGGACCTCGACCTCTTGACCGCCATCGGTCACCAGGCTGCGCTCGCGCTCCAGAGATGGAAGCTCACCGAACGCTTGAGAGAAGAGGCGATTAAGGGAGCGGTTATTCAACAAAACCTTGCGCGTTTCCATCCCCCGCCGGTGGTGCGACTCATTCTTCAAGGCGCAGCGGATTTGGAAGTCAAGGAAACACTAGGCACGATATTCTTTTGCGACATAGTAGACTTCACGTCTCTCTGTGAATCAGCGAAGCCGAAACAACTCCAAGCGATCCTCAACGCTTTTTTTAGGACCGTCAACAAGATAGTGTTCGATGAGCAAGGCACGTTGGACAAATTTGTCGGAGACGCGGCCATAGCCATATATGGAGCGCCGTTACCGCAGGAAGACGCCCCGATAAGGGCCATTCGTTCCGCGTTGCGAGTCCGTCAAGAACTTGACCTGTCCATGAGATCCGTAGCGCCGGGTTTGAAATTCCAGGTAAGATACGGCATAAATACGGGTAACACCATAGTGGGGAACTTTGGATCGGACGAGCGAATGGATTACACCGTTCTGGGGCATGCAGTAAACATGGCATCCAGAATTTGCCAAACCGCTGAACCTGACCAGATCCTGATCGGACCGGAGACCTTCGAAGAGATCAAGGACCAGAGGCTGTTCGCATTCAAAAAGATCGGAACACGTCAACTCAAAGGCCTCAAGTACAAAATAAAACTTTTTGAAATCAAAGATTTTCTTTAACAGCATATAACTCTCCATCGTTCCCGCCTGAGTAAACAGGTAAGCGAGATCATGAACAGAACCTTGAATTTCAAACTCTTTGTTGATTACTGTCTGTTTTTGCTGGTTCGCCTATTTGAAGAGATTTTTTGTCTGCTCCCGGAATCCTGGGCTCTAGCGACAGGGCGCTTTCTTGGTCGATGCGCTTTCGTTCTCATTCCGGATCGTCGCGAAGCCGCTGTGGAAAACCTGACCATTGCTTTCGGCAAAGAACAATCTCGTCAGTGGATACTAGGGACGGCGCGAAAAAGTTTCGAGCACCTCGGTATGTTAGGCGTGGAATTTTTTCTCATTCGCCGATGGGACCAGCAGGAAATGGACAAGAGAATCGTGTGCGAGGGAAAGGTCCCTCTCAACCTCGCCATGATGCCTGGAAATCACGGCATCCTTCTCTTGAGCTCGCATTTTGGATGTTTTGAGGTTTCCGCCGCCACAGTCAAGTTTCTCGGGATTAAGACTCATCTCATTATGACCCCCCTGAAAAATCCTTTCTTGGCAAAATATATGTTCAGTCGAGCCGGCAAAGAAACCGGTATCACCACTCATAGCGATAAAGGAGTCGTCCAGGAAATGATCCGGAACCTGAGAAACGGAGAAATGCTGGCTGTCCTGGGCGACCAGAGAGGAGACGCTGAGAGAGGCGTCTTTGTGGATTTCTTCGGTAGTCCGGCGCCTGCCAATGAAGTTTTCGCCCGGCTGGCAATAGACGGCGAAGTCCGAATTCTTCCGCTGTGCACTTACCGGCGTGATGATGGCAAATATCAGAGCATTTGGTGGGACGAAATCCCGATTCGGGTCACTGGCGACACAAAGCAAGATTTGATTACAGTTAGTCAGCAATTTCACAATATGTTCGAACAATGGCTGCGCATAAGGCCGGAACAAGGTTATTGGGTGCAGCGCAAATGGCGGCGGAAACCGTCACGCAGGCGATCACGGCAGCTTGCGGCGCGAACTGATCAAAATAACGATCCCACGTTGACCATGAAGTCTGAAAATTCAACGCAGTCCGGTTCTTGTGGCGCTTCAGTAATAGCGAACTCCAATCCAAACTCTCCTGGAGTTGACCCACAATGAAGCTTAAAGATATTGGCGAATTCGGCTTTATCGACCGGGTAGCGCCAATGGGAAATGTCCGGCCTGAAGGAGTGGTCAAAGGCATCGGTGATGACTGCGCAGTGATTCAAGTGCGGGGAGACGAATACCTGCTCCTTACTACGGATCTACTAGTAGAGAAAGTGCATTTCTTAATGGATTGGGCCGCGCCTGAAATAATAGGCGCAAGGGCGCTTACGGCGAATCTCTCGGACATCGCGGCCTGCGGAGGCAATCCTCGCGACGCGTTCCTTAGCCTTGCGATTCCTGACCGGATGGAAGTGGAATGGCTCGATGCTTTTTATCGAGGACTGACCGATCTTGCGCGCCAATATCAGGTAAATGTGCTTGGCGGAGACACGACATCTTCCAAGACGGATTTTGTGATCAATATTGTGGTTACAGGCCTGGTCCCTTCAGAGCAGGTTCTGTTTCGGCACACGGCCAATGAAGGCGACATTATCATATTGACCGGCCCCACCGGCCTATCACGGGCAGGCTGCGATATTCTCCTCGATCACCGAGATTTGACCGCTGAATCTGCTCGATCATCGATCAAAGCCCATCTGGAGCCGAGGCCGCATGTTGCGGAAGGTCGTATGCTGGCGGCCTCCGGGTCATGCACAGCGGCCATCGACGTGTCAGACGGGATTTCATCCGACCTGGGGCATTTGTGCCGCGACTCCGGCCTGGGCGCTGTCCTCTATGAAGAAAAAATCCCTATCGCTCCTGAGCTGAATCAACTTGGCAAAATTCTGGGGAAAGATCCTTTGGACTGGGTCCTCAACGGCGGAGAGGATTATGTGCTCCTGGTGGCCATAAGGCCGACCGCGCTGAAAGCTGTCCTGGATCAAGCAGAGGAAAATGGTTGGAAGTTCTATCCCATCGGCGAGTTTGCATCGGGCCGAAAAATGCGGCTGAAGAGAATGGACGGAAAGAAGCAAGAAATCGCGCCCGCCGGTTGGGACCATTTTGCTTAGGTCGAGAACGAGCAATTGGCGACCTTTTGCCGTACCCTGCCAAAATAAACCACTTGTCCTCGATTTCATAACCAATAGATTATTCGTGCGCTTAATTTTCATAGTGCGTCTGTTCAAGACATGGTACTATTTTTGCGTTCAGACCCGGTCGGCTCCTTAGATTAGGTGTGCCCATTGAGAGCGGGTGACATGCGGTAGGGGAGGACCTGTGTGTCCGCCGGGTAAATCTGAATCACGAGCGATCTGATCGGCAAACTTCCTTTGAGAAAAATTTTTCGCCGGAAAAATTTCCTTGACTTAATATAAATATTCCTATATCAATATAATTATGATCCGATAACACTCGGAGGAAATATGAAGAAACCCGGCATCACTCGCCGAAAATTCATCGCCGCTTCCGCTGCGGGCGGCGCTTCACTTGTCGCAGGGTCGTATCTGACCTTCGATTCCTGGGCAGCCAAGAAAAAGCCGGCTCAGGACATCAAGATCACTCCCACACTCTGTGACGGATGCGGAAACTGGTGCGCTATCAATGTTTACACCCGGGGCGCCAAAATCTGGAAAGCGGAAGGTAACCCGATAGCGGGCAACAACCTCGGTCGAATCTGCGCCAAGGGACATGCGCTTCTTCATGAAGTATATAACAAGGACCGCATCAAATCCCCGCTGAAGAGAGTCGGCCCAAACAAGTTCGAGCCTATTTCCTGGGAACACGCATATCGCGAAATCGGGGAGAAGATGCGCGCGATTTCGGAAAAACATGGCCCCGAATCCTTGTTTTGGCTTCATTATCCCGAAGGCAACGCCGCGATGGCAAGCCGCTTCATGAAGGCGCTCAAATCACCCAACGTCTTCTCGCACGCAAGCACGTGCTTTCTGCCTAGAAATATAGGATGGTGGCTGACCGTCGGCGACAGCAAGCCTGAGCATGATTTCGAAAACAGCAGGTTCATAATGCTCCTGGGGCGGAATCCGGGCGCAGGTTTGCAATTGCGGAAACTGAGAGACATAGCTACCGGAAGAGAACGTGGAGCCCGCGTGGTCGCTGTGGATCCGCGTTTCAGTGAGTCGGCTTCTATCGCGCACGAATGGATACGAATCCGTCCCGGAACTGACCTGGCATTCATGCTCGCCATTGCGCATGTCATGATTAAAGAGAAGATCTATCAAAAGGAATTCGTAGAGAAACACACTGAAGGGTTTGAAGAGTTTAGCAAGGGAGTCGAGGAATATACTCCAGCGTGGGCTGAAGAGAAAACCTCCGTTCCAAAAGAAACCATTGTCAGGATCGCTCGGGAAATGGCATCGGCCGCTCCAAGAGGGCTGATCCATCGTGGATACCACGGCGCCATGGGGACCCAATACAAGAATAGTTTGCAGCTTGTCAGGGCCGTAGCGTGCGTGAACGGGCTCATGGGGAATTTCAATCAGCTCGGCGGCCTATTTCCTGCGCCGAAAGTAAAATTGGGCAAGCTCGATCCCGCCAAATTTTCCGCGCCTGATGAAGTCTCTGATACTATGGTCGATGGCAGCGGAGACCCGGAACGTTATCCGCTCACACCCGCGGGGCTTGGTCTCACGCATGCCATACCGGAACTTGCTATCCAGGGGAAATTGAAAGCGGGCTTCGTGTATCACAACAATCCATTGCGCACGAATCCCAACCCCGCGAGAGTAATCGAAGGCTATCGCAAGCTGGAGCTGCTGGTCAGTTTCGATTATGTCCTTTCCGAGACTGCAACGATCTCGCACTATATTCTGCCCGAATCGTATTATCTGGAGCGCGATGATGTTGTGCATACGAATCATTCGTACAACACAAAGCAAGTCGCGATCAGACAGCAGGTTATTAAACCGCTGTATGACACGAAACCGCTGGCTCATATCCTGAACGAATTGGCCCCGCGCCTTGGTATAGAGAATTATTTCAATTTTACGCTGGATGAATGGAACAGCGCTGCGCTGAAGCCTCTGGGTATTACATTGGAACAGCTCAGGAAAGAGGGCGTTATCGACCTGGGAGGTAAATGGCAGCCCGGCGAGCCTGTGTTCAAAACTCAAAGCGGAAAACTGGAGTTCGCATCGACTGTTCTGCGAGACCTGAATCTTCCGGCAATTCCGCAGTGGGAAGAGCCGCTGGTCATGCCGGACAAGAATGACCAGCATTCATTCAGACTAATTCACGGCAAGCAGGGGCACCACACCCATGCTCGGACAGTGAACCAACGTTATTTACAGCAGATAACCACTATGAACGATTGGGGCCGCGTTTGGATTCATCCGGACAGGGCCAAAGCGCTTGGTATTAAAGATGGGGACTGCATGACCATCTCCTCATCTGTGGGCAAGGGCCGTGCCCGAGCGCGTGTTATAGAAGGAATCCATCCTGAATGCATCTTTTTGCCCAGCGGGTACGGCGTCTTTTCTCGGAACCTTCATACGGGCTTTGGTTACGGCGTTTCTTATAATGATTTCCTGCCCACTTATTTTGAGCCGGTCTTGGGGCACACAATGTCTTGCGAGATTGTCGTACGTGTGGAGAAGACTTACGCATGATTCGCAAAATGATGAAAGTCCTTACTGGAGCCTAATATGCCGCGATACGGGATCGCTATTGACACTACCAAATGCATAGGATGCCATTCCTGCCGGGTCGCCTGTCAGAATCAGCAAGACCTGGATTATAAACATGCGTTCAACTGGATCAAAGAAAAGGAGCGGGGCAAGTTCCCGTCATTTTCCAAAGAATTCATCCCCATGCAGTGCAACCATTGCGAAGACGCGCCGTGTCAGCGCGTTTGCCCCACAGGCGCTATTTATACCTCGCCGGAAGGGGTTGTCCTGGTTCACAGAAACAGGTGCGTGGGTTGCAAGTACTGCATAGAAGCCTGCCCCTACAAAGTCCGGTTTATGGATGAACGGGAAGGCATTTCCGTAAAATGTTGGCTTTGCATAGATCTGGTTCGCAAGGGAGAAGAACCGGCTTGTGTGAGCACCTGTCCTACCCAGGTAAGGATTTTCGGCGACTTGGATGACCCTAACAGTCGAATTTCCAAATTTATCGCAAAAAACAGAGCAGAAACGTTGAGACCGGACCTCGGGACTCGCCCCAAAATCTTTTACAAAAGGAGTTGACCATGCCGGAGAGCGCATGGGGATGGTTGATCATCTCTTATCTTTTCCTTGCAGGCGCTGGGGCCGGAGCGTTCCTGGCCGCGGTAGCGTGCGATTTGCTGGCGCCTGACTGGTCTAAGAGTCTTGCCCGGGCCGGATCATTGGCCGCGGGGCCGCTAGTGGCAATAGGAACCGCCTGTCTGGTCCTGGATCTTGAAGCAGGTCTCCGGCAACCGTGGCGTCAAATTTACCTGATAAGTAATCTGTCTAGTATGATTACGTGGGGCGTCATTATACTTTCTTTGTTTATTCCGGTGGCGCTCTTGTACGCCGCGGCCCTCAATAAGATCACGATCGTGGGCGCCTATGTCCGCAAGTATCTATTTCAATTGGAGATTATCGGTAGTCTTCTCGCTGTGGCCACTGCCGTCTATACAGGAGTGCTTATCGCTGTCGTCAATGGAGTCCCTTTTTGGAACACTCCGCTCATGCCCGTCTTGTTTCTGGCATCCGCGGTTTCAACGGGTCTTGCCGTAGCCATGATAGGGGCCGCAATCCTCGACATCACAAGTATACGAACATTATCCAATTTTGCTTTGGGACACGTCATATTTCTTGCCGTCGAGGGCTTTGTGCTAATGCTCTTTATCTTCATGTCGCTGACTCGGTCTGTTGAAGCGGCTGCTTCGGCCGGTATGTTGATTTCAGGAATTTTCAGTCCCTATTTTTGGGGCCTCGTGGTGGTCGTGGGCCTGCTGGCGCCTTTTGTGCTGAGCATCGTGGAATACTACGAGTACGGCGAGATGTCCAAGTATCTGGTTGTCGCCGCAGACCTTTGCGTACTGATCGGCGGCATGAGTCTGAGGGCCGTAATTATTTTTGCAGCGACACAGCCGCAGATAATTTCATGAAATCGACTGAACGCAAGATTGTCAAATCATAGGAGAAGCCCAATGGGCGACGAGGAAAAAGATACTCTCTTAAACGCAGATGTGACTGAAACGAAACCCGCTACGGAAACACAGCCGGTAGAGGGGTCTGTGATTGAGGAACCGACAGAGCCGCCGGCCGAAGACGAAAAGCCTGTTGTCGAGGTGAATCACCTTGCCGCAAGGAGAGGCCGCATGGTGGCGACAGGATTGGTGACCGCAGTGATTCTCTCCATTATTGCCGTGATTGTGGCCGGGATATTCCAGTTCACATCAAGACTGTTGATTCCATGTCCTACGGACCTGCCGGTAAATGATCCGGCTCCAATACTTTGGCAGATCGTCACGTCGCCGCAGGTCAGGCCGCAATCATTGGGAATTTCAGATAAAATCGCCGGCGAAGTGAGACTTAAAGAAGCACCGACAACGCCGGTGGAATCGGAAACAGAGGTCAAATCTGATGATAGAAAATGAAGACACAATAGTGAGGCAATCATGAAAGAATTGGAATATGCCAAGGGATTCTGGAATCCTTATGTGGCCGGGATAGCCCTGGGATTAGTGCTGTTGCTCACGTTCTACCTTATGGGCACAGGACTGGGAGCTTCCGGAGCGGTCGCCAGGACCTCCGCCGTAATAGCTCATGCAGCGGCGCCGACAGCCGTCGAACAAAACTCTTACTATAAAGAATTCTACAAACCCGGCGGGAAGCATCCTTTGAACAATTGGATAGTAGTTGAAGTGCTCGGGGTTTTTCTCGGGGGCTTCGTAGCCGTCCTGACCGCCCGAAGGTTCAATCCCGCCGTTGGCCGCGGTCCTTCAGCGGGAGTCGGTCTGAGGTTGACCTTGGCTTTTGTTGGTGGCGCTATCGGGGGCATCGGGACCAGGTTTGCCATGGGATGCACAAGCGGCCAAGCTCTTAGCGGAGGGGCAACGATGGCCGTGGGAAGCTGGGCCTTTATGATGGCGGTATTTGCCGCAGCCTTTGTCGCAGCCTACTTCGTCAGGAGGGAATGGTCATGACAGGACCTCTTTATCTATTTGGAACGTTTGGTTCGGCAGCGAGCCTATGGGTCGCCCTTGGCGTAGGATTCCTCTTTGGGTTCGTGCTGGAGCGCGCCGGGTTTGGTGACGCTCGAAATCTAACAAATATATTCTACTTCAGAGACATGAGAGTACTGCGGGTGATGTTCTCTGCGATAGTCACTTGCCTGGTTGGTTTGACAATATTGAGTTGGCTTGGCCTGTTCGACTATTCCGTGCTTCTCGATTATTCACTCCTGCCGACTTATCTTTGGCCTCAAATAGTAGGAGGACTGATATTCGGGGTTGGATTTGTTGTCGGTGGGTATTGCCCCGGAACGGCTGCTGTCGGGGTCGCATCCGGAAAGTTGGATGCTGTTATCTTCTTAGTGGGCATGATTTTCGGGATATGGATTTTCGCAGCAGGATTTCCGATCTGGGGAGAGTTGTACAAGAGCGGGTCATTCGGAAGAATAACCCTGTGGCAGGTTTTCGGATTAAACAGCGCACTGATGGCCGGAATTGTCGTAATCATGGCTCTGGCCGCTTTCTGGCTTGCCAGCCTGGCGGAAAAGTGGGCGCCGTATGACAAATAATGTGTTGACAGAACGCAGCTCGTGCTAGGAAGATTGTTATATAAATTCTTAAGGGGGACTGGTTAATGAAAAAAATGCTTCGTTGTTGCATTATTGTGACCGCTCTAATTGCTTTCGGAATGGCTACAGTGACGGTTGCGGCAGATTTCTACGTGGTCAAGGACGCTGCCGGGAAAATGACGGTCGTTGACAAAAAACCCGCGGACGCTAAATCCATCGTAAAAGGCCCGTTTAAGACCAAAGCGGAAGCAGACAAGGCGATGAAGGCCGGCGGAACGGCAGGCAAACCGATTAAGCCACCTACCGAAGGGTGCTGAGGCGGCCAATTCTGGGGCTGAAAACAGTTAGCAAGATGCGTGATTTTGTAGGGGCGGATTTCAAACCGGCCCCTACACCGCGCAAAGTCTTCGGACCAGCAGAGGGTGTCGGATCACTGTCTTTACGCAATTATTCTCTTTTCGGAGGCCACCCTTTTGAAGACGACCGGCCCGGCCGCAGGCAGAAGATCCTTTCTCAAGCTGATGTTGTTGGGCCTGACCTCAGTCGCGGGCTTGATGATAACCTGGGGAATGGGTCGGTTTGCGCTATTTGGGACCCAACAGAAGATCAAAAGAGAAATATCCGCGGAACTCCTCGATAAACTGCAACCGGCAGTCCCTTTTCATATTCCTGAAGCGGGCGCATGGATCCTGAAGACTGAAGCGAACCCGCCAAAGATGACTGCCTTTGATGATCGCTGCACTCATCTCGGGTGCCGTCAAAGGTGGAATCAAGAGAAGGGACTCTTTGAATGCCCATGTCACGGCAGTGAATTCGACTTGGAAGGGCATGTGAAACGCGGCCCGGCGAACCAGCCCTTGCGGAGGTTCTCTTTCACCGCATTGGGGGAGAACAAATTACGCCTGCTGGAAATGCCGCCCGAAGGATGAAAGCAGATGCCCAGGGGGAAAACTCTTTTGCAAAAGAGTTTTTCCCCTGGACCCCTTTTCAGAAAACTCCTATACGATTGCAGAGAACTGTACGAGCCGGCGAGCTGCCGGCTACCCGGACACAAGCGTCAAAGGCATCGTATTTTAAGAGTTTTTGTTTGCGGAGGGTCAGGGGGCGATTTTCTTGCAGGAAAGAGCCGCCGGATTCCTTCGACCCAAGGGCTTACATTAGAATGTCCAAAGGATCGTTTTCAGCTCTCCTTCTGCATCTCCATCCTCCCACAATTCCGGAATCGTCTGCTAGCGTGCCATTTACATGGTGTCTAGGTGGATTGGCTGTCTTGATGTTTCTGATCGAGACACTTACGGGAATTCTGCTTCTGCTGCATTACATCCCCACGGCTGCCGGCGCTTACGCCTCAATACAGGACATCACGCACGTAGCGCCATACGGTTTCTTCCTCAGAAATATTCATTACTGGGCGGGCCAGATCATGATCGCACTGGTGGGTTTGCATATGGTTCGAGTGTTTTGGACCGGTTCATTTGCGCCGCCCCGGCAGTTCAATTGGATAATCGGCCTGATGCTTTTGGTTGGCGCGCTGCTGGTGGATTTCACCGGATATCTGCTGGTGTGGGACGCTCGTTCATTATGGGCATGGACCATTGCCAGGAACCTTTGCGGGACCGTCCCGGTCATTGGAGCAGCCGTAGGGTCTCTGCTTTTCGGTCCTGAGCAGGTGAGGGACGCAGCGCTCATCCGAATGTACGTGTGGCATGTCGTTCTGCTGCCGGCGTTCATCGCGGTTCTGATGGGCTGGCATTTCTGGCGCATCAGAAAGGACGGCGGAATCTCTCAACCACTTTGAATTGTGAAAAGGTCTAGAAATTTACCCCCAGTGTGACCCCTCCACCGGCCACGTATTTTGTCATGGTGGCGGTTACTTTTTTACTTCTAAAGATTGGCGGAGCGCTGCTGGTGAATTCCAAATTCGCCTCCTGGTTCATCCGCATCCAACTGTAATTTGCCCATAGGCCAACCGATATTGTTGAATTTACTGGGGCATTGTACTGTAGCGTGGCGTTTATTAAGTCACCCGGCTTATCCCATGTATAACGCAACTCCGTCAATCTGTTCAGCGAGCTGCCCAGAGAGAGAGCTGTGTTGGAGTAGGCCCACGGACTGTAGGTCACAGTTAACGATGCGCCGCCAGCCGGCAACGTGAACCCAAAAAATGGAGCAAACGTTTTGGTGAGAATATCACCCCTTAAAGTTTGATTGGGGAGAGGACCGGCCGCATTGCGCGGATCAACAAGAGCGAACCCGAAATGGTCCCAATAGAGCCCGAAGAGTAAAGGTCCCAAACCAATGCCCGTTTGAATGAACCAACTCTCAACATTTGTGTTGGTGAACTCAATAAAGACCGGAACTCCCACAGGCCCCAGGCTCACCGGCACAGTGCCCGTCGTTATGAATTGGCGCCCGAGGATTCCTCCGGCAGATGCAAACAAGCTGTATTTCTTTTGGAGCAGTATGCTGAATCCGGTTATTCCTGACCAGAAACCGGCGTCCTTCAAAGAAACATCCAAACCACCGATTTCCAAGCTAAAATCCGGGACCATGAATCGCTCAAACTGAATGGGGAGGTTTAAATTTGAGCCTACCCATTGAAAACCTGCCTGCGCATAACTGTTCACTTTGATATTTTTTGTCAACGTGGGAAGATCAAAAGATCCTCCCCGCACAAGGCCCTGAGCAAAAAGGCTGGCCGGAAAGATCAAAAAGAATGCCACGACGACAAACCGCATCCGCTTCATCCGATCCTCCAACTAAACAAAAATCTAAAACTATCTTTCCATGTAACCCCTTCAGTTACGGGTCGCCAAAGACTGTCATTGCGAGCGTAGCGAAGCAATCTCCCAGCTTGGGGGATTGCTGGTGGGACCGGCATCTTGCCGGTCATTCCCAATAGACAGGCGGGACGCCTGTCCCACCATTCACTCCTCGCAATGACAAATCCACGCCCAGCGTGACTGAGTGGTTACTTTTCCATATTCTTTTTTGTATCTTTTGTTTTCTCTCTGATGATATTTCTCACCGCTTCTTCAATCATTCCTTTTTTCGTGATCAGCTCAACAGAACCTTTTGTAATGTATCCGCCTGCGCCGGTCGGGGGCCTGTTTGTGACCTGAGCGGTTTCCTTCAGAAATGTATCGAGAACATTCTGAGTGTTGTAAAGGATTCTCCACATCCTATCGCCGGATTGCGCGCTGAAGAAAATATCATGCTGCTCTTGTGGGTCCCACTGGAGATTATAAAGGGCTGGAATATTTTTGTCTTTCTTGTAACCGAGCCAACTGTCCCGTTGAGTGTAAATCGTCTTATAATTTTCAGCGCGGATACCGCCGAAATCAAGATCTTCAAAATAGATAAATGAATTTCGTTTAGAAGGACCCTTGCCCAGGAACAGATCCGTCTGATCGACGCCATCAAAAATCATCGGCTTGCTTGCCTTGTCCTTCCAGACATGAGGAGGCGCCGGCAGACCGGCTAATTTGGCCGCAGTAGGAAAGATGTCCATATTGGCCACAATTTCGTCACAGCGCCCGCCTGCGGGCACGTGACCCGGCCACCAGACGATGGCCGGAATTCGGAACCCGGCCTCAAAATTGGTGCCCTTGGCGCCTCTGAACGGTGTGTACCCGGCGTCGGGCCAAACATCCACCCAAGCTCCGTTATCCGGGAACCAGACTACCAAAGTGTTATCCGCGATTCCCGCGTCTCGGATAGCCTGCACTACCCGGCCCGAATTGTGGTCCAACTCCATAAGCGAGTCTAGATATGGATGGCCTCCGGGCGCTTTACCTTTCCAATCAGGAGAAGGGATAGTCGGATTATGTAATTTCATAAAACATAAATACATGAAAAAAGGGTTATTATCCTTGGCGTGCGCGTTTATCCATTTAATAGCCGTCTCAGCCATTCGGTTGTCACAAGTGGCCAGGTCCTCGGTGGTGAAGACTTTGGTCTTCTTAGGGGATTGACCTTTTATGCCCTCCCATTCTCCATCATTGTAAGTTTGCTTGAACCATTTCATGTACTCCGGATCATTCCTTGGAAAATCGGGATAAACCTTGGGGTCGGTCCAAGTATATGCATTGGCATAGTAGGGAAGCATGTGGTACATCTCGTCGAAGCCCACGGCTGTCGGGTAGAACTCAGGCCGATCCCCCAGGTGCCATTTGCCGATTTGAACGGATCGGTAACCTGCCTGTCCCAGATACTCTGCCAGAGTGATCTCGTCTTTGTGAATGCCTCCCGGGCTTGCGATGGTAAGCACTTCGCTGAGTCCCGAGCGTACGGGGTATCGTCCGAGAAGAAATGCCGCTCGGCCTGCCGTGCAACTCGCCTGGCCGTAGAAATTGGTAAAGTGCATTCCTTCTTTGGCTAGGCGATCAAGGTGAGGCGTGGGCGCGCCTCGATTGGCCCCGCCACCGTAGACTCCCAAGTCACCCCATCCGACGTCATCAGTCATAATGACTACTATGTTAGGTTTTTTCGGTTCCGTTTTAGTTTGAGCGGCCGTAAGGCCGGGAATCATAATGGCCGCCAGAAACAAAATGATTGTCGCCAAAGTGATAGTGACATTTCTTTTGTCCCACATACTGTTCCTCCCTAAGGTAACGGGCGCATGAAAATCTTTACAAACAGTTCACAATGTCATTTAGAGAATACATGGGCTCAAACTTAGTCCTGCGAGCACACCTCAAAATCAAAATACGATGTAACCAAGCCTGCGCTGCGTCAACGGACCACGCCATGCGCGTTCTGTCGGGGGCTGAGCACAGCCTCAGGCCCCGAAGCTAATCGGTTTTTTCCTTGCTAGATTTCCCCAAAAATGCAGGAATGCAATTGTAAAGAAATGTGCCAAGTAGAGCAAGAATTTTCGCAATATGGTCGGCGACGCTGAGCGCTCTACAGGACACCCGTCTCCAAACAATACATGTCTTTTTTCATCTTCTACTGGCCGCCGGTTACTACGGGGAGATTCTGAGTTTTCACAACCGGTGGCGGATTCCACTTACCCACGAGAACCTCCTGCTTCGGCGCGTACAGGCGCATGGTCACGTTGAAGGTCCCTTTCGGGGCGGGAAGCCAGTTCATTTCTTTATCTTTGCCCGGGCTCTCATTCTGGAAATAGAGGTCGAGCGAACCGTCCGGGTTGTACTTGAAGGGCATCCAACTGCTGACCGCGAAGCGATTGAGGCTGTTCGCTACCTGAAAGCCATCCTGGTCATAGAGAGTGATCGACCAGAACGCGCTCACGGGTGGCATGGCGCCTTTGTCGAAGTGGACAGTGTACTTGTTCAAGCCGTCAAGGGGCTTCCCTGACTCGTCGGCGAGATTCAGAGGATAAATCGCATCTTCAGGCAAGTTGGCGCCAAGGCCCTGCTGGGCGACGATGGCGCGTTTGAGGTAATAATTGCCGTACACTCCCATGGTATCCGTATTCATTGACCAGCCGTTCACTACCTTCGCCAGGCTGGAGACCTTCCATTGCATCAGCTTCTGAGCTTGTTCCGGCACACTTTCGAGAGCCTTTTTGACAGCAGGGTCGATCCTGTCGATGTCGAAACTCTTGCCCGGCTCGATTCCGATCCTCTTCATCAACGCTATAATCGTCTGATCGGTGAGGTGGGGCGGATGCAGCTTGAGCAGTTCAGCTGCGTAAGCGAAAAACTTGCCGGCCGGCATCGTGTCGACCTGGATCTTCGGCGGCGTTTTCATGTCCACTGACGGATCGATCTTGACTTGCGTCGGCTGAAGGGCCTTACCCCACATCGAAAGCGGAGTGACCTTATAGCCTGCCTGAATCTTGTTCACCGCTGGGTAATCTGGTGGACCGTCCGTCTTGGTACGACCAATGACCCAGACATAAGGCGTCGGAGCATCAATGCGCTGGGTGTCTTTCGGCAGTTTGAATTCTTCGATCAACCTATCTTTCAAGTCGGGCCGCCAGCCGGGCGGAATGATAATGAAATTGGCTGCCTGCGTGCCCGTCGTTCGCCATCCCGGAGACGCAAACACGTCTGTCCACATGTCAAGCATTGGAATCAGGTAATAACGGCCGCCTGTATCGGGGACCGACACGATCAAGGGTTCCTTGGTGAGATCGAGCCACGCAGACGAATAGAGAGTATCGAAGTTGGGCCGCACGACCACTCTCATGTCCGCGGTCGGAAACGCCGGAACGTTGTTGAACATGTTCATCGGGCCACCGATGGAACCTTTGCCCGGCTCGACATTGGTTAGCTGCTTTCGAGTCACATCCATCGTGATGAGCGGATAGAAGTAGACGTAAGCCTGGACACCGATGGCATGGGCCTCCTGCTCTGACCTCGCGGCTCCAGCGCTGGTTGGCGCTACAGCGAGGGCCATCAAACAAAACAAGGCTAGAATCGTCACGGTTTCGATTTTAATTGTCTTCATGGTTGGGCGCTCTCCTATTCATTGAATTTTGGCGGCTGGCATTTCCTAAATTCGACGACAAACGCAATTGGCCTTATTTGTTTTTGATGTCTAGCCTAGTTTTTTGATTCTGTCTTGGCAGGAGAATCTAACCCTAGATTCGGCGCCCCCTGAAACTTTCCGTTAACCAAGTCTTTAATCGGCCGACAGTCCTTCGGATCCGTCACCCGCTGGTCTGCGCGAATTCCGCGATTCCACGCTCACTTTGTCTCGAACGGAAAAACCACCTTCCAGTCCTTTTTCATGCTGATAACGACCCAGCCCTTGTTTTGGGCCTCGGCCATCAGCTCTTCGGAGAACCTGCCGACCTTGCTTTCCGGCAGCCCGCCGGCCGGACCGTAAGCATACTCGCGGTCAGAGTCATCGTGAAGGACAAGCATCTTGAGCCTTGGCCCTTGACCCGCGGCTGTCCATTCCAACATCTCCCGATCTCCATCGGAATTACCAAACGAAGCTAATGGCCTCTTGCCAATGAACAGGTTGATAGCGACCGGTTTACCCGCGCGGTCGCTGATAAGAAACTCTTTGGGCAATATCATCAGCGTCGGTTTGCCATTCCGGACCTCGTACTTGGTAGCCATGCTCGATCCCACGACTTGTTCGGGCGCCACTCCATAGACGCTGTTGCTGTAGACTCGCACGAAATCCTGGCCGCCGCCAGTCACAATGTATGTTTTGAAGCCATTGGCGCGCAGATATTCCATTGCCTCAAGCATCGGCTGGTACACGAGATCGGTGTACAAGCGCCGGAAACGCGGGTGCTTCGCTGTCGCCAACCACTGGCGAACAATATCCTGAAACGCTTCGGTGGTCATCCCAGTCTGGGTGGCTGCGATGATACGCGCCCAATCCTGCTTACCGAACTTGGCCATAGCTTCTCTGTCGCCCGCGAGCACGGACCTGAAGGGCTCGGTAGTTTTCAATTCAGGGCGCTCATTGGCCAGAGTTTTCACCCGGGCCAATTCAAATATGGCCTGCGTGTAGAGCGGATGCTCCACCCACAACGTGCCATCCTGGTCGAAGGTGGCAATCCGATCTTCCGGAGCAACGTAATTCGGACCGGACTTATCGGTGGTAGTCTGAACGAATTGAATAATCGCCTGCTTTGATGCGCCGTCATTCCATGAGGGTAGGGGATCTGTCTGCGCGTGCGCATTGTTGATTAGGAGTAGTAGGGCGCATACTGTAACTGCCGCTTGTCTTATTCGAAAGAACGAAGCAACCGGTTTCATAGTTAACTCCTCGGGTGAAATCAAAAAATGAATCTCAGGACTGAATATTGCGATTAGTATTCAATCACTTTTTCGGCGCCGGAGCCGCAAGCGTCAGCGCATCCAAGCGGACCTTCATGCGACGCTTATACTGGTCCGGCACTTCTTCGGCGGCCAGCCCCTTTCTGTACACTTTCTCCGCTTTGGCTCTTTTCCCTTGCTTTTCGTAGATCCCGCCCAGGAGCAGATAGGCATCGGCGTACGCCGGGTATCGAGAGACAATCCCGTCCAGCAGACCGGCCGCGCTGTCAAAATCGCCTTTCTGTTGCTGATAAAAGGCCAGCGTGTAGGCATATCTGGGTTGGTCCGGTCGCAACTGGGCTGCTTTCCTACAAAAACTGACTGCCTCATCGAGTCTGTCTTTCGACAGGATCACGCAGAGATTGTACGCGGCCTGCGCCATCTGAGGGTCGGCTTTCAGGGCCGCCCTGAGATGGCGCTCCGCGGCTTTGGGATCATTCTCCTCGGCCTTGAGCAGGCCCATGTTGAAATTCGCGGCAGCGTTATCGGGAGCCACTTTCAATGCCATCTGCAAAGCCTCATTGGCCTTTTGCTTGTCCCCCATACGAGCGTACGCCATCGCTTGGTTTACCATAACGAGCACGCCTTGGGGTTCCATCTTGAGCGCTGTCTCATACGAAGCAACGGCCTGCTTGAAATCTCCTCGGTCCAGGTAATAGTTTCCCAGATTGTAATGGGATTCCCACTGGTCCGGGCGTGACTGGATTGAAGTTAGATACTCGTCTTTTGCTGCCTCGACTCTCTTCTTGTCAGGACCCTGTGGCGGCAGGTCCGGGTAAGGAGCAAGCGACGCTGCGGCTCTTACGCGGACAAGGCGGCAGCCGTCTCCGGTTGCTTCGATAAGAGCCTGTAGGGCTTCTCTAGTTGGCGCTTGCTGCAAGGCTCCCGCGGCTGCTGAGCGCACGAGCGGCGACGGGTCCTTAATGGACTTGAACAGCATGGGAATAATTTGCGGTTCCGCGGAAGGCGGCACGAGACGGATAAGCGAGGTGGCAACGACCTCGTCTCGATCTTTGCTCTTCAGATAATCTATCATTTGCGGTAGTTTGCCCCAGTCCCGTTTCCGAGCCGCATCGATCAAGCCTGCACGGTGGATCACGGGCTTCTGATAATCCCTTGCCCGCCATTTTCGGACCCACTCGTCTGCCCACTCGGGGCTCTTATCTGCGTGGCACAGATTGCATGCATTCGGCGATTTGAAAGCTATACTGGCCGCAGGAGTGGGGGGAAGCATTGAGTGATCGCTCCGGCGCATCCGGGCAAATTCCGTTGTGGGCATGTGGCATGAAATACACTTATTTCCCGGACCCTCGGCTTTGTGATGCGTGTGTTCAGTTGGATTGCCCACCTTGTCCTTATGGCAGGGCAAGCACGCCTCGTTGGCCTTGTCGTCTGACTTGAACTTGTACCGACCGCTAGAAGTGTGGCAGTGTAGGCAATCGAGCTTGCCGGATTTGACACAGGGGCTCATAAGCCAGGAGGTGTAGGTGTAGTTCTCTCCAAGGTCACGGCCATCGGGGTAATAATCCGGGTTTTCGAGAGTCACCAGATCAAAGTGATCGAAAAACTTGGCCCCAGGTTGGAAAGTATCCGTAAGGACGACTGCCTTGGCATGACAACTGGAGCATGTCGCGTTGTTCTGCTCCTTGGAAAAGTCACGGCCGCCGCGTGTTATTTTGAGGTCTTTCGGAACGGTTCCCTTTGGCGCCGCCTCACAGACACGAATGTGCTCTTCAGCAGGGCCATGGCAGGTCTCGCAGTTTATGCCCGGCTCTCTCCAGACTGTGTTATAAGTGTCAGTTTTTAGGTCGTAATTAGTTGAGATTTGGCTTACATGGCATCCGTAGCACGCAGTATTAAAGGTGTACTGCCATTCTCTCCAATTTATCGGTTCATCGGTCTGGCCTGGAAAGTGGCGCACACCGCTCGCAGCCATATCGAACCATTCCTTCTTGCGCACATCGTAGGCCACGGGTAGTGTTTGCAGACGGCCGCGATCCAGTTTGGTAAGGAAATAGTAGACGTTCTTGCCTCCCAGTACGTGTTCTATCGGATATTTCTTGGAGCCCTCCGGACCTCGTTCAATGACATACCCGGCTTTCTGACTTATATCGGCGAGATAACGGTAATTTCCTATTGAAATATCGTGCTGCTGAGCGGTCAGTTCTCGTGCGGCGAAACCGGTAGTATACGGCTGCATAGCAAGCCCGTGATGGGAGGGCGCCCACAACTGATAGAATTTTTCATGACATTTTCGGCAGCTTACGGAGCCGGTGAAAGCAAGGTCGGTCGTGACCTGGAGAGAAGTCTCCGGCTCTTTACTTGGTCCCGATTGACTGACCGAGTCGGCCGCTTGTTCCGCCAAGAAAAGCGCAAGAATTACGCCATAAAATATAGTTTTTCGCATTGGAATTATTGCGTTAGCTCCGCTTGAGCCTCATGGGCGATTGAAAGTAGCCCGGCAATTTGGCGCCGAGTAACGGTGAAAGGAAAGTTCCTGTTGAGCCCCATAGGGACGACTGAACCGACAGTGGGACGGGCATATGAAAGTGTCTCAGAATTTTTCATGAACCCGAAATCGTGCCGCGATTTTCCCTCACCCTGTCCACTCGTCAATCCCCCCTTTGCTAAAGGGAGGTACGGGGGGATTTTGGCCTAAGCGCAGAAAATCCCCTTAAATCCCCCTTTAAGAAAGAGGGACTTCAAAGCCCCGCTCTCTCTGGGAGAGGGGCAGGGGTGAGGGTGGGAAACAGGCGAGGATTCTTTCATCGTGCCACGATCGCTGCCTAATCCGAAGTTTCTTAACAGTTTCCAAATCGCCGGTCGACTATCAGAGCGTTCATTGGGGACGCGAAAAGCCTCTACACTGAATTAAAGCATATCAGAAGGGTCATTTCACGTCTATTTCTACTTTCTTGATTTTGCCTGTGAACTCGAAGTTGGTCGGGTAAAGTCCCACGGGAGAGCCTGTATCGGTACCGACATCAAAGGTTTCATCGGCAGAGAACATTAAGGGCACTGTTCGCTCAATTCTTCCTTGGGCGGCTAACTCACCGTTGACGAACAATTTGCTTACCCCTCCTTTGCCCATTCCTCCACCATCGTAGGCAAACTCGCACTGGATAGTCGCAGGACCGGCTTCCAGCTTCTTGGGCGAAGTGATAGTAGGCCGCTCGCCTGTGAGGTAATTATATGCGAAAGAAGGTTTTCCATCCTTGAAATAAAGGGACCATCCGCCCACAACGCCCCCTATTGCAGTCACAACTCCTTCCGCCCCGGCCTTTGGGATTTCCACGTCCGCCGTAATCGTGAAGGACCTGTTCTTGGTGTAAGGGGCGCTTACTTCAGGAATACGAACAGCTCCGGCATAAAATGTGAATCTGTTACGATGTCCACCTGCTATCGGTAAATTTGCCCGGTCCACACGATCCCCACCACGATCATCCAGTGGCAACACATTGTGTTTGGCTGCTTCGGCCCAGAACAGGTCCTGCAATGCCCTTAATTTGTCCGGATATTTGTCCGCCAGATTATCCGCTTGGCTGAAATCGTCGGCCAGCTTGTATAGTTCCCATTTTTCGTTGTCGAAACCAAATCCTTTGGCAAATGAAAACTGCCACGGCACTCTTCCATGAAAACAGGAAGCTATCCAGCCGTTGTCATAAAGCGCTCGGTTAGCCATTATTTCGAAATATTGGACGCGACGACGACTGGGAGCCTTGGGATCGTCAAAGCTGTAAAGCATACTTACGCCCTCAATCGGTTTTTGCGGGGCCCCGTTTACCATGGATGGTTCGGAAATACCGACCGCTTCGAGAATGGTGGGCGCTATATCTATGCAGTGATGGAATTGGGACCGCAGGCCGCCCGCATCCTTGATGCGTTTCGGCCAAGCGATCACCATGGGATTGCGAGTCCCGCCAAAATGCGAAGCCACTTGTTTCGTCCACTGGAACGGCGTGTCGCAAGCCCATGCAAACCCGACGGGGTAGTGGTTGTATGCCGTAGGCCCGCCCAATTCATCAAGATGCTTAAGAACAATCGATGGATCCTCGGGGACACCGTTGAGCACACTCATCTCATTGAGAACGCCATAGGGTGTGCCTTCTCCACTGGCGCCGTTGTCTCCTACGATATAGATAAACAGGGTGTTATCGAACACTCCCAGCTCTTTGATGGCGTCCACGAGTCGGCCCACCTCATTGTCCGTTTGGGCGAGGTAGCCGGCATAAATCTCCATTAGTCGAGACGCTATCTTTTTGCGCTCAGGTGTAAGTGATTCCCAAGCTGGAATTTGACTTGGCCGCGGTGTTAATTTGGCATTAGCCGGGACAACTCCGAGTTTCTTCTGGCGCTCGAATATTTGCTCGCGCAGCTTATCCCATCCCCCATCGAACTGCCCTTTGAACTTGTCAGACCACTCCTTTGGCACGTGGTGCGGCGCATGAGTGGCGCCAGGAGCAAAGTAGACGAAGAAAGGCTTCTCTTGCGCAATCGATTTTTGCAGCCGTATCCATGCGATTGCTTGGTCTGCCAAGTCCTGATTTAGCGTGTATCCGGGTTTTTGGGGCCGTTCAATGGCCATGGTCCCATCATAAAGCGGCGGTTCGTACTGATGCGATTCGCCACCGATGAATCCATAAAACTTCTCGAACCCCATTCCGGTCGGCCAGCGATCAAACGGGCCCGCTATGCTGGTCTCCCAGACCGGAGTGTTATGCCATTTCCCCCAAGCTGAGGTGTTGTAACCATGCTGCCGGAGCAACTCGGCTATCGTGGCCGTGCTCTTGGGGATTATGCTGGTATATCCGTCGAAACCGGTTGCCAACTCCGTGATTTGGCCGGCGCCTACGGAGTGATGATTGCGACCCGTCAGCAATGCGGCACGAGTTGGCGAACATAGCGCTGTCGTATGGAATGCATTGTAGCGCAGTCCTTGCTGCGCCAGCCGGTCGAGGTTAGGGGTAGGCGCCGGGCCGCCAAACGTTCCCGCAGCTCCAAATCCCACATCATCGAGCAAGACTATTACGATGTTGGGAGGGTTCGCAGGCGCTTTTATCTCCTTAATCTTGGCAGGCTTCGAATCCTCCCAGGTTCGCTCTACTTGAGCGGGGAGTGGTTTCTCCGGTCTCGGAAGCGTTTCCTGGGCATACGTTCCAATAAAGGAGCCCCACACAAAGCCCAAAGTCACCGCTGAAGCTAGTCCAAATCTAATTATATTTCGACTCATGTTGGATACCTCTTTTCATAGCGGCAATCGCTCAGCCCAATTTTTCCACGAGAGCTGGGCCGCTCGGCATACAAAAGCGCCTTCCGGAATCGGAAGTGAGCTTCAGCGGCCGGAGCCCATCACGACATAAACTTTGGCAATACCTCTTTTTGTCTCTTGCGACTTTTGCCTGATGATAATCCATATCACCAACGAATCAGTTTCCGGCGGTAAAACCCACTTTGACTCGAGCCGGGAATCGCTTGAGCACTTCGAGATAACGGTTGTATTCCATGCCCAAAACAACCGTGGCAGGGATGTGCCTAATACCGACGTTCACGTCCTCTTGAGGGTCCGTATAGAGGTTGACTGTCGTTACTCCTCCGGTTTCGTTCACGATCGCGCCGCTGAAACCGCCCTGATAGCCTCTTGGAAAGAGAGCCTTTTCCAATTCGAGGCTTGAAATAAGTTTGAATTCGTCAATTCGGACTGCGGAGAAATGCGCATTGAGAGTATAAATCCGGCTCCGTCTACTGGACAGGCCATTATCCGCAATCAAAAATGACGCTTGATCTATACCGTCGATGTATCGGTCTTTCGGCACGAACTTTGCCACCTCAGCGCCGGGAGCGCCTCCAATGGAAATGCAGGTATTGAAAAGATCGGCCAAATCGAACAGCCCATCCGACTTTCGTGGTGAGATAACTCCTTTCCAGTAGACGAAAGTCGGCACTCGCACGCCTCCCTCCCAGCTTGATCCTTTGTGGCCGCGGAAAGGCGAACGGCCGTGTGGAGGAACTTCCCCTTCCGGCCCATTGTCGGAGGTGAATATAATAATCGTGTTTTCCAACTGGCCGGTCTCCTCCAGTGAACTGACAAGTCGGCCTAAGATGTCATCAGACTCCACGATGGAGTCGCTAAAGACCGTCCGCGCCGGGGATTTGCCTGCATATTTTTCATTGGGATAGTTGTCAAAATGCGCGGCTCGGGTCGCGTGATACAGGAACCAGGGCTGATTGCTCTTGGCCATCTTCCGGATGAATTTTTCGCTGTAGTTAGCCCAGTCCTGGTCCAGATTGCCCAGGGTCGTGAGATTGATCTCGTATACGTTCTCAACTCCCGGCTTTCCTTTTGCGCAATGGACGTTGTTATGATTGAAGGGGAGCTTTTGCATCAGGGCGAAACGGGAAGGACTGAGCGCTATCTCCGGGTTGAAGTAGATATCACGCCACTCCGTGTACATGTCGGAAACTCCCAGAAAGCCATAATAATCGTCATAGCCGACGTTCTGGGGTAGCGAGCCCTCATTCTCTCCCATGTGCCATTTTCCTACACCCTGAGTCACGTAGCCCAGCTTCCGGAGCACCGATGCGACCGTTACCGCGCCATCCAGACCTCCGGGTTCGCCGTACATCGGCGGCCGAAGCAAACCATGATGAAGAGGATTCTGCCCCAGGTGGATCGTGGCCCGCGTGGGCGTACAGCTCGGCGTGGAATAGGCGGAAGTTAGAATCAGGCCGCCCTGGGCCAGCCGATCCATATTGGGGGTCGGGTTGCCGACTGCTTCGCCTCCGCCGTTGAAGCCCGGATCCATCCAGCCCACATCATCCATAACAAATATGAGTATGTTTGGTTTCTTTCCAAACCTCTTCTCAAGGTCAGCCAGCTTCTGCCTGGCCCCCTTGTCCTGCTCGGTATGGACGATAACGGGTTCCATGTTTTCGGCTATTTTGGTCGGCGGAACATGAAGGTACTGCCCGGGATGATCGTATCCCCTGGCCTTGGTTTGGCCGGTCACAGCGCCCCGCGTGATATCCTCGGCCCAAACCGGACCTAACGACAGGAACACCGCAATCATTACAGCTATAAGAAAATGCTCCGTGAGATCTTTCATCCTTCCGAAGGACCATGTGATCTGTCGTGACACTGCGCCATTCTCCTTTCGAAAACGCGATTTCCATAAAGGCTAAAGCCGCCTTCACGCTGTGCGCTTCCGCATCAATCGACCGATATTTGTAGAACAGGTGAGGGGCGATTTACGAAAACACGTATGCGAACGGGCTGTCAAGTCAATATTTGGATCACCAGAAAGCGCTGTAGATGTGCTCAATAACCGCCGGTCTTGCATCCGTTCAAAAGTGGCGCAAACTGATGAAGAGGAGCCGAGATACTATCTTGAAAACAATGTTCGGCCTAGCCTGCGCCTTCATTGCGATACTCATTCCGGTCGCGGCAGGAGCTACCTCAGACTCGCGGGATATCAAAGGAGCCAGAATTATGGGTGAAACCAGCAGTAGTGTGAAATCCAAACAACAAAGCCAACACAAGGCCAACCGCTTGGCCCGCGAAAAGAGCCCCTATCTGCTTCAACACGCGTACAACCCGGTGGATTGGTACGCATGGGGAGATGAAGCATTTGAAAAGGCCAAGTCGGAAGACAAACCGATATTTCTCTCTATCGGCTACTCGACATGCCACTGGTGCCACGTCATGGAAAAGGAATCGTTTGAAAACGACGAGACCGCAAAGCTTATGAACGATACATTCGTCTCCATCAAGGTGGACAGAGAGGAACGCCCGGACATCGATCACGTGTACATGACCGTGTGCCAGATGATGACAGGGAGCGGCGGCTGGCCTCTGAACATAATTATGACTCCGGATAGAAGGCCCTTTTTCGCGGGGACCTATTTTCCCAAGGAAAGTCGTCACGGAAGACTGGGTTTGGATGAGCTTTCGCGAAAGATCAAAACTCTTTGGACTGGGAGCCGTGATCAGGTGTTGGATTCGTCGGAAAAGGTCATGCTTGCCCTGAACCGGATTCAGGAGGAACCGCCCGGCCAGTCGTTGGGCAAAGACGTTTTGAATACTGCCTTTCGCCAGCTTTCCCAACGTTATGATCCCAGTCATGGCGGCTTCAGTAATGCTCCCAAATTTCCCACGGCGCATAACATGCTATTTTTGCTTCGATATTGGAAACGCGCCGGAGACGACACGGCGCTCCGTATGGTGGAACACACACTTGAGGCTATGCGGCAGGGCGGAATTTACGACCATGTCGGTTTCGGGTTCCATAGATACTCCACGGACGATCGATGGTTGGTCCCGCATTTTGAGAAAATGCTCTACGATCAGGCCATGCTGGCCATGATCTACACCGAGGCGTACCAGGCTACCGGCAAGGAAGAATACGCCAAGACAGCCCATGAAATTTTCGCTTACGTGCTCCGTGATATGAACGCGACTGAGGGCGGCTTCTTTTCCGCGGAAGATGCGGACAGTGAAGGGGTGGAAGGCAAATTCTATGTCTGGACAATGGATGAGATTCGGAATCTGCTCGACGGCCCAGAGTTGGAACTCATGACCGAAGTGTACCGGGTCGCTGAGGAGGGCAATTTCCACGAAGAAGCGACCGGACGTCTCACCGGGAGCAACATACTTCATATGAGGCAATCGCTCCCACAGACAGCTTCGAGGCTGGGGATTTCGCCGGCAGAGCTTGAAGCCAAACTGGACAGGGCGCGCGAGAAGCTCTTCAAGGCGCGGGAAAAGCGAATACATCCTCATAAGGACGACAAGATATTGACTGATTGGAACGGCCTCATGATAGCGGCGTTGTCTAAAGCGGCCCAGGTCTTTGACCGGCCTGAGTATTCAGACGCGGCAATGAAAGCCGCGGACTTTATCCTGACTACGCTGCGTGCTCCTGATGGCCGGCTGATGCACAGATATCGTGACGGAGAAGCCGGCTTGCCCTCACACGTTGATGATTATGCGTTCATGATATGGGGACTTCTGGAATTGTACGAGGCCACTTTTAAAGTTGATTATTTGAAGGCTGCGCTAGACCTAAACAAGGTATTTCTTCAGTATTTTTGGGATGCGGAAAGGGGAGGGTTCTATTTCACCTCGACTGATGGGTCGGAGCTGCCGGTGAGAAAAAAGGAGATCTATGACGGCGCCACGCCTTCCGGAAATTCGGTGGCCGCTCTGAACCTGCTTCGATTGAACCGTGTTACTGGCGATCCTGAATTTGACAAGCTGGCGGACATGTTGGGACGTGCCTTCTCCGGGAGCGTCGATCAGTTCCCTTCCGCTTACACTCAATTGCTCGTGGCGCTGGAATTCAGCATCGGGCCCTCGCATGAAATAGTGATCACAGGTCGAGCCGGAGCGTCGGATACCGCACGCCTATTGAATGAGCTGAGAAAGCCTTTCCTCCCCAACAAGGTGGTCCTGTTCCGTGCTGCCGATGGCGAATCTTCCGAAATTGCCGGTATCGCGCCCTATACAAAAGATCAGAAGCCGCTGGACGGCAAAGCAACGGCATACGTGTGCGCAAACTTCAGTTGCGAAATGCCCACGAGTGACCCGGCCAAGATGATGGAATTGTTGAGTAAATAGGCGGACTGGTGGAGAGTGTGGGGCAGGCTTTCCAGCCTGCTTTTTCCAAGCCCAAATCAAGGCAGGCTGGAAAGCCTGCCCCACAAAGGCAATGTCTCTGTAATCAAGCCTGTTGCCCATACCCCGACCGCTTCTGTAGGCGGAGACCCATGCGTCTGCCCTGGGCGGACACGCGGGTCCGCCCCTACAGAAGAAGGCCGAATTTAAGTCAACCTGATTCCTTCCACCTCCACGTTTTCTCCTCGCCAACTTCTTTTCCTCCTGCTATAAAAATAGTTTCCGATTTATTGAGCGCACGCGGCGCCTTACGTACTTGGGACCGCATTGTAAGAAAGAAAAACGGATAGTGAGACAGCCTGCAATTTTCGGATTCGCGTGACCAGCATTCTATCCGTCATTCCTGCGGAAGCAGGAATCCAGATATTATTCTCGCTTTCGCGGGAATCCAGCCCTGGACCCCGGCTTTCGCCGGGGTGACGGAACAAGCGCCTTTCACCACGCGCACGAAAATTCATCTGCCTCCACTACTGAAAAGCCACTTCCTATCGAAGAACCTGGAGGACCTTTCATGACCCTTTTGGATAAACAACCACTGGATGAACTCTGTATCAATACCATGCGAATGCTGTCCATCGACGCCGTTCAGCAGGCCAATTCCGGGCACCCCGGTCTTCCGCTCGGGGCCGCGACCATGGCGTACGTGCTCTGGACCAGATATTTGCGGCATAACCCTTCAAATGCGCTCTGGCCTAATCGAGACCGGTACGTCCATTCCGCGGGGCATGGTTCTGCCCTTCTGTACGCTTTCCTGCATCTGAGCGGGCATGATTTGTCTTTGGATGACATCAAGAATTTTCGGCAGTGGCAAAGCAAAACTCCGGGTCATCCCGAGCGTGACGTGCGTATAGGTGTTGAATCCACGACCGGGCCCCTGGGTCAAGGGTTCGGAATGGGTGTTGGTATGGCGTTGGCTGAACGCTATCTGGCCGCGAATTTTAACCGACCGGGATTCCCCATAGTGGATCATTACACGTACGGGATAGTCTCGGACGGCGATCTTATGGAAGGTGTCGCTTCCGAAGCCGCTTCGTTCGCAGGACATCTCCGGCTGGGAAAACTCATCTATCTATATGACGACAATAATATTTGCATCGAAGGAGATACTAACCTGTGTGTCACCGAGGACGTCGCCGCGCGCTTCTTGGCATACGGCTGGCACGTCCAAGGGATAGCGGACGGAAACGATATTGCCGCTATAGATGCGGCTATCCGCGATGCTCGGGATGAGACCGAACGGCCTTCCCTGATCCTGGTCAGGAGCCACATAGGTTATGGCAGCCCAAAGCAGGATAAGTCGTCCGCGCATGGGGAGCCTCTCGGCGAAGAGGCCCTCAAAGCTACCAAGGAGTTCTTCGGTTGGCCGCAGGAGCCACGATTCTATGTTCCTGAAAAGGCCCTGGCGCATTTTCGTGAGGCTGTCGATCAAGGTCGAAAGTGGGAAGAACAGTGGAAGGAGATGTTTGCCAGGTACCGAGCAGAATTTCCGGCTGAGGCTGAAAGGTTCGAGCAGCAGACAAAGGGCGAGCTCCCGACCGATTGGGACGCGGATATTCCTGTTTTCAGCCCGAAAGACGGCTCAATGGCGACCCGCGCGGCTTCGGGAAAAGCTCTGAACGCCATCGCCAAACGTGTACCCGGTCTAATCGGAGGTTCAGGCGATCTCGCTCCCTCGACCAATACGCTCATCTCCGGCTCGGACGACCAGGCTTTCGAGAAACCAGGCGGGCGCAATATCAGATTCGGTGTCCGGGAACATGGTATGGCCGCGGCAGTAAATGGCATGGCTCTGCATGGCGGAGTCATACCTTACGGAGCTACGTTTCTCGTCTTTTCGGATTACATGAAGCCGTCTTTGCGACTGTCGGCGTTGATGGACGCTCATTCCATTTTCATTTTCACCCACGACAGCATCGGGCTGGGAGAAGACGGCCCGACGCATCAACCGGTGGAGCATTTGGCCGCTCTGAGGGCGATACCGAATTTCACTGTAATCAGACCCGCGGACGCCAACGAGACCGCGGAAGCATGGCGAATCGCAATGCAGCGTCGCGGGCCGGTCGCGCTGATACTGACCCGGCAGAAGCTGCCCATTTTGGATCAGGAGCGCTATTCACCCTCCAGCGGGCTGGCCAAAGGAGCGTATATTCTGTCCGACACGGATGGAAAACCGGACATGCTGTTGATAGCGACCGGCTCGGAAGTAGCTTTAGCGCTCAAGGCGCAGGAAAAGCTCGCATCGGAGAAAGGAATCAAGGCGCGGGTGATTTCAATGCCGTCCTGGGAGCTTTTTGAGGAACAATCCCCACAATATCGGAATAAGGTTTTGCCGCCGGATGTTCCGGTTCGGCTAGCGATTGAGGCCGGTTCGCCACTGGGATGGAAACAATGGGTCGGGGATCGAGGCGACATTATTGCAGTCGATCGCTTTGGCGCTTCCGCTCCGGGGGATCAAGTGCTGAGTCACTACGGATTCAATGTTGACAATGTGGTCGCCCGGGCTGTCGCTCTAATTGAGAAGAACCGCTGATCAAAGAGTAATCACCGCAGAGATCGCGGAGATCGCGGAGAAAGGTCCCGTAGGATGCGGTGACCAAAGGGAACCGCATCATTCAAGGTTTTCACGACCGATGCGGTTCGTTTCACTCACCACATCCTACCTTTGCTTTTATCTGCGCCCTCTGCGGTGAATGATTTCCTATCCTTCTTCTTCCAGCAGCATTTTGCCTATTTGTTCGATGATTGTTTCAACCCAATGTTCCGGGTAGGTTGCGGCAAGAAACCGGAGATTATAATGCCGGAGTCCCCACCGCCAGACCATTGCGTCGGCCCGGCATTCCAGCTTTTCCCTGAATCGTGATCTGTCGCCTCGGGACGTCGGCCACTCCTTTTCCGGGGGCCGTTCCGCCACCACATGGCCCAATTCCCTCAGAAAAGCCCCGATGAAGAGGTCTTCCGGCCACTGAAAGTGCTCTTGATATACGACAATAGTGTATTTCCGGAGGTGGATCGGTCCCTCAGTCCTTGTTTGCATACCCAACGGCAGCGAAGGATCGGGCATGACCTTGACCGACAACGATCTCGCGCCCTTCAGGAAAAGATCGAGGACCTCTTCGGGAAGAATGGAAAATATCTTTTCAAACCGATCCGTGGAAATAGGGGATGATCCGTTATCATTTCGCGAGCGTTCTATTTGCACATGCTCTCGCACATATTTCGCGACAGCATCGGTTTTTTGCGTCATCTTCCGGTGTTCCGTGGAAATTCCGAGAACTCGAGCATTACCACAAGCTTGTGAAAGGCCCGGTTCCCGTCCGGCGAGGCTCCGCTTCGGGAGTCACGGCTGCGCTTTGCCATTTTGCCAGAAGCTCGCGGTATTCCTGATTCGCAGGATCCATTGCCAGGGCCTTCTTTAGTGTTCGGATCGCGTCCTGATTCCTGTTCAGGGCTTGTTGCACTTCGGCAAGATTCTCCAGCATGTCAGGACTGTTACCCCCCGTGAGCTCCATGGCTTTTTCGGCCATGCTCAAGGCCAGTTGAGGATTATGAAATGACGGATCGGTCGCCAGGGCATACAAAAGAGCCAGCGACGCATAGGCAGGCGCAAATTTCTTGTCCAATTCAAGGGCCTTTTCAAAGTCTTTCAGAGCAAGCTCATATTCGCCCAACTTCCTATAGGCGGTTCCCCGGTCTTTATATAGAATCGGAGAAGACTGATTCATTTCAATTACTTTGCTGAATTCATCCACCGCCTTTTCGTGACGCCCTTTTCCACTGAGCGCCATGCCCCGGTTATGATAGGCCGACATTGATTTCGAGTTCAATTCGATCGCCTTATCAAAGTCTCCGAGCGCCTTGTCGAATTGTTTTTTTCTCAGATAAGCTACTCCGCGATTGTTGAAAAACATGTCTTTAGAGCCATCAAGCTCGATGGCTCGATCGAAGTCCTCCAGAGCGCGGCCGTATTCATGCTTCCCGTTTAGAGCGAACCCTCTGTTATTATAATAACGCGCGTCTTTCGGATTGAGGCGGATTGCTTTATCAAAGTCTTTGATGGCGTTTGTATAGTCGAGCTTCGCATTGAATGCGAATCCTCTTGTGTTGTAACCCTCCGGAGACATCGGGTCCAGTTTTACCGCTATATCCAGAGTTTCCAGCGCCTTGTCGTAGTCGTTGGTCGCGTTGTATGCGAATCCGAGTCGGGTAAAAGCAGCGGCAAAACCTGGGTCAAGTTTTATAGCTTGAACCAAGTCACCGATCGCGGATTGGGGATTTCCCCGTTTCAAGTAGATCTCGCCCCGCTTCGCCCAAGCATGGGCTGATTTGGGCTGCAGTTTAAGCGCATCAGAAAATCGGTTAAGTGCGTCATCCAGATTTCCCGCGTCTTCCGCGTCCAGTCCGGCGCGAAACAAATCCGCGAACCCTGTGGCCGAGGCTTTAGTAAAGCCCGCAACAATTACCGCAACGGCTGCTACGATTGGTAAGAGCGATTTGGTCAGGAACATGCTTTCTCCCGGCTATTGTAACAACCGCAATCAGATGGCTAATCCGTCCCGGCTGCTGAACAACTCCCCGTTGTCTATACTTTGTTTGGTCGAGCTTGGCAAGAGAGTGGAAGGCGGGATGGTCCCGCTATGCGCTTAAAGGCCCCGGGGTTCTGGTTCCCGGGCGCAACTTGGAACTACAGAACCACATAGTGGAACCGGCATCCGAAGCCGTCTCAAAATTGGCTCACGGGATTACGTAGGGGCGCTTCGAGAAGCGCCCCTAATTTCGGGCGGTTCACAAACCGCTCCTACAGACGGTGTTACAGAATCGTCGGCTTTTGAGACAGTTTCATCCTGCGGGCATATTGTACGGGACCGGCAAGATGCCGGTCCTAGTATGAAATTACAAGAAAAAGATAAAGCTCCCGAATTTTCGTCAAATCGGGAGCCATGTTGGTTTTGAAAAATCGCCCTTGGCAAGGCGCCGGTTTCACTGAAACCGTTGCTTCTAATACACATACCAATATCCGGAAGGATAATAGGTATAGTAACTGTACGGATTGTACCGGTACACGTATGGCCTATAGTAGTACGAACGGTACGAGTATGGTCGATAATTGAAGGAACGGTACGGATAGTACCCGCCCCCATAAAAGCCACCGCGGAAGCCCCCTCTCCAATGGACCAATGAAGCCGGGACCGCGCCGCCCGAGTTGTCCACGGCGAGAGAGATCACCTGAGGACTGACTCCGGTGGTCGACCCCGCATTGGTCCAGTTGGGGTAAAGCATGGCCGTTGCCATGAGGGCGACGCCTAGCATCACATATGTTGAAATTCTCATTTACTGACCTCACTTTCGGCATTTCCGTATAAGGGAATCCGCCTAGCGCATAAGTAGTCGCTTATCCTCCCCTTTTATAATTAGATGCAGAACTCGCCTGACGGATTCATAGAAATGGACAGATGAATACAATGAAAACAATACAGGCTTGAATCTGCCCCAAGAATCGCTGGGCAGCCCCGATAATGTCCAGGTGTTATTCCAAATACGATCGAGCCTGTTCGTGGACGGTCGCGCTGACGTCACGGGGCACCTTATCAACAATTCTCGCCAAGGCTAATTTTACTTTGGCCTGTAAATCCGGCTTCAGCCTCCGGACCTGCTGGAAAGTGTTTAGCAATCGACTGGCTGTATAAGCGTTAATTGCAGCCAATTCAATCAGTGTGTTTGTCAGCCAGTGTATTCCTTCATCCGTCCACACCATTTTATTGTTTGCGGCCATTGAGAAGAACAGCGCCCTGACCCATGTCGGTTGATTGATATCGAATGTGGGTCGCTTTTTCTCGGCTTCGATCATCTCGAAAACATCTTCACGCGTGCCCCCTCCTACAATGCGCAGATAATTAGCATAACCGCTTACGTGTCCGTGCCAGGCCGTGTAAGCCTTCTCCAGTGTCTCTCGACGCAATTCGGAAGAGCTTCGATTTAGAAGCAATAGGGCAGCGACCCGGTCCGTGGCTGTGGTCGCGGATTGATAGTGTTTCATTATCAACTCATGGCTTTCCGCGGAATCATCAATAGCGATCAAATCCAGCAGCACATTCTTGAGAATCCGCTCCTCGATACCGTCGCGGGGCGACTGACGAGGCTTGTAAGAATCCAATTCGTGGAATGATTCCAACAGCTCACTCCTGTAAGATCTGTTTATCTCCAGCATGAGCTTTTCCCTTGCCGCAGCTAATTCAGGGAACCAGGCCGCGTATTTTCGATCCAGCGGTTGTTCCTCAATACGTAGAAGGTATATTCTCAGACCTGGCGGCAAACTCCGGTCAGCCAGGATTTCTCCATAAAGCGAGACCCACTCGCTCTCTACTTCGTGCGCCGGGTCCAACAGCAGCGCAATACGCTGGTCATCCGCAAGGCGGCGCATCGCTTCCACTCGATTGAACGCATTGTTATCCAGACAGGCCTGCAGCCGCAGCGCTTCAGGAGTGGCATTTTCGTGTCGGAATGCGCCGTAAAAGGAGTAGTCTCGGTTCAGCGATACAACCGCCGGAGGTTCTTGTATATTTTTGAAAACCAGGTCCGCTGTTTTTGCTTTGATCTCGAATACCTTTTCCGTTCCGGAAATTGTTTCACCCCGTTCGTCTATCAGGGCCAACTCGATGGGAAGGTGGAACGCCGGTTCCTTTGCATCTGAATTTTGGCTGAACTGAATGCTGAATCGCTTCGTGGATTCATTGTAGTCAGTGCGTGCGGTTACTTCCGGATAACCGAGTCTGAACAGCCACGCCTGTTTGAATTGATCCAGAGAACGGCCTGAAACTTCCTCGAAGCATGAGAAGAACTGATCGGTGTTGGCATTGGCGTGCCTATAACGTGAAAAATACAACTCTTTACCGGCCCGGAAATTGTCTTTGCCCAAGATTAGCCTTAACATCCTGATGACTTCCGCGGCCTTGACATAAGTGACTCCGTCAATCAATTCATCAGGATCGTTGAATGCCTCTCTCACAATCCGGCCGGCCCTTCCGCTGTCCTCTATGGCCAATGGACCCATCAGAGGATTCCGAATGCTATCTACCTGATTTAACCTAATGAATGCGGCGTTGAAAAGATCGGCCGAGAACTGGCGCTCCACATCAACAGTGTAAGCTTCGTTCAGCCATACGTCGAAAGGCGTTTCCATAGTGGTTTCGCTGCCGCACTGGTTATGTTCGAACTCGTGGACAATAACTCCGTGAACGTACAGCAGATTTTGGTCCAAAGTGTGCTCGTCTATGAGAGCGGCGTCCGTAACAATTGTCGTGTTTCCCATATTTTCCATGCCGCCGAAATTGGACTTTGTCATACAGATGGTCCGGTAAGTATCCAAGCGGTATTCGTAGTTTTGCGTTCGTTTTGTCCAAAGCACAGCCTGTTTCAATATATCCATAGGGATCCGGGCGTGAGCAGCCCGCCCGGGCGGAACAAGATATTCCAATCGCACGGTTCGACCATTCTCGTAGGTGACGGTTTCTACCAGCATGTCCCATGTCCCGACACAGATTAGAAACAAGTACGGCGCCATAGGGATGGTATTCTCGTATCTGATAAGCTGTCTCGAAGGATCGTCCGGCTTGGGAACGGGCTTGCCTTCCGGATTCAGCTCACGACTGATATTGCCGTTGCTAATCAGGTGGGTGTATCGCGCGTCCGCCTCGATAGTGGTGGTCATCTTGCATTTTGCTCGACAATCGTCATAGATCGGCATTATGCGCTGAAAGCCCCACTGCTGGCATTGGGACATGTACTGCTGAGGCGCTCCCGGCGGCGTCGCGTCTTTATAGATTCCTTCCAGGATGTGATCCGAGGGGATACACCGGGTCGTGGTTCGCACACGAAATCGGGCGCCGGAATACACGCGGCTAGGTAGCGGAATAACAAGTTTGTTATCCTGCCGCCGGTAGTCAAACTCCAGCGACATGCCCAGGTCTTCGAGATGGTGGTCATCCGACAACCATTCTATCTTAACGATGTCGAGGTCCTTTGCGTCGAGTTCGATCTGATCCAAAGGTTCTTTTGGGCTAATATCCAGCACATTGACAGCTTCTACAAAATCATCCTTAAAATTCAAATAAATAGTGAGATGATTTAGCTTTACCGGCGCCTCGCCAAAATCTTCACGTCTGTATTTGAAATACTGCTCTTCCAATTGTTTTTCACTCCTTCCTAGACCGCGGCCCGCATTTCACTGACGCTGACTTCGGCTTTTGCGGGTCTATTGGTGATGGCGATGAGAAGCAGTATAGTGGCGGCAATGCCTATGGAAGTGACTCCCAAGGTAGTGAAAATAGCTTCTATTCCCCAGACGGACTGTACCCATGCAGCCACCTGGACTGCCAGTGAGCCTACACCGAAAGTGAGGACGAATTTCAGCCCAAATGCGGAATGATGCCACCTCTTGGGTGTCAGCCGCGCGACAAGAGTATTTTCGCAGGGTTGATTACCGAGGAGGAAAAAGAAGTATGCCATGGAAACTCCAGCCAAGGGGAACCCTTGACTCATTGCCATAAGAAATGCCAACGGGATACAGGCGGCATGAAAAGCCAGATACGTGAATCTGGGATCATATCGCTCGCCTGCATGGCCACCGATGTATTGCCCGATCATACCGACCGTGTACACCACAGATGTAACTAAGGTAGCGACCAGGTTGCTGGATAGTCCGCCTGACCAAATACCAGACGCGGTTTGAAGAATACGTGCGCCTTTTAACTCCAGGTAGGACGGAAGTATTACCGTGGCGCCTGTAAACGCCAGGCCCGCCAATCCTCCTGCTATAAGCAGAACAACTAATGCTCCTATACGTCCGCTGTCGTTATTCGACTCTTTCTTCTCTTCTTCCATCTGCGTCTTGACCAGGGGGAATAGTATCATGAGCATTAGTCCTGCCAAATTTAATACTCCAAGCGCCAAAAAAGCCGCTCGCGGCCCTGAGATCCAATTGATAATCCCTGTTGATATTGGAGCAATAACCAATCCCAGGCCTCCAAAAACCGCATTGTACCCCATTGCAACGGTAAGTCGCTTAACTCCTTTCGAGATAAGGCCCATCCCTATGGGATGATAGATCCCGGTGAAAAGTCCAACGCCCGCCAGAGCCATAGAGAGCTCCCAGGGCGAATTCGCCCATAGAGCAGCGGCCAGGCCGCTTATCCCAGCCCCGAGGAACATCACAACCATCAGTATGCGTCCGCCTACGCGATCTCCGGCCAGTCCCCAGGGAAGGGCGGTAACTCCAAAAAGAAGATACTGCCAAAAGGAAAGAGCCAAGATTTGCGCGAGCTCCAAGTGTAAACTTGCCTTAAGAGGCAGGACAAGAGCCGGGAAAACGGCCAGATTATAATGCGACATCATATGTCCGAAATTGGCGATTATCAGTATACGTTTCTCAGAAGATTCCAAGCTATGCGACCTCCGAAAAAAAAAATAGCGAGCGCCGATCTCCCAGCCTCCCGCGGCGCCGCCTCAATATATCCCTTTTTTGGGGCTTGGTCGATGCTCATGCCGCGCCGGCCGGTTGACGGCTTCTCGCCAGTGAACATATTAGTGTTAATGAATTAAAAAGGGGGAATTGGTTTGACCCCCGGGGGAGGAGAAGGCATGGCAATCAAATTCGAATGGGAAACCGATTTAGAGAAAGCGTTATCTCGTGCCAGGGCTGAGAAGAAGCATGTTATTCTGGATTTTTTCAATCCTGGCTGAATCGGCTGTCAACAAATGGATGCGGTTACGTATCCGGACGACAAAGTTGGTAGCTTCATGAAAGACAGAGTGATTCCGGTCAGGGTACTCTATGATCACAAGCCCCTGTCGGACGATTTCAACGTGAAATGGACCCCCACCATCGTCACGCTAAATGAAGAGGGCAAAGAGAGCCATCGAACAGTGGGGTTTTTGGCCCCCGAAGAACTGATACCTTCGTTACTGTTGGGAATCGGGAAATCTCATTTCGAGGCGGGCCGGTTTGACGAAGCAATTGCCGTTTTCGATGAGCTTTTGGGCCAATATCCGAAGAGCGACTCCGCGCCTGAGGGTATCTATCTGCGGGGAGTAGCGCTTTACAAAAATACAAAGGACCCAAAGCCCCTCAAGGGAGCATATGAAAAACTTGCTGCGGAATATCCGGATACACAGTGGACAAAGAGGGCTTATCCATATAGATTGCTTTGAAAGAAAATAAGGTGAACGTTACCGGGGGAACCGATTCGCGGTTTCTCACCCGGAGCGGTTTTTCATCAGCGTCACAATCACCTTTCAGGTGATCGTGAATATTTTTGTCTAATCTCCGGGGCTATATCCTGCGATGAATGAGCAGATAATTTCCGGCGCAACGGGAAAGCAACGTGTAACTTCCGGCGTAACCCAATTGGATCGTCTCTTGGGGGGGCTGTTTATCGGCGATAATGTCGTCTGGCACGATGACGCCGGCAGTCTTGCGTCTGTGTTCTGCCTTAACTTTCTCCAAGCTTCAGAGAAGCTTGCCAAGCCTATAATATACGTGAGCTTCGACCGCTCGCCTCGCAATTTGCTGGAAAAACTGGGGCCTCTCGCGGAATATCCAAATCTCACTATCCTGGATTGTTTCACATGGGGCAAAGGGGCCGGTTCTGATATTTTCTTACGATTCTATGCCGACAATCATCCTGAATGGCCTTGTAGAGTAGTGCGGGTGGAAGAACCGCGTAACGTTAAAATGGTAATGGACGCGGTATACGGGCTTCACGCTACCTTGACCGATGACGTTCGGCTTGTCTTCGAAAGCATCACCGGTATGCAGGAACTCTGGGGGGGAGAAGACGATATTGTTAAATTTTATAGCCATTCGTGCCCCCGTCTCTATGAGCTTAATACGGTAGCTTATTGGGTCCTGGAAAAGGATGCGCACTCAACCCGACTTCGGGCTCAAATAAATCAAATTGCGCAAGTGGCGATTGAATTGTCGATAAAAAGGGGCGCCACATCATTGACGATATTGAAAGCGGAGAATCGAAGCCTTGATGCTCAGCACAAGCCTTACGGGTATTGGACAAGGGATCTCACGGTAGCCTTCGAAGATGAAAAACACACCTCCGGAAGAATCGAATTGGGACAGCGCCTCAAGGAAGTGCGCACTAGAAGAGGATTCTCTCAAACTGAGCTTGCCCGACTGGTGGGAGTAACGCCAAGCACCATCTCCCAAGTGGAAAGCAATCTTATCTACCCCTCTCTCCCTGCGCTCCTAAAAATGGCGGAGGTCCTAGCCGTTGACGTCCGGTCATTCTTTGAGGCAGGCGCCGGGTCAACGAAACGGCTCGTCTTTCCTGCTACCGAGGCGACGGATGTCAAAATTTCGGAGATGCCCGGCGGCACGGTTTTGGCCCGATCTTTGATCCCATTGGACTTTGACGGCAATGCCGAGCCGTACCTTATCGAAATCCCGCCCGATACGAAAATTTCTTCTCATTTCTTTGTCCATAAAGGAGATGAAATCGGCTACCTGCTTGGCGGGAAGCTCCAGATGAAGGCTGGTAACACTATGCACAAGCTCCGCACGGGTGACCTGGTTTACCTTACCTCTGAAACACCTACGGAGTGGGTTAACCCCGGCCCGGCTTCCGCGCGATTGTTATGGATTAAAATTAGGAAATAAGTGGAGGGGCTCGGCCGAGACTCGACAAAAAGTATTTAGAGACAGTCCCGGCCGTGCGACCTCCGGCTTCAATGCTCAGGTTCAGCTTCGAGCAGGGGGCTAACTGGCCGATATTCTCCTAGCCATCTGCCCGTCCCCACTCAAAATAGCGTCGATTTCTTTGCGGTCCGAGTCCATAACATAGGGTATTCCTGAGACCTCTGTCGCTTCGCGAGTCAACGAGACCAGGTCGTCTCGATCGATGTACTGAAGAGCGAATTTCCGGGCCCCGGCCATTAACTGCTGCAATCCTTGACGCAGTCTGTCAACGTAAGAATACAAGCCAATAGCGCCGGCGGGCAGCTTCATGAAATCGTTTCCAAAACGTTCTTTAAGCTGGGCTCCCACAGCGAAGAGATTGAGGTAACCTTCTTCAACGTTCTTGCCTTCCAATTCCATTTTTTCGGCTACCTGCCTTCCGTTCGTCTTACCCACCATGGCCGCGGCCATCAGGGCCCGTCCAAGGCATATGGCCTTAACATAGGGGGCGCCAAGCGCCAGAGCCTTAAAAATGTGGTCTTCGAGAGACAAACCGCCTGCGATGGCTATCGGCGGTATATAAGCGCCTTGAGCATTGAGACGCTCGCACATTTGGTAAGTCAGACACTCGAGGTATACTGTCGGAATGCCCCATTCGTTCATCATTCGCCAGGGACTCATGCCGGTGCCTCCGCCCGCGCCGTCAATAGTCAAAAGGTCGATTCGAGCGTTGGAGGCAAACTTGATAGCCCTGGCCAGGTCCGCAGGCCGATACGCGCCCGTTTTCAAAGTTACATATTTGGCTCCCAATCCACGTAGCCGTTCGACTTCCTTATAGAAAGATTCTTCTTCAACCATGCCGAGCCTGGAATGACGCTCGAATTCATTAATACCGCCTGACTCGAAAGCTTTTCGCGCCGCGGACGTCGTTGGATCGGGCAAAACGATGTAACCGCGTTCCTTCAACTGCATGGCGCGTTCAACCGTCGTAAGCTGAACCTCACCGCCTATGTCTTTGGCGCCCTGGCCCCATTTGAGTTCGAAAATTTCCACTCCGAGCTTTTCGATCACATACTCGGGAACTCCCAGCTTTGTGTCCTCGACATTGGCCTGAACAATGATGCCGCCTTTCCCTTCATTCCACTTCCTGTATGAATTCACGCGACGTTCCATTTCCGGTGATTTCACGACCTTTCCGTTCTTGAATTCTGCGTGCTTGTCCATCCCGCAGATATTCTCACCGGCAACGACCACCACGCCGGAAATGGCCGCGCCGGCCGCAATGTCCTCCCAATTGATTCGGCCTATATAGGTCGAACCCACGGCCCCGGTAAAGACCGGGAAGTCCAGTTTAATACCTCCATCCGCCCCCAGAGCGGTTTTGCAGTCTACGACCGGGAAGATTGCCTTATCAGAGTCAGCCTCAATACCGACCGCGCCGACGCACGTTCCCTGTATGTTAAAATGCGAATAATCCACAGGGTAATCTTTGTCGGCTCCTGCAGTGATTTTGCCGTACGGAGCTGGATAAATGGTTTCTCGCCCTCGAATGGCTGAACGTCCGATTTCACACGGTCCGGGGCACCCGTCCAGGCAGGTTACGCACATGCCGGAAATAGGCGCCGGTTCCACTCTTGTTTTGGTCTTAGTAGCTGCGCTTCGATTAGGTTTGCTGAACGACATAGGTCTGCCTCCATTTAGAGTATTTGACGCCTTCTTTCCGTTGGGAAATGGACGCTTACGATTTCGGCACGATAGAGACCTTCAAGGCTGATTAACTTATACTAAGGCTCAACAGCCCCATGTTAGTTCTAGTGTGCCACAGTGAGTTGAACTAAGTGTTAGCCAAGATACATTAGTATAGAATACAGTCAATCAACCACACTAAGCTAGCCCGAGGTGATGTTAGTTATAATTAACCCATCTGTCAACAAATATAGCCACTTAAATAACCTAGTTAAATGTTAGTATAGCTAATAAGAATTAAATCGGCTACGGCGCTTCCGTATCGTGCGGCGAGGAAAGTTGTTCCTTTCTTTATTAATCCGGAGCAGCGTATGTTAGAATAGATCATAGGCCGGAACGCGAGCTGGGCGAAGCCGCCTGGCTGAATGCCGGCGCACTTGTTCGCATCTGAAAATTCGGGCCGTCTCGCAATTAAATCGCAAAAGAGGTTGTCATTATGAGCGACGTCTATCATCACTTGGCCAAGAAGCTCGACGAAATGCCAAACGGATATCCTGCTACGGAAAGCGGAGTGGAACTGAAAATTCTGCGGAAGATTTTCAATCCGGAAGAAGCTGAATTCTGGCTTAAGCTGAAGCCGATTCCTGAAACCGCCGAAGCCATAGCTGAAAGATTGAGCGCCCCGTCGGATGAGATTCAGAGCAAGCTCGACAATATGGTCCTAAAAGGCGAAATCGCTTCTACAAAGATAATTGACAATCAAGTCTATATGCAAATGCCATTTGTAATAGGGATCTTCGAGTTCCAACTGAATCGAATCGATAAGGAATTTACCGACATGGTCGAGGAGTACGCTCCGGCCTTATTGTCGCGTCTTGGAGGCTTTGCTCCGTCGTTGACTCGCGTCGTGCCAGTGAACGCCGCGATTGACGCCCAGCACCAAGTTCATCGCTACGAAGACGTCAGACTGATGCTCGAAAAGGCAAAGTCCTTTCAGTTGCAGGATTGCATTTGCAGGAAGGAAGCCGCGTTACAAGGCCATCAGTGTAAGCATTCCGTCGATGTCTGCCTCGGCCTCTCCAACCAGAAGGATGGATTCGACAAGTACCCTATGGGTAAGATCATTTCCAGGGAAGAAGCTATGCAGGTAATGGCCAAGGCTGAAGAAGAAGGCCTTGTGCACACCACCTACAATGTGAAATCAGGTCACATGTATGTGTGTAATTGTTGTACCTGCTGCTGCGGAATTCTCCGGGGAGTAAAACACTTCAATGCGCCCTATTTGATGGCCAAGAGCAATTTTGTCGCTCAGATTGACCGGGAGGAATGCGCAGCGTGTGGCGTATGCGCGGACGAGCGTTGCCCAATGCAGGCTATTGCCGAGGAAGACAGTTCATATCAAGTTCTCTCTGAGCGATGCATTGGATGCGGGGTCTGCGCTGGAACGTGCCCTACAGGTGCCATCAGCCTGATCCCAAGACCGGAAACAGATCGTGACGAGCCGCCGGCAAACCTGATGGACTGGGCCGGCAAACGCGCAGCCAGTCGCGGAATCAAGATAATAGTCTGAAGCGTATGGACAAAAGAGCCCGGATTCGCAAACTAGGGGGAAAGCGCCATGAACGTGCGGAGCAGGTCCCTCCCCAGGGGTTGGTACCCTGATTCAGCCAGTGAGTGCAATATCGAGATAGACAATTTCCTCCAGGGGTTCATTCCGCCGGATGGAAGCTGGGTAGGCGGTGTAATCCCTCACGCGGGCTGGTATTTTTCGGGACAACTTGCGGCCCGCGTAATGAGCGTTCTTTCGGCAGGTCGCGACCCCGATCGAGTCGTGATTTACGGTGGCCACCTGAGCGGCGGCGCCGATCCCATAGTATACACCGAGGACGCGTGGGAGACGCCCATGGGCGGGCAATCTATGGATTCCGAGGCCGCCCGAGAGTTGATCGCCAAGGGTCACGCCACAGAGCCCCAGCGAGGATTCGAGGACAATACCGTTGAGGTTCAGCTTCCGATGATAAGGCGCTTTTTTAACAAGGCGCCTGTGATTGCGTTTCACTCTCCCTCATCGGAAAAAGCTATTCGACTTGCGGCTGCTGTGGACGATCTCCTCAAATCGCGGGACTTGACCGCGGTTTTTTTGGGATCCGCGGATCTTACGCATTACGGCCCGAATTATGGATTTATCCCACATGGGATAGGAGCGTCCGCAGTGAAATGGGTCAAGAATGAAAACGATGGCTCTTTGATCCGAAAAGCCGTTGACATGGACACTCAGGGCCTGCTTGAAGATGCGCGGGCCAAGCATAATACGTGTTCTGCGGGCCCCATCGCTTCGGTAATGGAGAGCGCTGCCAGGAACGGGGTTAAGGCTGGAAGACTCCTCGAATACTACACCAGTTATGACATCATGCCCGGCTCCAGTTTTGTGGGATACGCCGGTATTATTTTTTGAGAACAAGGCATTTGAGCTGCCGACGGCCATTATCCCGACACGACCTGGGGGCATTCAGGTATCACGGATTCGACCTCATACAGCTTTTGGTCTTCTTCCACCCCCTTGAGACAAACCACAAATTCGTCGGCAATATTTACACAAGCCGAGATCGTGTTATATGTGGCCTCGGAAATAACGACTCTGCCATATCCGGCTACGGCCTGAATTCGATCGGTCAGATTTACCGGGGCCCCGACGATGCCGTATTTTGCCCGGCTTTCGGTCCCTATGTTGCCGACAATGACATCGCCCGTATGAATCCCGATGCCCATTGACAGCTCAGGCAATCCTCGGTCGATATTCTCATTTTGAAAACCCTTCATTTCCCGCTGCATTTCCAGCGCACAATTTATTGCGGCCATAGCTCTGGTTTCTACGTCGGCTTCACTGCCGTTAAAGAAAACCAAAATTGAATCTCCATAGAAATCCACAATAATGCCCCGGTACCGTTCGATTACGGCAATCATCCTGGAGAAATACCTGTTGAGCATTTTGATGACTTGCTCAGGCCGGAGCCTTTCTGTTTTTGATGTGAAATCCCGCAAATCGGACATCATTATCGTCACTGTTCGAGTTTCTCCGCCAAGGCGCAGCGCTCCAGGTTTGTTCATCAATTCTTCAGCAATTTTCTTATCTACATAACGTCCGAACGTCTGCTCAATCAGGTCTCGGTGCTCGAGACCCTCCATCATGATATTAAAATTACGTTTCAATTCTCCTATTTCATCGGATCTGTCTTCAGACAGCTTCCCACCGTAGTCTCCAGTGCTGATTTTTGCGGCCGCTGCCGAAATATCCGCTATTGAGCTACCCACTGAACGGGTTGTTTCTCGAATAAGGATCAGAATAACTAATAAGGCCACTATACCGGCAATAGCGTAATAAAACCGGAACTCAATTATCGGCCGCAGCACCTCTGAACCTTTCAAATAGAGAACTATGTACCAGTTCACTGAAGGAATTTTGTAGAAACCCGCCACAAGGTCGGGCGGATGCCCTTGTCCAAACACGGCGCCAAAGGCTTTCTTGCGAATTTCCTTGAGCACCTGTTTTTCCAAAGGATCGCCTGTTTCTCCCAGCGTTCTCCTGGATGACATTGACTTGTCAGTGTGAGCCAGCAATTGTCCGGTGCTCGTAACAAGGCAAGCGCTGCTGCCTTCAGTATGAACCATCTTCTTTATGGGTTCCATAAACGAATTGAAGTTGATGCGTACTAGCAGTTTTTTGGTCGCGCCTGTGTTTTCATCTTCTATCGGCTTTATTATTCTCAAGGTCCTATCCAGCGCGTACGGATCGGTGGTCGGGGCGCAAAATCCGAATTCTTCACAGACTTCCATTACGTACAGCCCCTCAACAAGATCGCTTTCAGGCTGGGCTTCAGTGAACGAACCCCCCTGTGACACATTTGTCTGGGGGGTCCCGTTTTCGACATCTACAAAAAGAACGCCTTCTTTCTGAGCCAACTGCTGGATGAGATAAGCCTGGGTTATGTAATGGTCCGGAATGTTTTCCGATTTTGCTATAAGATTAATAAGTTCCAGCTTCTCGTCCAGTTTCATATTTATGACGTGAGCAGTCTTTTCGAGCTCAAGCCGAGCAATGTCCCTCCATTGTTGGAGAAGATACTCCCTCGCATAAAAGAATCCTGCCACACCCACCAGCACCAATATCAGCGCTACAGGCAGGAGCAGCAAAAGAAGAAAACGTCTCTGCAATGAAAAAATCATCTAATGAATCACTCTCTGTAGAAGAGCCCCGGCGCCGACAACGATGTAGCCCGAAAGATGCCTGCGCCGGGTTTGCCCTCTTGGGAGGGCGCTCTAAACTTTACCTTTCTTGATCAGAGTCAGCAGCATTTTGAACCGCTTGGTCGCTTGAACCGAGTGCGGCACATCCACAGGCATAACTACTGCTTCTCCTGTTTTGGCGACCACCTCTTTGCCACCGATAGTAAGCAAGACCTCCCCGTCGAGGACCTGGACCAGCGCATCACCAGGCGCAGAGTGTGTGCTGAGCCCTTCACCTTCATCAAACGCGAAAAGCGTCAAGCTAATGCTCTCTGTCTGCGCAAGAGTTCTACTGACAACTTTTCCTTCGGAGTAATCGACGAGATCCGTCAACACATGCGGTTTCGAGAACGGGATATTTTTGATCACATTTTGCTGAGTCAACGTATTTGCTCCTGCGCTTATTCTCGGCCAATTCACGGAGTTGGTGAACGGCAGACAGTTCGTTACCGCAGTAACACATCAAAAGCAAGGCCCCGGAAAAACTCTTCCTAAAATCAAGTTCCTTTCCGGGGATTTCTCTAATGCTTGGGCATGGACATGGAGCCGTGACCCGCATCCGGCTTCATTTTCATCATCTTTTTCTTCGGCTTCAAGGCTCCCGCAGTTACTTCCGAATATGGGACAACCTTATCACCCTTATGTTCGGTTTTAAATTTCTCAGCGTCTTCTTTCTTGGAGAATGGCACTACTTCCGGCCCCATAGTGGCTTGGATATCGCTGTCCAAAACGTACAGAGCGCCCTTAGCGTCCAAGAATTTCTTAGTGGTGTAATCCGTCACATAAACGTTCTTAATGTTTGCAGCGTCAAATCCATACTTTGCCGGTTCAAGGACGTACCGGAACATGTCCCCAGCCCCGTCAAAGCCGACTACTTTTCCGTCCTTGAAAACCACAGCCGCGGGACCCGGTGTGCCATGGTCAGCCTTCATGTGACAGACTGGACATTCGGCGGACTTGTCCAGTTTGGACCCGTCCGGAAGATCCACCACCTCAGCGGTGGCCTTGCCTCCAAACAACAAGGTTACGGCCAAGACCAGAGCGAAGCACAGCAAATTCCTTAAATTATGAGACATATCAGAGCTCCTTTCCTTCAACGGACGATTGAGATTGCCTGTTGAATTCAATCTCCTTAATGAGACAGTAAATATTGGGCACTACGTAGATGGTTATTATATCTATGGTCATTCCACCGAAGAGGGGCAATGCCATGGGAACGGCAACATCAGCGCCTTTGCCCTGGGAGGTCAGCACCGGAATCAGAGCTAGCACCGCTGTGGCGGTAGTCATCAGAGCGGGTCTGACCCTTTTCATTCCAGCCTCGACCACTGCTTCCCTGATTTCCTCAATCGAGTGAAACTTTCGGGAGGCGAAAACCTGATCCTGATAGGTTTGCATAATCACACCGTCATTGGTGGCGATCCCGAAAAGGGCTAGAAACCCGACCCAAACCGCCACACTGAGGTTGTATGGCCTCACTTGAAAAAGGTCTCTCATGTTCATCCCGAAAACGTTGAAATCCAGGAACCAGGGCTGCGAATAGAGCCAGAGCATCATAAAGCCGCCGGACCAGGCCACAAAGATCCCGGAAAACACGTTCAGCGAGGTAGGAACCGAATGGAACTGGAAGTAGAGCACCACAAAAATCAATGCCAGGGCCACGGGGATTACAATACGAAGGGTCTGTTCGGACCGAACCTGACTCTCGTACGAGCCGGCAAAGGTGTACGAAGACCCGGCAGGAAGCTTCAGCTCACCGGTTTTGATCTTGTGCTTCAAGTAGTTGTCCGCGGCCATTACAACGTCTACCTCAGCTTTTCCAGGCTTCTTATCGAAGAGCACGTAACTTACGAGAAAGGTGTCTTCGGTCTTAACGACCATGGGACCGCTGGTGTATTTAATTGTGGCCACCAGGTTCAGGGGGACCTGGACCCCCTCCATGCCCGGGACCAATATCTTTTCCAGGGCTTCAAGGGAGTCCCGCAGCTCTCTCTGATAACGGACCCGTACAGGATAACGCTCCCTGCCTTCCACTGTGGTAGTGAGGCGCTTGCCGCCGATAGCTATCTCAATGACGTCCTGCACGTCCTGAATCTTGATGCCGTACCGGGCAATAGCCTTGCGGTCTATGTCGATTTCAAGGTAAGGATTTCCCACCACCCGGTCCGCGATCACTGAAGAGGGCTCCACGGACGGGACTGCCTTCAGGAATTTCTCGATTTCCATGCCGACTTGCTCGACTTCTTCCAGGCTCTTGCCACGGACTTTCACGCCCATGGCCGCTCTCATTCCGCTCTGTAACATCACGACCCTGGCGGCTATGGGTTGGAGTTTCGGCGCTGACGTGGTTCCGGGCAGTGTGGCTGCATTCAGGATTTCCCTCCAGATATCCGTGGGTGATTTGATATGCGACCTCCAGTTTCGGATAGGCTTGCCCGTTTCAGGATCAACAACTCTCTCGCCTGTCTCCGGATCAATCTTGTACTCAGGCACGTAATTGATCACTGTCTCGATCATGGAGAGAGGAGCCGGGTCCAGAGCGCTCTCAACCCTGCCGATTTTACCTACCACTGATTCGACCTCCGGTATGGCTCTGATGGCCTTGTCCTGGATTTGAATCACGTCCAGGGCTTCACCGATGCCCGCATGAGGCATGGTAGTCGGCATGTACAAGAAAGAGCCTTCATCCAAATCAGGCATGAATTCCTTGCCCAGGCCGGGGAACGCGTGGGTGAGTTTGGACCACAGCCAGGTCTCGCGGACCGGATCGCGGCCCTCAGGTGTCGGGGCCGGGGGCGGAGCGTCCGTTTTAACCTCAGGTCCGTGAACGTGCTGGGCTGTCGCCACCGGTTTGTCCCACACCGCTACCTTCTTCACGATCCCCGGAATGAAGCTGAAGACAGTATCGAATCCCAGCCAAATGGTGGCCCCGAAGAGCACCAGGAAAATTGGCAAGGCCAAGAACGTAGCTTTGTGCGCGAGGGTCCATCTCAAAATGGAGGTGTAGTAGTGAGTGACAACCTTCCGTATTCCGAGCAACCCAAAAATTATGGCCGAGCAGAAAATCACGTTACGGATCAATCCCGCGGAGGGTCCTAGGGGAAGCCAGTGCTCTGAGAGCAAGACGACAAAAAATGCCAGAGCGATCCAATTGAGCGCAGTGGGCGCTTTCTCGGAATATGTCTCAGGCATAAACTGACGGGCCAGTCTGTAAGCTCCCAGAAATATCACTGCCGCTCCGACCCACCAGGAAAGCGTTACGCCAAGCCAGATTCCTATTATCGTTATGACGATGTTGAAAATCAGGAGAGTGTTGCGTCGCCAGGTCCTCGGCGAGAACAGCACGTGGGCCACCGGCGGTATTATAGCCAGCGCGAGAACCAAGGCAGCGCCAACTGCGAATGTTTTGGTATAAGCGACCGGCTTGAACAGCTTTCCCTCAGCGCCGGTCAAAGTGAATACGGGAAGAAATGAGATGATGGTGGTGAGTGATGAGGTTATTACCGCGCCCCCAACCTCCGCAGATGCATCCCGGACAATTCGGAACATGCTTTTTGCAGAACGCTCCTCCTTCTCCTCGTCCATATGCCTCAAAATATTTTCACAAAGGATGATCCCCATGTCCACCATGACGCCGATCGCTATGGCGATTCCGGTCAGCGCCATGATGTTGGCCTCGATGCCGACCGTTTTCATCACTATAAACGTCCCCAGAATAGCGAGAGGTAATATCATGGAAATCAGGGCGGAACTCACCAGATGACTAACCATGACAATAACGACGATTATCGTTACCAGTGTTTCTTCACCGAGGGCCCTTCTGAGAGTATCCAACGTCTCATAAATCAGATGGGTGCGGTCATAGAACGGCACAATCTTCACTTGCGAGACCCTGCCGTCCGGAAGCGTCTTGGTAGGCAAGCCTGGGCTGATCTGCTTGATTCGTTCCTTGACGTTCTTTATCACCTGGAGGGGGTTTTCGCCGAACCTAACCAGCACTACACCGCCGACTACCTCCGCTCCCTCCTTGTCCAGCGCCCCTCGGCGCATTTCCGGCCCCAGAGATACGGTGGCCACGTCCTTGATATAAAGCGGCACACCCTCGCTCATCTTGACCACGGCATATTCCACATCCTCCACCGAACGAATGAAACCGAGCCCTCGAATCGTGTACTCGGCCCGATTCACCTCGATGGTTCCCGCGCCTACGTCACGGTTTGCCATTCGCACCGCATCAAATACCATAGGGAGCGTTATCTCGTGGGCCCTCATGGCATCCGGATTAATGTCTATCTGATATTCCTTGACATAGCCCCCGATGGAAGCAACTTCGCTCACACCTCCAGCGGATTGCAGTGCGTATCGAACAGTAAAGTCCTGAACAGTTCTCAATTCGTCGAGGCCGAAACCTTCACCTTCGACGGTGTAAAAGAACACTTGTCCCAGGGCGGTTGCATCGGGACCCAGGGTAGGCTGCACCTGTTCGGGCAGCGTGCCGGCAGGGAGCGAATTCAGCTTCTCGAGAATCCGAGAACGAGACCAGTAAAACTCCACCTCCTCCTTGAAAATTATGTAGATTGTAGAAAACCCGAAGAACGAGTTGCTGCGTATTGCTTTGACGCCGGGAACACCTAATAGAGAGACAGTCAGGGGATATGTGATCTGGTCCTCAATATCCTTGGGCGAACGTCCTGCCCATTCCGTGAAAACTATTTGTTGGTTTTCACCGATGTCGGGGATGGCGTCCACCGGCACGGGGTTCCTGGGTAACCCGGGGATCTGCCAGTCAAAAGGCGCCACCATCAAGCCGTAAAGGATAGTCCCGATAAGAACCATGGACATCAGAAGCTTCTGTTGGATCCAAAAGCCCATGAACTTCGCGAAAAAAGATCCTTCGATAAGTGAACTGGGAGCAACACGTCCGTCTTGCTTGGGGGTCTTCATTTTGCTTCCCCCTCGGGATGGGTCTGAGAGCCGTGTTCAGATTTGTCTTGACCCTTTCCGGAATCCTTGGTATCTGGCTTTGACCCTGGCCTCTCCTCATGTTTCTCATGCGCCGGGGCCTTTTCAGGCCCGGTTTCAGCGGTTTTTTTCTCCGGGCTTGTCTCAGACGGTATAGTCTCTTCCAATACCCCGCACTTGAGCATATCCTGACCCTGGAAAGGCTTGCGACCAAAGTACGGATTCCGGTTATCCTTGCTGTCCTCTATCCAGTAAGCGCCCTTCTTGTCAAAGGCCATAGGGCAATGGTACAGGAACAGGGATCCGGACATGGCGTGCCGGAAGCTCATGAGCACCCGAGCGAACGACTCGGAGAGAGGATCGAATGCCTGTCGCTGGATTTGTATGTCTTTGTTGTTCGCGATCTTCTCTATTTCTTTGTGCATCTTCCCAAAGAGCTTATTCCAGGATTCCTTGGCTTGGGGATCCAGAAGATCAGTCTTCACCGCATGTAGAGCCGCATCCAGATCCTTCACTTTGTTGCCGGCCAATTCGCTGTTCTCCTCCACCAGAGCGTCTTTCAGCCCCAAATACTCCTTCACCGCCGGAGTCAATTCCTGCAGAAACTCGTCAGGGGCGCTTATCTTCTCGATAATCTCATCTTCCACCGCCGCAGCGGCTTCTTTCGCCTCTTTTTTCTCAGGTGGGCGCATCATGCTCGGCTTGCCGACTATCTGCATCGCGCTGTCGATCTTGAAATTGCCTCTGGACACAACCTTCTCACCCTCTTTGAGACCCTTGTACACGACGTATTTGTCACCAGCGCGCGGACCGAGGACAACCTCCCTTAGTTCATAAGTAGGTTCGTCCGTCTTTGGAACCTCCACATAGACTATCGCTCGCTTGCCTGTGATCAAAGGGGCTGACGCGGGTATCACGAGAGGCAGTTCCGGATCCTTGACGTCGGCATAACCGTATGCTGAAGGCGGCCTGAGCTCCATCTTGCTCTCCGGACAGATTCCGGGCTCCGAGCTGGGATTATCGGATGGATGGACCGGGCAAATATACTTTCCGGACCATTCTCTTTTGATTACACGTCCCTCAGCATCCACCTCAGCTTCCAATTCCGCTGTCACGAACATTCCCGGTCTTAGTGTCAGATCAGGATTTTCCGCTTCCACTCTGAGCTTCACAGTGCGAGTCTTCGTATCCAGCATGGGGTCTACGAATAATACCTTGCCGGAGAACTTCCGGCCCGGCGCCGCAGGGGTGGTAAAGATGACATCCTGGCCATATCTGATCCACGGCAGATCAGTCTCGTAAGCGTCCATCTTGACCCACACCTGCGAGAGATCGTTGATCATATACATCTCCTGCCCCTCTTTTACGAATTGGCCGAGCGATACGAGCTTTTTTGTAACAGTTCCGTTGATGGGAGCTCGGAGCGTAATGTATAGATCCGGTTTTTTGTTTCTTTTGATTTCATCGATCTGCTCTTGCGTGAGGCCATATTGGATCAGCTTTTCCTCAGATCCCTTGATCATGGATGGATCGTTTCCTTCACCCCCTCGAAGCGTTTCAAAGAGTTCGACCTCCGACTTGATGAGGGTGGGGCTCCAAATCTTGACCATCGGCTGACCCTTGCTGACATGCTCACCGGTGAAACTGATGTAGACCTCGTCGAGTCGACCGTCCACGCGTGACGTAAGGGCAGCTATCCTGGGCTCAGCCTCACCGACCATCCCCACCATTCTCACGGTTACTTTGGCCGGTTGCCTCTTGACCGTCGCTGTCACCACCTCGGCCAGTTTCTTGGCGGTTTCCGACATCGAGTATTGTGCAAGGGTTAGTGCAAGTTCCTTGCCCGACTCAAGTGGAATGAGATCCATGAAGCAGATCGGGCACTTGCCGGGTTTGAGGAGTTTGATCTGCGGGTGCATCGCGCAAGTCCAAATCGTGTCCTTTTTCGCCTCTTTCACCGGCTTATCCGCTGCCTGGTCATGTTGATCCGCTGCAGGAGCTGCCTGAGGGATTGAAGCAGGCTTGTACTCCTTGCCGGTAGGCCAATAATGGCCGAGCCCGAACGCCACAACTATCAGGCCTACAACAAGGATCGCTTTCCCGCGACCTGTGTAGAAGAAATCAAGGATCGCCTTTCCGCGACCTCCGGATAATAAATCTTTCAAATCCTTCGGATTCATCTTGTGGTCCTCGCAATCAAAGAGGCGATAACGTCGGCAGAGGAGAACTCTCGATAAACGGTCACTGTCTGCGGGAAAAAAAGCGTCGAAAGAAGAGTGTGTGGGCGAGCCCTCCTCAAATAGATTCTATTAGGTATTACCTGCACGATCAAACGAAAAGAATCGCCTGCGACCCTCTTCGACCCGGCCGGTCGCTCTGTTTTCAATATGAAAGTCGTATCGTTCGTCGTTCCTGACCCAGTCATGCGCGCCTCGTCAGTGGCTATTTTCACGAACACAATAATGTCCCCCGAAAGCCGATCTTGGGGCGCCAAAAAATTGGCGAACAAAGCATTTCGAGTGTGACCGAGTTTGCGGAACGGTTCAAAATCGTAGAGCGCACGACCGAAAAAGAAGATCCAACGGTTCGCGGACTTCACGATCATTTGCAGTTGGAAGCTTCAGTATCGGGCAGTGGAACATCGCATCCGGGCTAGCCGGGGACAGCGCTGAACGGAGCGATTTGTAGAGGGAAACCGACGCCTGATACGCCGCGATCGACATTGTCTTGGCTATATCACGGCAATTGCACGTACTTGAAACTTTCCCCGATCCCTCGCCGCAGCATGCCCGTGACTTGCATTCGCCGTGCAGATCCTTGCAGCAGTCGGAATGCACTGTCCCTGTCACCGCTGCGCCCGTCGGATGGCAAGGAGCGGAATATGCGACCCCCGCTGGAAGAGTTATCAAGCACATACACAGAACCGTTGCTACTAGGCGCCAAGCCATTGGTCGGACTCCTTCCGTTCCATACTATTAAGCTGTGATCGGTTCGTCCAAAGTCAATATTTCCTACAAATCGGTCAGGAAAGTTCCGCTGACTTTCAAGGAGTCAATCGGTTCGCTCTTCCCCGGATTTTGTCCGCGAAGAACGAACCGCCCTAAGACTCGCATCTTTCCTAATTACCAGAGGTTGCCAAATCGCAGTGTCGATGCTGCGCTCGCCGGAATCCTGGTCGCGGAACTGAAGTTTGATTGAAAACCGGTCTGAATTACTGCCGGCTTAGCCTGCAATGGATACGAAATCCTCCCGGTATCTCTGAGTGCGGGTGGCGCCTGCCCTGCGGTTGTTGGTCGGGCTGCACAGCAACCCGAGACCGGCTGGGCGGCCTTCACCCGACCTGCACAGCAACTCGGGACTGATACGTCCGGTCTTGGAGCCTGTTGGGGGACATTGAGTCCACGGCGACCACAGCAGCTTGCACTAGGTACCTGATAATCAGCCGCTCTAAATCGGGCGCCGCAGCCACATGGCCCTGAAGCCGCAGCCACGGGATTGATTGGCGGATTGACAGATATCGCCAGCGCCGGAGCGGCCGGAACCGGGTAGTACGTCGTCGCAGGCTGAGACACCTGTATGGTCCGAGGCGGTGGGGCGGCAGCGCGAGTTGTTTGCGGCATCGGCTGTGTATAGTTGTTCTTCGGCGCTACGGGGAACGTGCTGCCCGCCTGTGGCGCAGACGGGAAAATGCCGACCTGGCCTTGGGTCTGTTTCGGATCGCAGCAGCTGGGCGCAGCCTGACTCGTGGTGGCCAAAAGCAGCGCCGCCAGTATAACCAAGCTCATTAAAGCTATTGTTTTCATCAGATTCTCCTTATTTGAGTAGAGTATTTTTTGTGTCCTCAGTGGCAGTCATCTTAATTTCATACCACCGCGCGCATTAGTTGATGCTCCAAAAGCGCTCCATCCGCCACCTCGACGAGCCGGTGGCTATAATCTGCGTTCTTCCTGCTGTGGGTTACCATGACTATCGTCTGACCCTCTGAGTTGAGCCGTGTCAGCAGATTCATCACTTCCGAAGAGTTTCGGGAATCAAGATTTCCGGTAGGCTCATCTGCGAAAAGAATGGGCGGTTCGTTGACCACAGCTCTTGCGATGGCAACCCGTTCCTGTTCGCCTCCGGAGACCTCGTTGGGCAGTCGATGAGCCTTGTCTTTCAAACCGACCCTCTCCAAGGCCGCCATGGCCAGAGACTTCTTGTCCGCTTCTGAATGGTGGGTTACAGCCAACGGGAGTTGAACGTTTTCCAGAACATTCAGATAAGGAATGAGCTGAAATGATTGGAAAATAAAGCCCATGAACTCACGCCGGAAATCCGCGCGTTTGTCCGTGCTCAGTTTGTATATGTCAATTCCTCCAATGAGGATTTCGCCGTTCGTAGGGCTCAGCAGGCCTCCCAACATGGAAAGCAGCGTGCTCTTGCCCGCGCCCGATTCTCCCATGATGGATATGAATTCGCTCTGCCCGATTGAAAGATTGATTCCTCGGACAGCCGTCACTCTGCCGGCGCCTTGGCCGAATTCTTTAACAACTTGATTTGCTACTATGTAACTCATTGAGCAGCCTCCTTATAAAGTCCGCAGAGCTTCACTGGGGTCCATTCTGGATGCGGTCATCGCAGGGTAGATCGAGGCCAACAGGCCTATTAATACAGCCAGGAATACCGCTCCTCCAGCCACAAGAGGATCAATGGAAAAACGGGGAATTTGTTCGGTCAGCACGGAGAGAAGCGCCCGGGTAGTTCCTATTCCGACAAGATAACCTACGACCCCGGCCATCAATGATACGACCAGCGCTTCCAGCAGAATAATCTTCATTATGTGAGTCCTGCGGAACCCAATGGCGCTGAATATGCCGATCTCTCTCGTGCGCTCATTCACGCTGGCCATCATAGTTACGAAGACGACCATAGAGCCCACGAGCAGCACCAAGCCTGAAATACCAAGAGAGAATTTACGGAAGCTGTGCAACGTATCCATGCGTCCCTCGACCACCTGTTGAACAGCAGTGACCTTGGCTGACGGCATTTTTTCAGATATTTGACTAACGATGTCCGAAATGGGGCAGTTCTTACAAAGGGCCGCCACCTCGACCATGCCGATCTTGCCCTGTTTGCCGAAAACGTGCTGGGCCACCGGCAATGCCATGAACAAAAGGTTGTCGTCCTGGGAACCTGTTGGCTCCAGCACCCCGGCCACGAAGAACTTCTTGCCGTTGATCTCCAACGAGGATCCGGGATTAAGTGAGAATCGATCCGCAGCTTCTTTTCCCACTATGATCTCATTAGCGGCGGAAGGCGTCTCACCGGTTATTTTCCACCACTTCTTGAGCGACAACTCCTCGCCGAAATCGATTCCTACTGCCAGAGCTTTTTGATCCTGTTTTTCAAAGACTGCAAAGACCTTGGGACTGACAATCCTGATATTTGCTGAATTTGGAATTGTGCTGATTTTGGCGACATCTTCCTGGGAGATTTCCTTCGTATCAAATGACAATCCTCCCAGATTCAGGCCACCATATGTTAGGGACAATCCTTCGGTCCGGGGGGTGATTATGATATTGGCCCCGAACTCATCCATTTTATGGGCAATATCTTCTTCCAGGATACTGGTGGTAGTTAGCAGCGCTACGACAGCGGCGACTCCGACCAACAGACCCACAACCAGAAAGAAGACCTTGGCTTTCCTCCGCCGCAGATTATTTAGGGCGATATCGCGCAGTCTCATTAGAACCTCCTATTGAAAGAATCGCAGTCCGGACATTACATCTTGCTGAGTGATGATCACCTTGCCGTCTTGAACGGTCCGCTTCAGCGCGGCCGGATTGCAGCCTCCCGTAACCACATTGACCTTATCCGTGCGGAACTTGAGGCCGCAGTTGACGCAGACCATGTCATTTCCCTGCTGGACGTAACCTTTTTTTGAGCGCCAACAAACGTCGCACGCATCGAAGGCGGCACGGACGACGCCATCGGTACTTTTGACTACAAAAAAGCGAATTTTCTGGTTAGCGGATGGGCTGAATTGGAAGTATTTCGCTTTCCCATCCTGAAAGGCAGTCGCAGGAAAGGCAAAGACCCCATTTGAGGGCTTGACTTCTTGGGTAGGCACGGAGAAATTCCAGGCCAATGACCCCGGGACTGTTGCGAACATTGATACAAGAATTGTTACGGCCGTCAGGGCCATAGGCACGAAAAATCTTTTGTTGAAGCCTCTGTATTTCATTATCTTTTCCTTTTCTTTTAAATAGTTGGAGAACTGCGCCTACCGCGCTACTGGAGCAAAAAGCCCTTTAATTCAGTTTCGCCGGAAACCATACGAGGCCAGAAGGTTTTCCAGTCTTCTTGACCTGCGACGGCGGTCACCTTGTTCTTGATGGATGGATCAAGTATTTTCACGTCCGAGTCCTTGAAGAGAGCGCCCGCCCACTGGAGGGTTTTGCGTTTCCTTTCTTCAGGGTCCTGAACGCCCCCCAAAACGTGCTCGTCCAAGAGCTTTCGCAGCGCCAGCCTCTGGGCTACGATCTGCGAGTACTTTTCCAACGAACCAAACTTGGAAGTGATCTGCTGCAGGAATTCTTCAGGCGAAATTCCCTTCTTCTTGGCGATATTTCCTATTTCTTCATCTATTTCGGACGGCTGGACGACAATGGTTTTCGCGTCGGCAGCCTGAAGGAGAATTTCCTTTCCCACGACGGAAAAAAACACGGACTCCGGATTCATCAGCGGCGCTTTGGGATCATCAACAGTCATAGGTATCTTCATATCCTTGCCGAATATCGGTCTCCCGTTGACGCTCGCCACCACTGTATCGTCGATTCCACCGGCGGAAGGCTTGAAAGTCCCGTCCAACATTGTTGGATAGCCGGCCTTGACTATTGCCCCTTTGATCTGGTCGGGGCTGGTTCGGTTATTTCTAAATTTCACCGTGACATCCTGGCCCGCCAGGCTTACGTCGGTCTCCATAACGCCGGGCAGCTTTGCCGTAACTTCTTGGACAGTGATGACACAGGCCGGGCAGTACATCTTGGTCACGGTGAACCGCGATGCCACCACTTCGCCGGCCACCAGCCGGTAGGCTCCGTATGCGCCCCCGGCAATGACTAGGATAACGAGCAAGGCCATAATTCCCTTGCGCAATTTGCTCAGAGAAATCTTGCGATCTTCCCGGTCCAGTGTTTCCAGATCGATCTTTTTCATTTGTCTTTCCGAAGACATGCTTACACTCCTCATTCATTCTCAATAGAGAACATCGGATATGTGATGAAGGAACAGCGGGCGATCCGGAGTTTCCGCGAATCGCTCGGGTTAAACTACGAAAGAAAAGTCAAGATTGTTTAAGAGGTGAGATTAACAGCGGAGAGAACAGGTCAGAAGACCGATGGGGGCGCCGCGGCAATCTGAGTCGGCTATAGTGGCCGACACGCAGGCCATCTCGGATAAGGAAAGAACTGCCGAGACGACTGGAATGCCGACGGAATTTCGGACATTTATTTCGGGCGCCACAGTTCCTGAGAGCGCCACAATTTGCATCTGCTCCAGGCAGCGGCAGACCGGGCAGTCTTTTTTTATCGTATTGCCGGAACAGCATGATTGACCGGAACGTAAATCCGACAACGATGCCGGGGCGCAGCAGGACGGCATTTTCTTGGAGTGGGACGCGGTATCAAGGGAAGGTTTGCTCTTACAGCAAGCGCCGGCTTTCTCGGCGACCGCGGGTTTGCTCAATTTCTTGCAGCAGCAGGGCAAAGCAAATCCTGGAGCGGCAGTGACGCCCACCAAACAGAAGCAAACAATAAGAGCTATTGAACGTTTCAAAATTAAATCCTGATCGGCGCAGCCCGATTCCTTAGAAATACAGTCTACTCACTTTTTCTCCAAAGTCAAGGAGTCTTGTAGGAAATCACCTGTTTAGCTCCTCCATAAAGCGTTCGACGTTTTTGGACCAAGGCTGAACCATTTAGGTCTATGATGCATTACCTACAGATCGGGAGATTCCCGCGAAATTTTTTTTAATTGGATTGTGATGAAGCCCAACACCGCCTAACCACCGGCCCTCTGCCGTCATTCCTGCGGAAGCCGGAATCCAGGATTGTCCCGGCGCAAGTCGGGAACCAGGCTGGACCCCGACATTCCTCGGGAGAATATCTGGTCCTCGTTTTTCAACGGGGTGACGGTCAGAAGATTCGCGTCTCCACTGTCTTTTCCGGGAGTACTTTTGCCAGCGCTAATTTTCATGGGAAAGCCGGAATCCAGGCAAACATTCCCGCGCAAGCGGGAATCGAGCGGAGCAGATCCCCGCTTGCGCGGGGATAATTCTGGATTCCCGTTTGCACGGGAATGACCTTGTGTAGCCATAGTCCATCTACTTGCTGAGCAGAGTCAACAGGGGATTTTCAAAAAGCTTTGGAGAAGGCGGGAGCAGAAGCAGAGGCGCTTAGAAATAGCGTCATCCGACATTTCTTTCAGTGTAACCTCCCTGAAGCACTTTGCCTTCCTGTGTAATTACCCAATCAAAAATTTCTCTTTCGCTTATTTTTATTAGGCTTCCTTTTTCAAGGTCTTTACGCAGTACGGGGGTATTCTCGACATGTCCCGCCAAGAATTCTCCTTGCCAGGTGTCCAGCGAGACCCACATCCACTCGAGCTGCCCACCCTGCGCCGGAAAACCGATCTTAACCGCGTGGACGCGCGGGTCCGTGCGTCCTGCCTGCTGAAAGCTTCTTTTGAAAATCGACAGCTCTTGTCTGGCTCTCTTGTGAGCGTTAATCAGATTTTGTTTTAAGCCGGTCGAACCATCAGGCTCCGGAGTAGTTTCGGGTTCACTCTCACGTTTTCCCGGGCCGCTGCATAAATTTTCCGGTAAGTACATGACAAGCGCTTCGAGAATCTTGCCGATCGTTTCCCGATCTTGTGGATCATGCTTTGCGCTGTAAGGAATTATTTTGACGGTCCCGGCCGGGAAATGTCCTTCCTCATCGCTTGGACGCTTCTGCAATCCCAAAAGAAACGGTGTTCCTGCAATTGCAAGCGGAGATTGAAGATCTTTTCCGCGATCCCGCATGGACAGCATGGCCTGCGCGGCCAGAACCATCATCGCTCGACCACTTTGGGCCAATTGAGCCGGCGCCTCCTCCATCTCCATGTCACGCAAACCGAATTTCTGCATCCCGTGCGTATGGAGCCAAAGCCGCCCTTGGCCTTCATCCACGCTTTCAAATTGAACATGCGATTCTATTGGGAATGTGGCGGGATTTTCGACCATTTTCATCCAGGCTTCTGTGCCCCACAAAGTGTGGGATACAGCGTCTTGTATCACTCCCCCGGTCAAAAGCCGGACTGCCTCCACCAACCGAACCATGAAACTCAAGTGACTCGTGCCCGAGAAATCCGCCAGAGACAGTTTCAGTCGAACTATCATGGTCGAATCCCGAAGAATCCTGCGGTCAGCGTCATTTACTTCTCTGGAATTATGGGGAATGATTTCTTCGGGATATTCAAAAAACTCTTTAGCGTCACTCTTGCGGATGTACTCGACGGCCAGGGAATTATTTTGGATAAACAGATCAAGAAATACCAAAGCGCGTTCGGTCTCTTCTTGGCGCCATTTCTGGCCCGCAAGCGCGCTTCTGATATCTTGCCACTTCGGGATCTCATTTCCGGGACTGTAGATCCAATATTCCACCAACGCCTGAATTCCTGACGGCTTAGGAGCAATGGGTCTCTGCGTCCCGGGGCCCTGCTTGGTCTTGGCTGGTGGCGCAATGCCGCGGTTATTCTTGGCGCTGTCTTTGGCCGCTCTTTTCGACGCAGGCGGCAATTTGGAACTGCTTTCTCTGCGCGCCACTTCTCTTAGCCATCGCACCGGCGATCTAGCTCGGAAGAGCGCCAGAATCCCGGATCCGGATCCTCGCGCCAGCTCACGACGAACCTGTTTGACAGCGGGATTTCGCCGGTCCAGGCCGGGATGTGAATCGAACAGCTCCTGGGCCTCATCCTTTTCGCCTATTTCAATCAGCGCCATAGCCAGCCCGGCCACATCCTCGTCGTCGATAGCCGAGCCTGCGGTTTGCAAAAGAGTCACCCCCACGTCCACAGCGTCTCTGAATTTTTTCTGCGCGAGTAATACACCAAACAAGCTATGAAGTATTTCGGGGTCTCCAGGGGTCTCTTGTAGACATTGGGCGAGGAACTCTTCCGCTTTGCGGCGCTCGCCTACCAGGGCATATCCAATCCCCAGCGCCTTGTGGGTTCCCTCCGCAGGGCCATAATGGCGCACGAGCGATTCCAAGGCGTATACCACTTCGAGGCGAACATCTCGACCGTTGAGAATTCGCTTGGAAAAGGCTAGCATCTTGTGACGAACCTCTTCCGGGACTGATTCCTCTTGCTGAGGCGTCCATTCTTTGGGGACCTTGGCATTACAGTGCGGACAGTTGAGAAAATTATCAGATATGGATAAGAATCTTTCTTCGGATAGAGTTTGGAGGTATCCGCATTCCGGGCATCTGACCTGCAGCATGAGCGCTCCCTGAATTAATGGATAAAGGTCCGTGGCTGCGGAATGTTACAGCCGTTTTTCGAGATATAACTTTCATAAATTGAGCCAAATGTCAATAAATACAATGCTAATAACGAAATAAGTTTCCGAAGGAAGCATCCGGACTTATGTGCGGTATCTGCGGAATAGTCGATCTCACCGGAAATCCGGACGCTCACGCGGTCGAAGCCATGACTCAGGCCCTGCTCCATCGCGGACCGGATATCGGGGGAATTCACCAGTACCCGGACTGCATTTTCGGGCACAGGCGCCTGTCCATATTGGATCTCACAGAATCGGCCAAGCAGCCCATGATTTCGCAAGACCGCATGACGGCCCTAGTGTTCAACGGGGAAATATACAATTTCCAGGAAATCCGTTCCCGTTTGGAAAGCCTTGGTCATCAATTTCGGACTCGATCCGACACCGAGGCGATTCTCGAGCTTTATCTCGAAAAGCAGGAATCGATGCTGGATGATTTGAACGGCATGTTCAGCGTCGCCATGTGGGACGAGCGTCGGAAGCGCCTGTTTCTCGCACGTGACCGCATGGGCAAGAAGCCGCTTTATTATTGTTATCAGGACGGTCGGCTCAGCTTTTCATCGGAGCTTTTTTCGTTGCTCCGGGACCCGGCGATACCGAAGGATCTTTGGGACCAGGCGCTTTTCGAGTATCTGCTTTACGATTTCGTTCCGGCGCCTCACACGATTTTGCGGCATATAAACAAGCTCCCGGCCGCGCATATGGCGATTTTTGACGCGAACGGGCTGCGTGTCAGCCGATATTGGACCCCGCCCATGCCGTCGGAGGTTGCGGATTATCGAGCCCAAACAAAACAGCTTGAAGAATTGCTCGCGGATTCCGTCAACCTGCGTCTCATCTCGGATGTTCCCCTTGGCTCGTTTTTGAGCGGCGGTTTGGATTCAACTCTGATTACCGCGTTGATGCAACGTAACAATTCGCAGAAGGTCAAAACGTTCAGCATTTCTTTCCCCGGCACGAGCCATGACGAATCCGCCTGGTCGGATATGGCTTCATCTTTCATCGGAACGGAGCACAGGTCCTATCCGGTGGAATACGATATCGAGAAGGTGTTTTCGCAACTGGTACGGCACTTTGGGGAGCCGTTCGGCGATTCGTCAGCCATACCGACCTGGCATTTGTGCGAACAAACCCGGCGGCATGTGACTGTCGCTCTGTGCGGTGACGGCGGAGACGAGCTTTTCGCAGGGTACGAGCGTTACCTGGCGCGGCGGTTGCAGCTAATCTACGACAATCTTCCCGCGCTGCTTCAGGAGCGGCTTATCGAACCTTTTATCGATAGGCTGCCGGCCACCACCGACTATTACGGGACGAGTTTCACAAAGAAACTCAAGCTATTCTCTTACGCATCCCGCCGGATGCGCGAAGAGCCTCTTGCGGTCATCCCAAGAACTTTTTCGTCGAATGAAGCCCAGCGGCTCACGGGAATAGACTATCACATGGATGCGGACCCGGTGATTTCCGCGGCGCGAGAGTTTGTGGAACTCGACCCGGTAAGCCATATGATGTTCACGGACCTGTACACGTATCTGGCGGAAGACATTCTCACCAAATCGGATCGCATGAGTATGGCCCATTCGCTGGAAGTCCGCAGCCCTTTGCTGGACTATAGAATAGTCGAACTAGCCTGTCGCATGCCTCTCAATTTCAAGCTCAAACGCCTTACCACCAAAAGAATCCTCAGAGATGTGGCCCGCCAGTACGTTCCGCAGCCTATTCTCAAGAGGTCCAAGTACGGGTTCCAGGTGCCCCTGGGCCGATGGTTCAAAGGAGACCTGAGGAATTGGGCTGAACAGAAGCTTATGGATTCCCGGAACAATTTTTTCGACAGGAGCGCGGTGGAACAGCTTTGGGCCGAACATCTTACAGGAAAGGCCGATCACGCGCACAAGATCTGGCTGCTCCTGTTCTTCAATGAATGGCATGAACAAATTCAGGAGTGGTAAGAACTCTCAGCGTCCGAAAGACTCACACGGCTAGGACCCGCAACACCTCGTCCCCATAATGGTTGATCACCTTCACGGCAATTTTACCGGTTTCGGGAAGAGTGAACGGACGGCTCTTTGTTCGGTAAAGCCGTTCCCAGGCTTCTTCGTTGATTTCCGCTTTAAGGGCTTTCGAGAGTCTCTCATAGGGCCGGTCTGCGCCCGTGAAATACGCGTGGCGCACGAAGAAGCTCTCGCCGTTGTAGTTCGTGTCGATGAACCAGCAAGCGATGTCATCGGTGGAACTGGCGCGGATCTCACCTGTAGTGGGGTCGTAAACGTCCAGACCCCTCAGTTCCACGGTCAGAAGGCCATCGGTTTCAGTTTCTACTTTCAGGTCGGGCTCTCCGAAAACCATGAAGAGATTTCCAGAGCCCGTTTTCTTGAGTAATTCATCTCCCATTGAAAGGTCCGCGTTCATACGGGCCGGGAGAATGGTCAGCTTGCCGTATCGTTTCACTTCTTCTGAGACATGAGGATCGAAGGCGAAACCGCATACGATGAGCAAGTCGAATCCGATCCCTTGAACCGCTTCTTTGGCAGCTTCTTTAATGAGATCAGGTCCTACAGTCCCATGCTCAGGGCCAATGCAGACAGCCACACGCCTGGATTTATCGTTTTCCGTGTATTCTCCTTCTGCGTGGAGCCATTTGCTCGCGAAGGGCTCCAATCGATCAAACTTCAGGCGTTCGTTCTTGACCGTATTCTGCACACCGGCTTTCTTGAGGTTCTCAAGGATCATGGTCTCGAATTGGCCTGAGAATTCGTCCTTCCCCTCTGCTTCTGAGGATGGAATGTCCTCATCCACAGACAGCATTCGATGGGGTGAAAGGCCTTCCACGGTAAACGGGCCGGTCACTCGCACCTTCTTGTTGTCTTCATAGGGCTGATCATACAGGATTTCGTTGTCAGCGCCTTTTGTTATGGCGTCGTCGATCTCCTTCTGCCTCGCTCTCCGCATTTCCCACCAGGAAGCCAACAGCGATTTTGCCTGTTCCGGCCAGTTTTTCTCCGGCTCCTGTGGCGCCTCCCACTCTTGCCAGGACTGTTTGAGGGCTGCGTTCAAGTCGGCCAGCACTGGGCCAAGCTTGTGTTCCCACGCGGCGTGAATCGTGTCGATCTTCTCATTGTTGGCGATGGATTTGAGTGTGATGTGCGGAACTCTCTTGTACACGAATCCCTTCTTCACGTCATACGCGGTCTTTTGTTGCTCTTCCTTGGGTAGGATGCCCGTGAGACTTTCGTCGAGGTGATGTTCTTCTTGGCCATGATCATGTCCTTCTCGTTGTATCTCGCAGTTTAACGACAAAAAGATTTGTGTATCACCCAACGGAGATTAGTGAGACTCAAAACGTGTTGTGTTTCGTGTACGATCAGCAAGTTGATTTGTTGATCATAAAATAGCGGTCCGCGATCAACAAATGAAGTAGCTGCTAAGCGGTGAGCATCAAGAATCATTAGAATGCCTCACGTCCCTCGGTGATGTTCAGCAGTCGCGAGAAAGCCAGAATTGCCGGTCGACGCCCGCTTGCAGCTCGCAGGGTGCGGAGAATGCCTTCGTCAGTGAGGACTTTAAGAATGCGGCGCGCTGTAGGGCTGGGAATATGCCCGGCGGTATAGAATTCCGAAGTCCTGAAGATGGGCCGACTAAATAGCCAATCCAATGCTGTGACTGCATACTGAGAATGTGTCAGGTCCGTTATTCGGATCTTCTTTTCCTGATAGAGCTCTAGAATCGCTCTGGCCTTGGCGGAATTGGCCCGGGCCTGCTCTATGACGGCGGTGAGAAAGAACACGCACCAACCGGTCCAGTCACGGTCCCGAGATACGGCCAGCAATCGGTCGTAGTATTCGTCACGCCGGGGTTCCAGGTGTGCGCTGATGTAGAAGTTAGGGCTAGACAGAAGCTTTTTGTCCACAAGGTAAATTGGAACGAGCAACCTTCCCAAACGGCCATTGCCATCCAAGAACGGGTGGATACCCTCGAATTCCGCGTGGAGAATCGCCAGTTGAATAAGCTTGTCCGGCGCATCCGCATGCACGTAGCGCTCCCAGGCCGACATGGCCTCCGGCACAAGGAGCGCATCAGGGGGCACGAAACGAGCTTCTTCCATAGCGCAGCCCGGCCTGCCGATCCAGTTGGGTACCCGTCGGTATTCGCCGGGCGCTCTGTTTTGGCCCCTAACGCCTTGCATCAAGACCTGATGTGCGTTCTTTATCAACCGCTGCGAGAGCGGCAGTGTTTCCATCTCTGCTACCGCGTGACGCAAGGCCGCGCGATAGTTGAGCACCTCATGGATGTCTGCCTTCTTTTCCTCGCTGACGGTTTCTTCGCCTGCCTCAAACTCAAGCACCTCGGCGAATGTCGCCTGTGTGCCCTCGATCCGGCTCGACAGCACCGCTTCCTGAGTGATCAGAGGACCGAGCAGCACATCCGCGTTTGGGACGGCCGAGAGGATGCCGTCATAGCGAGCCAATTCGGCATTCGCCGGTCCGACGAGCGGGAGCAGGCGTTGCAAGTCGAGTTGGTTCGGGGGAAACCCACCTCGGTGATAAAGGACCGGAGGCATGATCATGGCTCCTTCGCCATGCTTGGCGCTAGAACATATGACCGGATGGCGCCCTTCGCGTTCCACGGGTCATTAATTTCTATAAAGGCCCAGCGACTCTTCGGCTTGGGAACAGGAACAAAGTGCGAACTGGGACGGCGACCGTCGATGATATCATCAGTAATTCCTTCCTCGGAGAAGCGAAAATGACGGCGCGGTTCCTGGTATGGTGAATTGATTACGGGATTCTCGATGATTGCGTCGCTCACGTCACACCTTCCGATTGGAATCAGTTGAAGGCAGTTTGTCGATGAAGCTTCTGAATTTTCGAAAATATTCCGAGCCGCCGATCAGGTAAGTATCATTATGCCCCGCGCCGGCGAGAGTCACGAACTCTTTTGGGGCCTTGGTCGCCTCATACAGCTCTTGTCCAAGACGCATGGGAACAATGTCATCGCAGTCTCCGTGAAAAAACAGGACCGGAGCGGTCACGCGATCGATTCGATCCAGGGAATTCAGCCTGTCTCGCAGAAGGCTTTCGGGGACAGGCAATGGGAAGTGCTCCCTGGCCATCGCTGCCATATGGGTAAAGGTTGATTCGAGGATCACTCCATCGCACGCGCGGCTTGCCGCCAAATTGACTGCGGCTATACCGCCCAAAGAGCGGCCAAATATTACCAACTTCTGACCCGCGGCTTCGGCGTGGTTCCGAGCAAGCTCGTATGCAGCGTCCGCATCCAAATAAAACCCGGCTTCGGTGATTCGGCCCTTGCTGAGGCCGTAGCCTCGGTAATCGAAAATCAGGACGCTGAGGCCAATGTCATGCAGTCTGCGGATGTTATCCACTCGGTGAGAAATATTACCCGCGTTACCGTGACAAAAGAGCAGGAGCGCTGGACTCGATGGGGCGGGCACGATCCAGCCGTGGAGGCTCACGCCGTCACTTGTTTGGAACCTCAAATCCTCGTACGCGAGCCCCTCTTCCGCCGGAGTGCAATAAAGGTACGGGTCGGGGAAAAAGATTTGTTTTTCAATAAAACTGCTCAGAGCGTTTGCTGTCAGGCTCATGGGGAAATCTCCGTAGGAGGCGAGCAGGAAGAATTCACCGCAGAGAACGCAGAGTTCGCAGAGATATTTCCCTGGTCATTCAATACGCGATTTTGCTTGGGGCTCCTGTTATAGGATCTCCTGCCCGCTTAACTTGGATATATTGAAACGTGCCCTTTTTCTCTGCGCTCTCCGCGTTCTCTGCGGTAAACCATTTCTGATCTTCCGTATTGTCGCTCGGACATAATATCCTTGTCGGCAACGGCGCTCAAGATTGTTTAATTGACACCTAAGTAGTCGCTCGGCTATCCTGAATTATAACCAATAGCTCACCTTTGGGGAAAATGCCATTTATCCAGTTCAAAAAGGGGGAGACCATGCAGGGTAACGAAAGAATTATTGAGAAGCTCAACGATCTTCTTGCCGATGAATTAACCGCGATTAATCAATACATGGTTCATGCTGAAATGTGTGACAACTGGAGGTACGAGCGACTGCACAAAGCAGTTGAAAAACGCGCCATAGACGAAATGAAGCACGCGGAAAAACTTATTGCACGCATCCTGTTCCTCGAAGGACGTCCCGTAGTGAGTAAACTCAAGGAAATCAATATTGGGCCGGATGTTGAGACTCAGCTCAAGAATGACTGGCAGGCAGAATTCGACGCGATCAAATCGTACAATGACGGAATTAAACTCGGCCGTGAAGTCGCGGACAACGGTACAGAAGAGATTCTTGAGAGCATCCTCAAAGATGAGGAAGAACATATAGACTGGCTCGAAGCTCAATTAGACCAGATCAAGCAAATGGGTGTGCAGAATTATCTGGTGGAACAAATAGATTAGGGAGAATGTCCTATCCTAGCCGCCAGCCGGCACATCACCTTGTCCGCCGTTTTTTGAAGGAGGACAGGGGGGATTTCTTTTGTACGGCGCGGACCTGTGTGTCCGCCCAGGGCAGACACATGGGTCTGCCCCTACAGGAACAATGATGCAATCCAAATGCGCATTGATTTAGCCCAGAAGAAATGGCCATTCCGTCATGGTTCTTGGAGAACTCTTTAGCGCGTTCCATCCAGAGCATAAAGGGCCGCGCCCAAAGCGCCTGTTATTTGAGGATGAGGCGGGATACGAATAGGATTTGGGGTCTGCTGCTGAATGAGTTCAGCCAGGAACGGGTTATGCTCGATCACACCGCCGGTAAGCACAACGGTGTCCGTGAGGGTATCCATCTCCATGACCCTTTTCATCACCGAGGTGAAAACACCTCGCACTATGCGATCCACTGGGTGCCCCGCCTTTATCTTCTCCAGGACCTCGGTCGCGGAGAATACGGTGCAATAACTGCCCAGGGAAACCTCGCCGTCGGCGTTCCGAGCTAACGTATCCAATTCTTCGAGCGGCAGCCGAAGTCGAAGGGCCATCTCTTCCAGAAAAGCGCCGGTGCCCGCGGCGCATTTTCGATTCATCTTGAAACTGACCCGCTGGCCTTTGGCGTCGAGTTTGATGATCTTATTATCCTGTCCGCCTATATCCACCACCGTAATAGGACCCGGGAAGAAGTGCAGACAACCTCGACCGTGGCATGAGATTTCCGTGAGGTTCGAAGTCGCGAAAGAGACGCTCTTTCGCCCGTATCCTGTGGATACAACGCGCCTAACATCGTTACTATTGACACCGGCTTGCCGAAGGCATTCGTTCCACGCTTGGTCAGAGGCGTCCTGGAAATCGGTCCCGGAGTAGAGGACGGAGCTGCCTAAGATTTGCCTTTGATTATTTACAATTACGGCCTTGGTGGTGCAGGAGCCGACATCGACTCCGCCGGCCAATTCAGCGGTCATCTTTTTGCCTCAAAGCGGGAATGAAAATCGGATTCACCGCAGAGGCGCCTCAGTAGGACCGGCATCTTGCCGGTCAAAATCCCCCCATACCCCCCTTTACTAAAGGGGGGATCAAGGGGGGATTTGTGGAAGCCTGTCCTACCAAAGCATCCTTTCTGCGCACTCCGCGGTGAAAGTATGGTCACTGTTGCTTTTCGTCGAGCTGCTCTATAAACGCCTCGATGTTGGTCTTGGCCTGTTCTTCTGAATAGCAGCGCAGATCGTTCAGATCGCCGTTGATTACCAGCACCGGCAGCGTCAAGCGCTCGCTCATCCGTTGCGGCATACTGTAGCGGCTGTTGGAATTATTGGGGCAGGTCCTCGCGTCATGATAGATCACGCCGTCTATTTGGAAATTCTTGATCCACTGATCCATGTACGCTTCTTTGTACGACTCGTCGCGGACGATGAAGAGTTCAGTGTAGGCCCTGGCCATAGATTCGAATGGTTCGGCCGGATCGAACGCCTCAAAAATCCAACTGTTGCAGTAAGTCGATGCAATGATATTGGTCTTCAGGGACAGGAACAGTTCGCTCAAATCCCGCAGTTTTCCCCAGATCGGCATCCCATCCCAATACACCCTGTGACGCTCTCCTGGAACAGCTTCGATCTTGTCCGCCACGCGCTCATCGAGTTCTTTAATCAGGGTCTTGTAATACTCCACTGCTTCGGGTAAGCCTCTGAGGACCACAGCGGGCGCCATATGTATGGTCGCGTCAAAGAAGGTCAGAGGCGCGGGTTTGATCGCACCATGCTCCAATACCTGGCGCCAGAGCTTTGTGCATTCTAGCGAGAGCCCTACAACTTCCCGCAGTCGATCTATATCGAACTTATTTCCGGAGACCTGCTCCAGCGTCGGGATCATCGCCTTCATCTGCTCGACAAGGTCCGCGATATGATAGTTCTCAACAGACCCGACATTTCGATGCGTATGGACACCAATGAGAGGGACGTTCCATTCTCTCGCGTAAAAAGAGAACCAGTCCTGGACGTCTCGACACTGATTGGTGTTGTAAACCAGCACATCAGCTTTGGGGATTGATTGTATCCCGTAAGCTTTTGTCAGCGGAGTTGCGCCTTTCAGGTATGCGCCGACATCGGAGGTAAGGTAGGAGCATATATCCGGCGAGTACCCGATGGCGTTGGCGGCAGGAATGAAATCCGTGGCCATTCTGGTGGCGCCCAACAGAGCGCCGTGATTTTCCGGATAATAAACCTGGAACCCCATAGCATGAAGCAGTTCCGCCGGGCCGACCGAAGTGCACCACGCCACCTTGGACGTTCCTTCCTTTTTGGCCCTGTCCAGAGAGAGGAAATGATCTGCCATGAGATTCTTCATGAGGGAGGTCGCGGCTATGGGCCGCCGAGCTTGAGCTTGGGATTTGTCCGTCATAACTCTCTCCTGTTTAAGATTTTGCAGTGTTACACGTAAGTCCAAGTTAATAAATGCTGCTCCGGAAGTCAAGTTGGGAGCATGATAGCATCTCACCGCGGAGATCGCGGAGAGCACGGAGAAGAAGAGAGGGAAAATGCGGAGGAACCCGCTTTTTGCAAAAAGCCGGTTCCCCCGCACCCTCTCCGGCAAAAACTCCTATATTGCTAGCGGCGTCATCGGCGTCCCGCGGAACGCGGGATAGTGGCGGACCTGTGTGTCTGCCCTTAACGATAGGCAGGACCGTCGGTGTCGCATCGAGGGGTATGTAGGGGCGCATGGCGATGCGCCCTTCCGGTTCCGGCAGCTCCGGCTGCCGTGCCGGTCGGTGGTGAATGACAGAGCCGTGCTCTCCGAGAAGCCGAATACTTCCGGGTCTCGATCATTGCGCCTTGACATGGTCCAAGAATTACAGTACGGCCTTTAACAAGCGCTGAAAGCGACTGTCCACTCAACAATGAAAGGAATATGAAATGAAATTGATAAGACTGGCGGCTGCCTTATTATTTGTAACCTTTGCCTCCGCCTCCGCTTTCGCCGCGGAACCTTCGACTCAAATCGAAAAAGAGGTCAAAGACTGGCTCGATCTCTATGCCAAGGCTTATGAAAAAAAGGACCTCAATGCTCTCATGAGTATGATTTCGCCCGACCCTACGACGGTGTCTGTTGACAGCGATCCTCAGGGGCGACACATAGGCCCTGATGCTATCAAGAAAGCTTATCAGGCTGAATTCGATCAGACACAGTCTGTGGTCCTGGAATATACCTGGCTTTCCGCGGGTTCTAAGGGAGACCTGGCCTGGTTCGCCACCGAATTAACCGCCAAAGTGGATTTGGGTAAGGAAAAATTCCAGGTCCCGGGCCGTTGGACCGGGGTTCTTGAAAAACGCGAGGGGAAATGGATGATGATTATGTCCCATTTTTCCTATATAGCGCAGGATGAGAAGGAAGAAAAGTAGCCAAAAAATCCTGTTGTTTCTACAAACGGCGGCTTCGCGGGAAAGTCCTGGATTCCCGTTTTCACGGGAATGACGGAGTTGGACGCCACCGAAATCGCAAGCTGTACGTAGATATTCATAGCATGAAGTCTTTGGGAAGGGGTCCGGGGGAACCTTTTCTACCGAGAAAAGGATTCCCCCGGAATCGTTCTTCCATAGGGCTTCTTAAGGCCCGAATCTTCTCCAGGCGCGGCGGTAGTATTTTGCCAGCACCTGATCATCCAGTCGGTTGGGCTGAATGTTTGGTGGCGCCACGCTGTCTTTGGGGAAAATGAAGAGAGTGGGTAACAGATCGTTGTTGAGGAATTTCAGAGGTATGCCCTGCGCCAGTTTTAGACTGGCAGGCTCGAGGGTTCGCCTGGAAGCCATGACAAATCCCCAATCTCCAAACGACGGAACATAAGCGTGATAGGGATATACATTGAAGCGGCCGGCGCCTTCGGGACCGATAGATGTTTGCTCGAAAGTCGCCACCACGCACCAAAAAGCTTCCGCCGCGTAAAATGGGCTAGTGGCCTGTGTAACCACGATCCCGTTCGCTCCCAGATGCCGTGAAAGCAGCTTGTAAAAGCTTCTCGTGTAAAGTCGAGACAATGAGAGATTATTAGGGTCCGGCAGGTCCAATATGATGATGTCCCAGAATTCACCTGACTGCTCGAGGAATTTTCCCGCATCCTGAATATGGACACGGACCTTCGGGTGCGAGAGCGCGTTGTCGGAAAGGCTTGCGAGCGAAGGGCGGTCTCGAAACAGGCGTATCATCTCCTCGTCAAGATCCACCAGATCTACGGTTTGAAGGCTCGGATACTTGAGCAACTCCCGCACCGCCATTCCGTCTCCTCCACCGAGCACCAATGCCCTGACGGCCCCGGGTGACGCGGCCATAGCAGGGTGGACAAGGGGTTCATGATATCGGCTCTCGTCCACAGAAGAGAATTGGAGCTTTCCGTCAATGAACAATCTGACATCATCCCGCCACCTTGTAACTACCAGTCGTTGATATGGGGTCTGCCGGGCCAAAACAATGTCGTCCTGATAAAGGAGGTCCTCGGCCATTGAAGTAAAAGCGCCGGAGCCGGCGAGCCCGGCACCCAGGATAGCGGCGGAAATAGCCGCCGTTATCCCCAGTGTCTTTTTTTTGCGAAGCATCGGGGCCAGGACCCGGAGCGCTACGGCTGCCACCGCGATATTAATAAGGCCGAAAAGGAACGAGGTCCTGAGAAGACCGAGATACGGGACCAGCAGCAGAGGAAAAGCGCAGGAAGCAATAAGCGCTCCGACATAATCCAAAGCCAGCACGTTGGAAACCGTAAGCCGCAGCGCTTCGTTGCTTTTTAGAATTCGGATGAGCAGCGGGATCTCCATGCCGACGAGAGTTCCGGTGATGGTCAACACAATGACGAGCGCCGGCAAGTACGAGGGCAAAACGGCGAACGTGAACAAGAGCACTGCCGCGGACAGGCCGCCTGAAACCCCGATCCCTATTTGAATGCCGACAAACACGTCGGTCAGGCTTTTCCGGAAAAAACGCGTAAGGTAGGAGCCAAGGCCCATAGCGGTGAGGAAAATTCCAATAACTATTGAAAACTGTGTGATGGAACCGCCCAGCAGATAGCTGGAGAGCGCGGCCGCAATCAGTTCATACACGAGACCGCAAACCGCAATGACAAAGACCGCGGCCAGTAGAAAAATTCCCGGAATGCGTCGGTTCATTAATTGAGACTACCTCAATAAAATCTCAGACCGGCTTAGCCTTTGTAGGATCGGCGTTTCTGCCGGTCGTGAGCCGATGAGACGACTTCCTATCACTTCAGACCGGCTTTCGGATCAGCCCCTTATTGCCGACTGAATGATTATGGCCAAGGAGATAAAGACCGACCCAATAATGATAGCCAAGGCCACGTTCTGGTCCTCACCGATTTCCTTGGCGATGGAAAAAGGCGTGACTTTGCTCATGATGAACAAAGACACTGCGAACACGACCAATCCTATGACGGAATAAATGACCGTGCTCAGCATTGCCAGGGGCTTTAGGTCATACCAAAACATCTCCATATCCGACCTCCCGGTAAAAAAGTGGGGTTTGACGTCACAAGTGTTTGGAAATGGAGGCCGGCGCCCCGGACTTGATCCGAGGTCCAGACTCCGGATATTGCTTACCCATTACGCAGATAAGAAAGTGACCGGCAAGATGCCGGTCCTACCAGTGTTTTCAGTCTTCATTCCGGCCTCTGCGCCAAGAACGACTACTTACCGCCTCCTCGGTATCCTCCGCCCGCGTGAGACCTACCCAGGAAATAAAGACCATGACCTGCCGTCTTGGCTCGAACAGACCCATCACGAAGGCTCACCGGCTTCTCAAGCGGTTTTGGTAAGAACCAACCATAAAATGCCCCGCCGTACGCTGTCACGGTTACCGCAGCAAGAATTGTAATTATGATGAGTTTGGCCCCAAGACCCTTCATAAAATCACTCGCGTTCCTCAGTCGTCGGAATCCCCTCCGTTCCCGTCATCGTCATCGCCCCCCGTAACCGGACGCCATCGCCTGGCTTCAAACGTCATCCGGCCGAAAGGCTCCATAACCAGCGCCACAGCGGACAGAAGAAGCGGAATAATGAAATACCAGGATACGGTTTTGTCACCGGTCAACCTGATTTTCAGAGGCTCTTTCCGGGAGGGCCCTGAAAGACCACTGCCTCCCTGGCCATATACCAGGAGGCGGTATTGGCCGGCCTTATCCACCCTGAAACAGGAACTGAACGAAGAAGAACCCTCGCTCCAGTGTCCTTCCGAATCGCGTCCATGATAGAAAGAGGATTCCCCCGAGAATTCCGAAACCACTTGGTCTTCCGCGTCCACAAGGGCAAAATCCACCGCCAACCATGAATTATTAAGCGGAGCCTGTCCTTGCAGGCACAGTATGTTTCCGTTACGAGTAACGGAAAAAGGTTTTGCCATATGTTCCTTGGAGTACTGCTCAGCTGTGATATCTTCTTGCATCAGAGCAGTATTCTTGTCCGCGATGAAGCTGTAAAATAGAAGCAAGATGTTCAATGCCAGAAAAGCGGCCCCGATTTTCCACGTTCCTGCCAGCCAGACCGAGGGAACATAAGGCTGGCAAGAGTACACTCCCTTGGCCGCCGGCAGCTCAACGTTTTCACCGACAGCGGCTTGCATTTCATCCCGACCGACGTAGCGCCCGCGAAATAGCTCCACTTCCTTGCCGGTGATCTCCTGGTCCACATAATCGGGCGGATTGATCAGGTGCGTGTACCGAGTCTTTTCGCCAACCGCGGCCACCCAGGGCAGTGCCCCGTCAACCCATTTCAGTGTGACCTCTCCGCCTTCATAGATCTTGAATGTCTCACTGCCGATGCGCACCGGCATCCTGGCGGCCGGTATAGGTGGGATGGAGACTCGCGTGTGGATCGTGCGACTTAAGGTAAAATGTCCGTTTTCCTCCGAGAGCCATAAGTAGCCGGATTCCGGATTGTACAAGACGTATTCTATGGAAACGTACTGGACGCCTTCTTCCGTTTCCACATAGTAAAGACGGCCCATGACTTCGTAACGGATTTTTTCCAGAGTGACAGGCGCGCCAATATTAAACGTAAAGTTGGGTTGCTTGCCTTTGTTCTTGCCGATAACTCGGATTTCAGCCCCATCGAGTTGAAGGCCCGCTCCACAAGCCGCGCAGACCACCATTCCGGTCGTTTCCACCCGAGGCCCTTCGTATGGCTTCCCGCACGACCTACAGCGGATGATCTCCCCGACTCGGGCTCCCGGAGTTTCGCGTGCTTCTGCTGCAGGCTTACTCTCTTTAAAATCAAGGATTCGTCCCCAAAAGGCCGCAACCTCGCCGGTCGCTGGATCGTATTCCAAGCCGAAAGAGAAACTTCCGTCTGCCGCGGAGCCGTCCGCGTAAGGGTATACCGCGCCAACTTCCACCTGGAACGGTATCTGCCCTTCACCTCCGAGGCATTTGGCTTCTCCGATTTCTTCGATCACTCCTTCCTGGCCGTCGAGCTTTATGCGCATGCCGGGCGCCAGTTCGGAGTGCGGCGGGACCGGCTCAGTCAGTTTCAAGGGCGATTCCAGGAAGAGTTCCCGCTCATCCTCTGTCAACCACATGATCTCGCCGTTTTCCATTTCGATGAACCACTCGTTCCAGGTCCCTTTCTCGTGCGCGTAATGAAGGCGGCCCAGGACTCTGAACGAGCGACCTTTGATTTTGCCTGTGGCTCCGACCTTGAAGCGAGGCGAGTCGGGCAGGTCCACGGATTTCTCGCCTGCTCGGAGGGCTGATTCTTTGTCCCAGTACATAGCTGTCTTGCAGTAGTCACATATGCGCATCAACACGCCTGGATTGGTAACCGTGTTTGACGCTCCGCAAGAAGGGCACTGGAATTCGCGTTTCATGTTCTTCTGCTACTTGCTTGCCTGCAGTTCTTCGGCCCGGAGTGTGGCTGCCTCGATGGCATCCATGATCAAGCCCCGGAGCCCGCCGGATTCGAGGACTTGCAGTCCCGCTATAGTTGTGCCTCCAGGAGAGGTGATTCGGTCCTTTAGTTCACTAAATGTAATATTTCCCGAAGCGGCCATTGTAGCCGCGCCCAGTACAGTCCGGACCGCAAGCGTTCGGGCCGTCGGTCGATCCAGTCCCATCAGCACCCCGCCATCCGTCAGAGCTTCCATAATAATAAAAAGATAAGCTGGACCACTACCGGACAGAGCGGTAACTGCATTCATCATTTTTTCGTCAACAGTGACGGCCGCGCCGATCGCGCTAAACAGGTCCACCGCTCCGGCGAGGTCCTTATCATCCGCACCGCCGGCCTTGCACAAAGCCGTGGCGCCGGCTGACACCATCGCGGCCGCGTTCGGCATGGCCCGGATCACACGGGCAGGGGCTTTCAGTTTCGACAAGATGAAGTCGGTGGTGATTCCGGCCGCTATGGAAACTATTACCAGTGGCTCGTGCACTCGATCGGCAATGGACTCCAAGACTTGTCCCATTATTTGTGGTTTTACCGCGAGTATGACGGTGTCAGTATCAGGCGTCACTATATCGCGGAGCGCGGCGGCTTCTATGCCGAATTCATTGACTACGGTCTGCAATCTGGCCGAGTCGATATCAAAGCCACGGATCATAGATGGTAATGCCTTGCCCGATGAAACCAATCCACGAACTAGGGCATAACCCATATTCCCTAGGCCGATTATTGAGAGCTTCTTCAAATTTCTACCCTCGCGATCGTTAATATGTTATATTGGTGAAGGTGATGTCTGCCAGAGGCAGAAGCTATTTTTCCGCGGCCTGAATTTACGGCCCAGAATACTATCATGAGAGACCAAGGCTGGACAGTTATTTATTGGAGGATTTTTGATGAATAATATTGATACAATAGATGCTAGAGGCTTGGCGTGCCCTCAGCCGGTCCTGGAAACCAAGAGAGCGCTTGAAACAGGGATTGCAGGACCTCTTAGGGTGCTCGTAGACAATACCACAGCGAAAGAAAATGTTATGAGGTTCGCCCGTAATCAGGGGTGCGAGGTCGAAATTCATGAAAGTGAGCCTGAACAGTTCCGAATCACGATACTCAAATGCGGCGAACCGGTTGAACCTGCAGCGCAGCAGGAATTGCTTCCGTGTCCGATGCCCGAATCCCGATCGGTCCGAAACGTCGTATACATTGGCAACAACTGCATGGGGCGTGGAGACGACGAATTGGGGGCAAAGCTCATGCGCGGGTTCCTGCGCACAATGATAGATTCAACGCCTCTGCCGTGGCGCATGGTTTTCATTAACTCCGGAGTGAAGCTCACTACGATTGATCAGGAAGCTTTGGAAGCGCTTGCGCTACTGGAAGAGAAAGGTGTGGAAGTGCTCTCGTGTGGGACTTGCCTGGAACACTTCAACCTTAAGGATAGACTCGGCGCGGGCAAAGTGACCAATATGTTCGAGATAATCGAATCACTTAATTCGGCCACAAAGGTGATTTCACCGGGCTAGAGCCACTCGGATTCCGAGAATTTATTTAATCTGCCATCGTTTTGCGCGCGGGCTGCTTTGATTGACCGGCTAGATCTTTCGACTGAGTTTCCACGTAAGCGTCAAGCAACTGTCTGATCATTCGCTGATATTGGCTATGGTGTTTGGTTGCTTCGGATTTGAAGAACTCAACACTCTTCTTGCTAAGGGAAATAGTTACCTTAACTGATTTCTCTCGAAACGCCAGTTCAGCAGGGGAAGGCAAAAAATCAGGAATTATTTTGACTTCACCCAAAGGTTCATCCGTGTACCTTATTTTCGCGTTCATAAATTGCCTTACCTTTCCGCCAGTACCCGGCGCCAATTATGCGGATCACGTCGTCGCGGAACGTAAACCGGACAGTAAAAATTCCGCCAGCTACCTTGCCAAAGCAAGTAGTAGTGTTTTTCCTGGCCACTGTGACTCACGTCTTCAGCGATGACACGACGCGGGTCCGCAAAAGCATATTGAGCATTTGCAAAAGAGACTCCATGCCTTTGTTGGTTCTCTGTGTCCTTTTTCGGGTCCCAATCGAAACGCGCCTTGATCCTGATTCAAGTTTATCATAAAGGGGGCGCCTAAGCCATACTATAATATGGCTATATCTATGGCCCTAGGAAGGTTATGTGGAAGGCTAGGCCACGAAAGCAATTTCACCGGACTAGAACCGGCGACTGGTCGGAATCCAGTTCCCGGTTGGTCTTATCATCATCCCCGGTATGCATCCATGAGGGTAGATCGCTGCCCGTGGCCTCTGAGCACATTAACCTCAATTGTCACACAAAAGCTTAGGAATTGGAATGATATAGGAGTTTTTGGGGAGGGGTCCGAGGAGGGACTTTTTGCAAAAAGTCCCTCCCCGACAACTCTGCTCTAAATCTCTATTTCCAGGCCTTCGTAGGCGGCCAGGGCGGCTGGGAATCGCTCTTGCGCCTGTCTTTCAATCTCGCCTACGACTTTGTCTTCGTTTCCGTGATGGAATAGGATGAGTTTCTTGACGTTCGCGGCCTTGGCCAATTCCACTGCGCCTTCCCAGGTACTATGCCCCCACGATTCCCGGGACATGTCGTCCCACATTCCGAGGTACTGTTCGGGAGTAAACATCCCGTCATGTATCAGCACGTCTCCGCCACGAGCCAGTTCAATGGCCTTGGGATCGCAGCAAATATGGAATTCGGTGTCAGTCGCGTAAGTTACGCTTTTCCCTTGAACTTCAATTCTGTACCCGAGGCTTCCGCCAGGGTGGTTTAGCTCCTCCACCTGAACGGTTATGTCGTCAATATTGAGCCGGTCGCCGGGCGACAAATTATGAAAAACTATGGACGCCGCCATTTGCTCAAGAGTAATCGGCCAATTCGGTGGGCGCATCTGATCGCCAATTATTTGATGGATGGACCTGTCAAGGTCGGCCGCTCCATAAAGGTGGAACTCGTTACCTTTTTTGAATGCCGGCGCAAAGAAGGGGAAGCCATGCACATGGTCCCAATGCAGATGTGAAAAGAAAAGGTGGCCGACTATTTTTAGAGGCTTACCGGACGAGTCCCTGTAACGGCGTAGAAGGTCCTCGCCAAGATCTCGAATACCCGTGCCCGCGTCCAGTATAATCAGACTATCGCGGTGACGAATCTCAACACACGCTGTATTTCCGCCGTATTTCAGAGTGGAAGGACCGGGTCTCGGCAGGCTGCCGTGGACCCCCCAAAATCTAATATGCATATGGTTTTCCGTGTCCCGATTTTCACCGGAACCGTCTCATAGTCAGACCACAATACTTTGAAACTACAGGAATATTACCACATTTGCTCAGGTGAGGTCAAGAATAAGAATTCACCGCAGAGCGCGCGGGGAAAGCGGAGAAAAAACGTATGCTTCCACGAAGGCGCAAACCTGGTCCCTCCAAGTGCAAACAATGAAGTGTTGCACAGTTAGGAAGGGCGGGCCGTGCCCGCCAAAATCCCCATTAATCCGTAATCCTTCAGTTACGGGCGGCCAAAGACTGTCATTGCGAGCGGAGCGAAGCAATCTCCCAACCTCGGGGATTGCTGGTGGGACCGGCATCTTGCCGGTCATTCCTAATAGACAGGCGGGACGCCTGTCCCACCATTCACTCCTCGCAATGACAAACGCACCCTCCGCGGTGAAATTGCGGGCTATTTCTTATATAACTTCTTCAGCCTATTAATATGCCCGCGACCGAGGCCTTTCACCTCGCAGCCCAACTCGAAATAGCGTTTAATGGCGTCATCGCTGAGCATTCCAAAGCAGTCTATTATCGCTAGCGGACCGCCTACTGCTTCCACTACTTTTTCAGGGGCCAAATTCATGAGCTGCTTGTGCCGCACAGCGAATATAGCGACATCGGCGTCTTTGAGAGATTTCCACATGTCCGGCTCGATGTGCAGCGCCTTGAGTTTCTTTTGACTCCTGAAGAATCTGCTGCGGCTCTTTCCGGGCGTTGGGTAGAAATCTTGAGCCTCGAATTCCCACCAATGGTCCACGTACGGATCGTGCACGCATATCTCCGCGCCCATTTCGACAAGCCTGCGAACGATCAGTTCCGAGCCGCTGTAGCGGGTATCTCCTACGTCTTCTCTGTAAGCCACGCCCAGAATAGTCACTTTGGCGGCGGCAATGTAACGGCCCATATTTCTGAGCGCGTCCCGCGCTAGTTGCGGCACGTGTAACGCTCTGCTGTCATTAATGTTTATAGCCATCGGAGTGATTTTGAACAGCTCATCCTCGAAGCCCATCAAATGCTTGTAAGACCACACTGCGAGCCCCCCGTCCTTGGGAAGACAGTAGCCCCCGATCCCGGGTCCGGGAAATATGATGTTCGAATGTGTTGGGCGCACCTTGATCGCTTCGATCACTTTTATGAGGTCCACTCCGTTGCGTTCCGCAAAAAGGCTCCATTCGTTGAGGAACGCCAGTAAGGTCGCTCTGAAGCTGTTCTCGACTATTTTCGCGGTTTCCGATTCCATAGGCCGTTCCAGGACTGTCAGAGGATGGTTTACAGTGTCAATCACTTCGCTGAGGAATCTGACAACTCTTAGGGTTGATTCAGGGTTTATGCCGCTGCAAACCCGCCAGAAATTCCTGATGGAAGCGACATAATCAGCGCCGGGCATAACTCGTTCATAGCTGTGAGCGATCATGGGCTCAGATTCGATGCCGCGCTTTTGGAAAGCCCGTTTAATGAGCGGGTAAGCTACTTGTTCCGTGGCGCCGGGGGGGACTGTGGTCTCGATCAGGACCAGAGTTTCCGGCTGGATCGTTTCGCCGATTATTTCCAGGGCTTTTTCGAGTTCCTCCATTTGGACGTATCCCGTGCTGATGTCGTTGAGGGACTCCTTGATGAAATCGCATTGAACGTCCACCACCACCACGTCGGCAAGACTCAGCGCCTGGTAAGTAAACGACGCTGTCAGCGTTTTTTTCTCGTTCACGCACCGCCTTATGATTTCAGGGACTTCAGGATCTTCCGATTTCATTGGAGCGACGCCGCGGTTGATCAGCGGAATTTTCCAGTAGCTTCTGGTGCTCGGCCGCTGAATGCCGATTACGAACTTCCCGGAATTGCCCGAGGCGTCCGTCGAGTCTGCGACAACAGACGCCATGACAGCTCCAACGAACCCCATACCCACTACGGCCACGATTTCCCGGCCGTCTTTGCGGTGGCTCGCGGCTAGAGCCTCGAGTCGTTTGAATTCCTGATCGTACTCTTCCTGGGAGGGAAGGGGAAATTTTTCGCCCCCTGGGCCGACGGAATATTCTGACTGCATGGATTACCTCTCCGATTGATGCTTGATCCCAAGACAATGACGAACAGCCGATTTGGCTGAGCGTAGTCGCAGCGCCTCACTCCTTCCCCGATCCTCCCAAAATCCCTCCTTTACTAAAAGGCGGCATGGGGGGATTTGTTTCCCCGTTGACGGGGGACTAAGGGGGGGCAAATTAAAGTGGACGCACTCATGTTGAGCGCCGCTTGTTTTAAATCCTACCGGCGTGTCGCCCATCGCTTCTTCGCACGTTAAGCGCAGAATATAAAACGGCCTCTCTCCTGCGTCAAGAATGAAAGCCGTTGAAGAGGCGCAGCACGTATGTTATGAAAAATCAACTGAAACCCCGGCTGTGATGGTTGAGGAGGCTATATGGAGAATAAATACAATCCCGGAGTTATAGAGAAGAAATGGCAGAAATTCTGGGAAAAAGAAAAACTGTTCAAAGTCGAAATAGATCATTCAAGAACCAAATATTATCTGCTGGAGATGTTCCCCTATCCTTCGGGCCGGATTCATATGGGGCACGTCCGCAATTATTCCATTGGGGATGTGGTGGCTCGTTTTCAAATGATGCGAGGCTACAATGTGTTGCATCCGATGGGCTGGGACGCGTTTGGAATGCCTGCGGAAAATGCCGCTATAAAGCACGGCGCGCATCCGTATCAGTGGACTATGGACAATATCAGTGAGATGCGTCGGCAGCTCAAAAGTATGGGTTTCTCCTATGATTGGGATCGGGAAGTCACAACGTGTGATCCGGAATATTACCGCTGGGAACAGTGGCTGTTCATCCGCATGATGGAGAAGGGCCTCGTATATAGCAAGAAGTCCATAGTCAATTATTGCGAACAGTGTCAGACGGTTTTGGCTAACGAGCAGGTCGAAGCGGGGGCGTGCTGGCGATGCGGCACACCGGTAATCCATAAGGAACAGGACGGCTGGTTCTTGAAGATCAGTCAGTATGCCCAGGAACTCTTGGACTGGTGTGATAAGCTTCCGGGATGGCCCGAAAAAGTGCTGATTATGCAGCGCAATTGGATCGGGCGAAGCGAAGGGGCAAGGATCCTCTTTGACCTGGGAAAAGGCGCCGAATCCATCGAGGTTTTTACGACCCGGCCCGACACTTTGCACGGGGCTACTTTCATGAGCCTGGCGCCCGAGCATCCGCTCTGCCTGAAGCTCTCCAAGGGCACAGCCCAGGAGCAAGAAGTGGAGCTTTTTATCAACAGAGTCCTGAGCCAGGACTGGCAAAGTCGTGTGGGGGATCAGGCTGAGAAAGAAGGCGTATTCACCGGAGCGTTTTGTATCAATCCGCTAACCGGTTTGAGGATGCCCATATATGTGGCGAATTTTGTGCTTTACGAATATGGGACCGGCGCTGTCATGGCCGTCCCGGCGCACGATCAGAGAGATTTTGAATTCGCAAAGAAATACGGCCTCGACATCATAGTGGTTATCCAGCCGGAAGGAGAAAAGCTGGATCCAGCGACCATGCCGATGGCATATGTCGATGAAGGCAAGCTCGTTAACTCGAAAGAGTTCGACGGCATGGACAATGTCGCGGCCATGAAGGCGATCGACGACAAGCTCGAGTCAATAGGGAAGGGCGGCGCCACAGTAAATTATAGGCTCCGCGACTGGGGAATTTCCAGGCAGAGATATTGGGGAGCGCCGATTCCGATTATTCATTGCGACAAGTGCGGCCCGGTTCCGGTCCCTGATAAGGACCTTCCAGTGACGCTACCTACTGACATAGATTTTCCGAAGAGCGGAAAATCGCCTTTGCCCGATTTGGACTGGTGGGTCAATGCCCCTTGCCCAAAATGCGGGGGGCCCGGACGTCGGGAAACCGACACTATGGACACTTTTGTGGAATCGTCCTGGTATTTCGATCGTTACGCGTGTCCGCATTACGACAAAGGAATCATCGATCCGGAAGGGGACGCGTATTGGCTGCCGGTGGACCAGTACATCGGGGGAATCGAACACGCTATCTTGCACCTCTTGTACTCGAGGTTTTTCACCAAGGTGCTCAGGGACATGAAGATCAAGAAGAGCGATGAGCCTTTCACCAATCTGCTAACCCAGGGGATGGTCATTAAGGACGGCGCGAAGATGTCCAAGTCCAAGGGGAATGTGGTGGATCCCGAGGATCTGATCGGCAAATACGGCGCGGACACAGTGAGACTTTTCTGTTTGTTCGCGGCGCCACCGGAAAGGGACCTGGACTGGACTTCCGAGGGAGTCGAAGGCGCCTACCGCTTCCTTCACCGGGTCTGGAACCTCGTCCACCAGCACAAACATCGCGAAGGCTCTCTCGCGACCGGACCGGAAAGCGATCGAGCGCGCTCGATTCGCAGGCTCACCCATAAAACCATAAAGAAAGTCACTGAGGATATTGACACTCGGTTCCACTTTAATACGGCCGTGGCGGCTGTAATGGAAATAACCAATGAATTGGGCCGCGTGACGCCTGAAGAGGCTGACCATGCGCCGGACATTTCCGCGGCCCTTATTGACGCAGTCGCGACGGTGGTCGTCCTCCTGTCGCCTTTCGTGCCTCACGTTGCCGAAGAGATGTGGGAAACCTTAGGTGAGAAGCCAGGCATGACTAGGCTTAGATGGCCTGCCTTTGATCCGGCGATGCTGGAACAGGACGAGGTCCTCATTGTGGTTCAGGTGAACGGCAAGAAGCGCGCGGAGATAACCGTGCCGGTGGGTCTCTCCGAAGAAGAAATCAAGATAACAGCCTTGGAGGAATCAAACGTCAAAAAATTTGTCGAAGGAAAGACCGTCCGCAAGATGGTTGTGGTCCCCGGCAAACTTCTCAATATTGTGGTCGGGTGAAACGGTGGGAGCAATTCTCGGAATGGGGACCACCGGGGAGACAACTCCTTTGCAATGTGTCATTGCGAGCGTAGCGAAGCAATCTCCCAATCCCTCACCTCCCGGCATTCTTCTGTAGGGGCGGACCTGCGTGTCCGCCCAGGGCAGACACATGGGTCTGCCCCTACAAGGAAGGGTTCCGCGAGATTGCCGTGTATTTAACAGACAGGCGAGACGCCTGTCCCACTGTTCACTCCGCGCAATGACAAATGTTATATGTCCTTCTTCGCACGCACCTAAGCAGATGCGGTGAAATCGCGCCACAACATGAGGGAAACTGATCACATCAGATCATCAATTCAGATAATTCGGTTCGGCTTGCCCGTGGCGGCATTGGCATTGCTTTTTGGATGCGGGTACCGCTTTGCGGGCGCGCCGACGGACAATCCTTATCCCTCCGATCTCAAGACCATCGTTTTGGAGAGCGCAGTCAATAATACGATTGTCACAGGAATAGAGACCGAGCTTACCAACGAATTACGACAAGAATTCGCTCTCGGTTCGGGGCTCACTCCGGTGCGGAGCGGGGGCGACGCCATCCTAAAGACGATCATTTCATCATATGTGGATACTCCTTCCATGTATAAAGCCGACGGCAAAGAACTCACTCGCATAGGTGTCTTGCGTGTCGATTGCGCGCTCCGCCGCGCGGACAACAACAAAGTGATCTGGCAAAAGGAAATGTCAGCTTCTTATCCGTACAATGTAACTGACACAATTTCTGAGACACTCTCAAATCGGCGGCGGGCAATTTCCAAAATGATCAAAGACGTCACCCCCAGACTACATAGATCCATGTATGACAATTTTTGAGTAATTGTTCACATAAAGATTCCCCACGAACATTTCATGCGCTAATCTGAGACAGCAAGAATAAATGGGGGCAGCACGCGATAGGAGCTGGCTTGGCGTTACGTTCCGCCTTTGTAAAAGGGCAATAATTGTTTCCCGATCCCCCTTTCTTAAAGGGGGATGATTGCCTCTCGATCCCCTTTTAGTAAAAGGAGATGTCCTGAAATCCCCCCTTTACTAAAGGGGGGTACGGGGGGATTTGGATCCGGGAATTGAAAATCCCCCTAAATCCCCCTTTAAGAAAGGGGGATTTTGAATTGCCCACCGGCCTGCCAGTTGGTGTCGAGCTGCTGCCCTAACTACAATTTTCCGGAGGGTGGAGTAATGGCCAGGAAAAAGATAACCGTTATAGGGGCGGGCAATGTAGGAGCATCCGTTGCGGCCTATGCCTCGGCTCAAGAGTTGGGGGACGTGGTCCTTGTGGATATTCTCGAAGGCATTCCGGAGGGCAAGGGTTTGGATATGTTCGAGACCACTCCGGTGCTCGGCGCAGACACCAAAGTGGTGGGAACGAACGATTATGAGCTGACACGGGACAGCGACATCATAGTCATTACTGCGGGCATCGCCAGAAAACCCGGAATGAGCAGGGATGACCTGCTGTTGACCAACGTCAAAATAGTGGGAGAAGTCGCGGAGAAATCCGCCAAAGTGTCTCCGAACGCAGTCATGATCGTAATATCTAATCCGCTGGACGCAATGGTTTACACCGCGTGGAAGAAATCAGGCTGTGCTCCCAGGCGTGTAATGGGAATGGCCGGAGTGCTGGACACTGCCCGCTTCAGAAGCTTTTTGGCTGAAGAAATAGGGGTGTCGGTCGAGGACGTTCATGCTCTTGTGCTGGGCGGACACGGTGACACTATGGTTCCGCTAACCAGGTACTGCTTTGTGGGCGGGATTCCTGTTACGAACTTCATCTCAGCCGCGAGACTCGAAGAAATAGTGCAAAGGACTCGCCAGGGCGGCGCGGAAATAGTGGGTCTGCTCAAGACCGGCAGCGCATATTACGCGCCCGCGGCCTCGGGTGTGCAGATGGTTCGTTCCATTCTTCTGGACAAAAAACGCCTGTTGCCTGTGGCCGCATATCTTGACGGCGAATTTGGGGAAAAAGGGATTTTCGTTGGCGTTCCGGCGATTCTTGGATCTAACGGAGTGGAACGGGTCGTGGAATTGGAATTGTCATCAGAAGAACAGGCCGCATTCAGCAAATCGGTGGAGGCAGTTAAAGAGCTGGTAAGAGACGTTGATAAGCTTTTGTGACCCATCTCTACGATTCTTAATTGCAGTCCTGTGAAGAAATGGGAGATTGGCGGATGATTCTGGTACGGCGCGACCGGCGGTCGCTCTGGTTAATTCCTAGAACCCGAGGGAGTTTCCCAATATTATTGCCTAAAGGATTGTTTATTTTGCTCCGCAGCGAAGGTGAAAAAGAAGGGAAGAATGCGGGGGAACCCGCTTTTTGCAAAAAGCCGGATTCCCCCGCACCCTCTCCGGCAAAAACTCCTAAATATGATTTTTTCGGTCCTGTGCGGGTGACAGGCTTGTCACTGTCTCACGGCGACTCCGCAGCCATTTAGGAGTTTTCGGAAAGAGGGTCCAGGGGGAAAAGCCTTTTGCAAAAGGGTTTTCCCCCTGGCGGTCCGCTTTCTGAAAGTCATTCTCTCTCTACGAACGGAGCTAATGCAATAATCCATTGCCTAATTCAAATGGGCGACCGCCGGTCGCGCCTACATATGATTCCGGATGATGTGCCGAACCGTATTAGCGTCTCGTCAGCATTATCCCATATGTCGAAGACCCTCCGCGATCCCCATCCGGGTCACTCTTATGAGGGGAGGCAATGCAGCCGCGAGACCCACGAGTAAAGAAACAGCGAAGAGTAGGGCGATAGTTGACCAGGTTATCTCGAACACCGGGAGGAACGATCGGAGCTGGGCCTGGAAAATGATGGAACCCGGATAAGTCAGCGCTGCTCCCAAAATTCCGCCTATCAAGCCAATTGCCAAAGATTCACCTGCAATAAGAAAAAATAAGGACCGCGGACCAAACCCCAAGGACTTCAAGACCGCGTACTCCGCGGACCTTTCGCGCGCGGTCATGGCCATCGTGTTGGCAAGCACAATGAGTATGATCCCGATGACCACGACGGAAATTACCTTAATGGCTGACACTATGGCGTCTGTCATAGCCACGAAACCGAGCTGGAAAGCCTTTTCGGTTTCGGTAAGAGTTTCTGCCAGTGAATTCTTGAAAAGCGTATCAATTTCCAGCGAGATTTCCGCGGCGCGGTCCGGCTCTTTAATTTGCACCAAATACCATCCCACTTTGTCCGCTCTGTCCGGCATAGTTTTCTTCAGCATTTCATTGAGATAATCCCATCGGAAGAGAAAGGTGGTTTCATCAACATTTCGATTTGCTCCCCTGTAAATTCCCTTGAGAACCAATTCAATTCTTCCGGGGAAGATAGTCCCTTCCAAAGGAATCACATCGCCAATTTTCCAGTGGAAGCGTTGCGCCAGCTTGATACCCGCGATTGCCGCGTTGCGTTCCAGTTGAAAGTCTCGTTTGCTTGTTTCGGAAAGGAGGAATTCCGGATAGATATCGAGATAATCCGTCCCGCTGATCGCGAATTGCGCGAAGAAGTTTTTCTTGTCTTTATATACTCCGCCGTACCAAATTCCGTGACCTATCCCTGTAACGCCCGAGACTTGCAATATTTGATTTCGATACGCCAGAGGCAGCGAGTAAATTAAAGAGATATTGTTTCGGGTAACCAAACGATATGCCGAAGATGCCTCGACTCCAACATACCAGGCCCCAATAAGTGTCCTGAGGATGCCGAACGCCAGCATGGCTATCGCCATGCCGAGTATCGTCAGAAAGGTCCGCAGCCGGTGGCGGAAAACGTTCCGCAGTAAGAGAATTATGAGTTCCATGTATGTGCTTTTTCCAAGATGAATTGTTTCTTTTGCTCCGCAGACCGTCCGGGGGGCTCTTTCTTGCAAGAAAACCGCCCCCCAGAACCCCCGCAAAGAACTCCTAAATATGCTTCTTAAGCTCGTGTGCGGGTTAGCGAACCGGTCGCTAAACCAGGGCGTCGCTGCAATCATTTGGGAGTTTTCGGAAAGGGGGTCCAGGTCCACTGGGCGTGGGGCCAACAATGTGCCTCAATGCCCCTTGCCTGCGATTAACTTAATGTCTGCACAAAAGCATTGCTCGCCGTGCGCGGAGCACCTTTTGCAAAAGGGTTTTCCCCCTGGTGGTCCGCTTTCCGAAAGTCATTTCTCCTCCTACAAACCGAGCTAATGCAATAATCCATTCCAAGAAAACATCTGGCTAGTCTCTCGCATGATTCTCCAACTGGCAATCCCCAGGCGTTAATGCGAACATTTTATCCATATTTAACAGGAGGTGTGAAACATTTTGTCAGGTCGGCCCAAAATTGTCACATGATTGGTTTCTCATGAAGCGGATAAGTTGCCAAAAATAGGCAAAAAAGAAGCCCGCCTATTGTAGGAGGGCTGAGGGTATGGTTAAAGGAGTCGTTGTTGGTAATATAATGTAGCAAGTCCTGTGCCATGTCAATGGACGATCTCTATTCTCTTATCTTTTTTCAGGGCCGCCGGAGGATCGGCCATTGTTCACATCCTGTTCGGTCGGTATCCATTTTCGCGCGTGCCCCACAAGCGCCAGGCCAGGCAGCGAAAGAAAAAAAGTCAAAGTGAAATACTGAGCGAAGCCCATATATAGCGTCAGCCATCCGCTGATCGCACCGGCGAAAATGCCGCTTACTTTGAAGAGAGCTGAGAGAAGAGCATACTGAGTTGCAGCATAACGCTTCTCGCATATGCTCATGAGGAACGCCAGGAATGCAGATGTGCCAAGTCCGGCGCAAAGCGACTCTATTGCTGACGCGACGTAAATACCAAAGTTTCCGGCCGTAGGATATGCAGCCACCCATGAATAGGCCAAATTGCTCCCAGCTTGCCACAGGCCCAGAAACCATAGCCCATGAAAGATCCCGAAGCGCGCCATAAAGAGTCCACCGCCAAGGCCGCCTGCAATAGAAAAACCCACTCCCAGACTGTTGATGAGCCCTATTGCATCCTCGTCTAACCCACTCTTGCCCCAGAAAGGTATTACCATTGGGCCCATAGACATATCGCCGAGTTTGTACAAGAGTATGAAAAGACCAACCTGGATTACCATCGGCCGATTGAGCAAGTCGCTTACAGGCTCCGCTAAATGTTTTAAGGAAAAGGCAGGACGTTGGATTTCAATCGGAGGAAGCCTCAGAGAGACAATACTGCAAAAGCCCAGGACACTTGCGGCGATAAAAAAAGTAAGCTCCCATCCTATCCTACCGCTCATGGCAACAAATAGACCGCCTGACGTCAGCAACGCTATGCGATAAGCAGCAATTCTGAATCCATTGGCTATTCCCATCTCTGAGGTTTTAAGCAGCTCGATGGAATAAGCGTCTATTGCAATATCCTGAGTGGCTGACAATGTTGACATCAGGGCGATACAGGTCCACAGCAACATTCCCGGATTCGTTGCATCCAGGAACATGAACAGACAAAGCAACGCGGCCATGAGAACTTGGGATGCGGCTATCCACAGACGACGAGTACTGAGGAAATCAACTGCCGGAGCCCAGAGAAATTTTAGCGCATAGGGTAAGAGAGCCAAACTCAGAAGGCCTAAATTCGGCAGCGACCAGCCATGTTTCTGGAAGTACACAGTAAAGGTCTTTTCAATAATGCCATAAGGGAAACCCTCAGCAAAATAAAGCAATGAAATCAGTATCAGTTTCCAACGAAGGCTCACACGCGCTCCAATAATTGTGTGAATCGGACAGAGACGCCCCCGCCCGGGCAGCCGGATCATACAGAAATTATCGAAGAACAAAACTGTTTTTATGAAACACGACTAACCAACAAGATTTACCGGAAATTTCAAATAACGATGTTCTTAGGGCGATCTCGGTTAATTGCTGAGTCATTTAACAATTTGCGAGCACCGGAAGGATATTCTGAAAACCAATTTCCAGCAGGATGAGAATAATATATAATGCGTCTTCTAAGGGTTATGGAGCATGACTGTGGATGACAAAGCCAGAAACGTGAGCGCGCGGGACGCTGTGGAAGCAATACGCGGACCGCTGACCAACGCTCAGGTTTTGGAAAAGTTCAAAATTTCTCCAGCAGGTTTTGGAGATCTTCTAAAGCAATTGCTAGTCCACAAACTCATTTCCGAGGAAGATCTCAATCGCCGTGGTATCCGATTCAAGGTGAAGAAAGAGGCCGAGGCGCCAACTCCCTCGCTATTGCCACCCCCGCCCGACGAGACGGATGAGGAGTTTCTGGACACCGTGACTCTGACGGAATTGCTAACCTTCAAACCCGAAGCGCCGACAACTCCCGGTAAGAAGGCCGGCGAAAAACAAAAGACGGAAATCTCGAAAGTCGAATCCGAGGAAGACAAGAAGAGCAAGTTCAGCCTTGGCGGGCTCTTTAAGAAAGGCAAATAACATCCTATAGCTTCGAATCGCGAATATCGGCATACGGCTGAGACGGCTTCAATACCTCACGTCCGAGCAACCCGAAGGACATCAGTAGTTTCAGGACATCTTCCACAGGCATTTCCAGGCGTTGGAAGTCCTCCGTAGGAACGAGCATATTGAACCCGGTGAATGGAATAGGGGAGTTTGGAATAAATACGAGCAAGTGCTCTCGACCGTCGAGCATAGTGTATGTCTCGCCGGATGTGAGGAGTCCCAGAATTTTCACGTTCCCGACGCGTATTTGTCCTACGGCCCCAAACCGTTCCAGGCCCGCTTGATCCTTGCGCCCGAACAAGTCAACAATTTGGCCCACTCCTGCGTATATTTTTCCGACCAATGGGATTCTTGCCAAGGTGGAGTCAATGACGGCTTGAAGGCGCGCCACTGTGGCTCGTGTCACCAGAAACCCCAACAGAACAATGAGGCCGATGGCCACCAAATACGCAATGAGATATCCCGGATACTTGTATTCAGGTCCGACCAGCTTTTCCAGAAAGATCCCGAACGCGCTGCTGGGACCAATATACGCGTCCGCGAGCCTCACGCCCCAGCTCACGACGAATAGGGTGACCACAAATGGCAGTAATGCTGCAGCGCCGGTAAGAAAAAGTCTGATCAATGTGCTCGCAACCGCGCTCATCGTTTTTCTCCGCTTAACCGGATCCAACTAGTCAATCCGGGTCAAAAAAATCTTGTTTCGCCTGTTCATTTCACAGGATTGTGGTTTATAATAAATCGTTGCTTCCGAAACCCCGTCAGTTAACGGCAAGGCTAGACCGATAAGCCCGTCTGAAGGGGTTTTGTTATTTTTGTCTCGGAGCGGCCTCCCCCGGCATGGTCTGTAACTGCAACGTGCTCGGATCTTTTACCGGACCACGTAAGGGGCCGACTGTTCCCGTGCCGAGTGGGGCAAGGCTCAAATATCCTGTAACGAGAAATAAGAATATCAATAAGACCCCGAGAGAAATCATAATCCAGTCCCGGTTGGTGCGCGTTCTCCTGGGAATAGGAGCTATTCTCTTGGCGCCGGCCAAGTTCGATTCTGAAGGCATAAGCTAAACCTCCTTCTGTACGACGCTCATTCACTCCCGCGTAGGAATCCTCGCCATCCTCTGACCTCTTTTTGTAGGGGCAGACCTACGTGTCTGCCCTGGGCGGACACACAGGTCCGCCCCTACAGATGCCGGTTGGGGGTGAGGAATGCACATTGGCGATGACGCATGGGAACAATACCGCGTCCTCTCTTTCATTCTACCATATCTTCCATGCAACGATTTGCAATCCAATTTGTCCATGCTTAGAATAAGATATCGGTCAAGGGGGGCCTTTTGATAGGGCATGCCTACCGGCTCGATGGTTAGATTTGAATCAGAAGGAGATGATCAATGGATATCGAATCTTTTGTGAAGGAAAAGATCACCTGGTTGGGCCATGCGAGCTTCAGGATCGACGGATCTACGTCAACCGTTTACATAGACCCGTGGAAGCTGAAGAGCGCAAAGGCCGCGGACGTCATCTGCATAACCCATAGTCATTTCGATCACCTTTCTGAAGAAGACGTGGCTCGGATACTCAAGCCGTCCACGGTGATCATCGGGCCGCCTGATTGCAAGGCAGGTTTCGGATCCGCCTTCAAATCCATAGCGCCCGGCCAAAGCTTGACCGTGGGCGATGTGAAGGTTGAAGCTGTCCCGTCCTATAATACAGACAAAGATTTCCACCCGAAAAAGAACAACTGGGTAGGGTACATCGTCACCGTGGATGGAGTAAGAATCTATCATACGGGTGACAGCGACATAATACCCGAAATGACCGATGTCACCACGGACGTGGCGCTGATACCCGTAGGCGGGACTTATACAATGACAGTCAAGCAGGCCGCGGAGGCCGTGAAGAAGATAAATCCCAAAGTAGCGGTTCCCATGCACTGCGGTGATATCGTGGGAACGCTGAACGACCGCGAGACTTTCAAGGCCGCTGCGTCATCGACAGTAGTAGTTTTGAACCCGACAGACAGGTGAACGTGGAAACAAAAGATTTACGAGAACAGGTCAGGGTGCGGTTCGCTCCGTCACCCACGGGGTACTTACACTTGGGCGGGGCGCGCACAGCTCTTTACAACTGGCTTTGGGCCAGAAAGAAAAACGGCGTCTTCATCCTCCGAATTGAAGATACCGATTTAGAGCGCTCCACGCAGGATTCCGTTCAGGGGATTCTCGACGGTTTGAGTTGGCTCGGGCTGGATTGGGACGAAGGTCCTTTTTATCAGAGCCAAAATATTCTCAAGCATGTGGAAGCGGCTCATGAGTTGCTAGCGCGCGGTCATGCGTTCCGATGTTTCTGCACGCGAGAAGAATTGGAAGAGCAGCGGAAAGCAGCCGAAGCAAGGCGAGTCGCTTTTATGTATGACGGCCGCTGCCGAGAATTGACACCCGAGCAGGCGCAGAAGAAAGTAGATCAGGGGATTCCGCATGTAATCAGGTTTCTTGTTCCGCGTGACCCTGCCGCGACAGTCGCCTTCGAAGACATGGTCTATGGCTCCATGGTAAAACGGGCCGTTGACATAGAAGATTTTGTCATATTGAGGTCAGACGGCCGCCCGCTGTACATCTTGAGTAACGCGGTAGATGACTCTCTGGATCACATCACTCACGTCATACGAGGGGCCGATGGATTGGCAAACACTCCTAAGCAAGTCTTGATCTACAAAGCGCTGGGGATTGAACCGCCCTTGTTCGCGCACATGCCTTTGACGCTGGATAACAAAAAGGCGAAACTCTCTAAAAGGACTCACGGAGAAGTCGCTACAGTCGCGTACTATGAGCGCATGGGCTTTCTCCCCTGGGCCCTCTGCAATTTCCTGGCGCTTCTGGGCTGGTCGCCGGCGGATGGGCGTGAATTCTTCACTCGTGACGAATTAATAGAAGCCTTTGACCTGTCCCGGATCAATAGGTCTAACTCAGTCTTCAATTATGTTCCGGGAGATCCCAAGAATTGGACGGACCCGAAGGCAATTCATTTCAATTCCACATACATACGCACTATGCCGCTGGATGAGCTGGTCCCTTTAGTGGAGCAAGAGCTAAAGGAATCCAGCTTGTGGAGGGAAGCATTCAGCGCTGAAGATCGTGATTGGTTTGCTAAAACAGTAGATCTGATCCGTGCGCGGTACTTTACTTTGAAGGATTTCTCGACCAGGGGCCGTTGTTATTTCTCCGATGAGTACGATTTTGACCCCGATGCAGTGAAAAAGAACCTGAAAAAGGCGGCGGAGTTGGCAGAATATCTTCCCGACCTGGCGCACAGGTTGGAGACTCTGTCCGAATTCTCCAATTCGGCTATCGAATCGGTATTCCGGTCTTTCGCGGAAGAAAAGGGTATAAAGGCCGGGCTGATAATCAATGCCGCCCGCACCGCGGTGTCAGGAACATCGGTTGGGCCGGGCCTCTTCGAAATGCTTGAAACACTTGGTCAAGAGAAAGTGGTGCAGCGGCTAATCAAAGCCAAAGAACTCGTCGACTAACCATATTACGTGGGTAATCAAAAAACGACGGTAAGGTCCAGGCCGATAAATGCGAAGCTATCATTCGTATAAAGGCTCATGGGGCTGGTATTGTTTGTATTGATGAAGCCTCCAACCGCTTCCCGGAATGTATACCGGCCGTGCAGTCCCGCGAAAATATATTGTCTTAGAGCCACGGTCCCTTCGACCTGCAGTTCCAGCAAACTACCCCCGGTTGCGCTTAGGTGAAATTCCGCGGAAAAATTGGGTTGATAGAGGAAGCCTGAACCAATCTTGGTTATCCAGGGTGAACCGATCACCTCAAATCGCGCCTTCCACCAGGGAAAGAAAACTGCTGTTTGAAGCCCAAGAAATGGGCCGCGAGACGTGAATTCTTCAAGCGCTGACGACTTAACGCCCGCAAATAATCCGACGCCTTCGCCCTGGGCCCCCCAGAATTCCTCCCGATATCCTGCCGTGAAACTAAAGCGATAGCCGGCTTCGTTCCATAGGTGAAACAGACCCGCAGCCTCCCAGCCTCTAAAACTCGGTCTCGCCTGGATCTCAACGTGGTCCGTTCCGGACGTGGCGAAGCTTGAGGCATTTCGCCGGACGGTCCCCTGTTGTTCGAGAACGTTTATTATTCCGCCGATTCGGCCGGAAAGGTAAGTCAGCGGTGTGATCTCGACAGTTCCTGCAAGGACCGGAAGTCGAAAATCTGAATCAATTCGGAAGCGATCCTCCGCGATTCCTGGCGAGGAGTTGTCGCGGATGGCTTGCGATCCGAACAGGAGTTCGAGTCTAAAGGAGGAGTCTATACCCACATTCCAGGGCAGGCTCTGAGCGTGAAGGCCAGACGTCCCGACGAGCGTTCCCACCGACACAGACAATATTGCGATCAGTTTGCGCACGAACAATCCATCCCCGCATTGCACATACAAAAAGCAGCGTCGCGGATTATAATCTTTTGCGCGAGAAATGAAAACAGAAATGTGCATTGCCTTGGCGCGCCCATTAACAGTAAAGTTGCTCAACGTTGGAACTGCTGTGCGCCAACTTTCCCCACAGGAGGTAGTAGTATGAAATGGCGATCCACATTGACATTATCTGTGGCTGCGGCGTTGCTCATGGCCGCGGCCTCGGCTGCGCAAGATCTGAAGCCCGGAAAGCTGCCCGAACCGCAACTAACAATAGGAAAGCCGCTTATGGAAGTTCTGAAGGCCAGAAAAAGCTCACGGGATTTCAAGCATGAGAAGCTTCCCGCTCAGACTCTATCCAACCTGCTCTGGGCCGCGTGGGGCATCAATCGTCCGGAAGCGGGCAAACGGACAGCTCCGTCAGCGCGAAATAAGCAGGAAATTGACGTGTATGTCGCCACAGCGGGCGGCCTGTTCGTCTACGACGCAAAGAACCACAGTCTGGAACTGATCCTGTCGCAAGATATACGGGCGAAGTGCGGCACACAGGACTATGTGAAGAATGCACCTGTGAATCTCGTGTATGTCGCGGACTATTCCCGCATGACAGAGCGCCCGGATACCGAGAAGCCACCGACATCGTGGGCCGACACCGGGTTCATCAGCCAAAATATTTATTTATACTGCGCGTCCGAGGGATTGGCCCCTGTGGTGAGGGCATTGATCGACAGAGATGAATTAGCCAAGGCCATGAAGCTGCGACCTGACCAAAAGATCACGCTTTCTCAATCCGTCGGACTGCCTCAATCGAAGTAGTTAGGAAAAGGCGCAGGTCAGCTTTGTCAGCGGAAATCGTCCCCTGAACTAATTCTCACTTGTCTGATGTGTATTAGTGTGTATAATAATCTATGGATAGCCGGGAACTCATAAAAAGGCTCAAGGCTGATGGATGGTACAAGGTTGCCCATGAGGGCGATCATGTCCAATTCAAACACCCAACCAAGCCCGGTCGCGTGACTGTTCCGCATCCTGTCAAGGACATCCTGGACGGCACGCTGCCAGCATAAGGCGTCAATCTGGACTGACATTGAGAGAAGACCCGAGGTCACGCAAAAGGACATAGAAATGGCAACCTATATAGCATTGCTTCGCAAAGAAAAAGACAGTGATTTTGGGGTTGATTTCCCTGACTTCCCCGGCTGTATCACGGTGGGGAAGACCTTGGAAGAGGCTCACAAGAGAGCCGCTGAGGCTCTCAGGTTTCACATAAAAGGTATGATGGAAGACGGGGAGCCTATCCCCGAGCCTGGTTCTCTCGATGAAATTATGGCTGACCCAGCCAATATAAGTGCTGTGCCTTTTCTTGTCACTGTGCCGGATACCAAGACCAAGCGGATCAACATCACAATTCCTGAGCGGGACCTGGAATCCATCGACGACTATGCAAGGCGGCGCAAAATGTCGCGATCGGCATTTTTGCTTGAAGCAGCGAAGCTGGCTATGACACGCTAAACCTCTTCGTGCAAAAAACAGCGCCCGCGTGGTTAAACGATGCCCACACGGAAGAATCGCTGTCCAGTCCATTTCTTTGCAGGCCGCTCAGATCAAGGTGTTAAAATGGAGTAGAGCTGACCCCAAATCTCAGCACACGTCTCAACTGCATCCGGATGGCTATAATAAATTTAGAAAATACAATACGAGGGCAATGGTTGTGGTTGACCGGGGAGCCCGGTATCAAGTATGTTCCAAAAAGAAGGAAGACCGCAGGCGCTTTCTCGGCCCTTGTCGTCACATCCGGTGGCCACGTTGTTAACCTCCCGCACTGTCTAATAGGAATGCCTGATGACACATGTGCAGGCCAAAATTAATCCAGAAGCGCTGGAATGGGCCAGGAATAGGGCGCGCTACAACGAGGCAACTCTGGCCAAACGAGTCGGCGTGTCTCTGGAAAGATATCGTGAATGGGAGTCTGGAGACTCCGGCCCGACGATCCGCCAGCTGCGTACCTTGGTCCGCGCACTGAATGAGCCACTACAAACATTCTTTATGTCTACGGTCCCTGATGAGCCGGAAGTGCTGGCGGAGATGCGCAGACTGCCTGGATATCCTATCGGCGAGGAATCCCCGGGTCTGGCCGCCCAGGTGCGTTTGAGTACCGAAAGGCGGGAGATAGCTCTCCGCCTTTACGAGGCGTTGGCCGAACAGCCGCCGTACATAGATATCACGGCAGGTCTCGACCAGGACCCTGAATCCCTGGCCCAAATGGTACGTGGTTTGATAGGCGTCTCTGTGGAGGAGCAGGCCTCGTGGGACAGCCCCCACCACGCTCTTAGGCAGTGGCGTTCTGGGCTGGAAAAGGCGGGGGTCCTTGTCTTTCAGGCGCCTCAGGTCTCGATCCACGAGATGCGAGGTTTCTCTTTCGCTTTGCGTCCTCTCCCCATCATCGGCGTCAATTCCAAGGATAGCGCGACGGGACGAGTCTTTACCATTTTCCACGAACTGATACACCTCCTCCTCGGGGACACTGTATTGGAAACAGCTGACTACGGTTGGTTCCAAATTAACCCGAAATTCCATGTAGAGCACTTCTGCAACAAAGTGGCAGCGGCGGCGCTGGCGCCAACGGAAGACGTGTACGAGCAAGCCGGCCTGCTCCGGAAAGACCCCGACGACGCGTGGATTGACCGCGAGGTTCGTTCATTGGCGGACCGGTACAAAGTGAGCCGAGCAGTAGTGATCAGGCGACTCCGCAGCCTTCAACTGATCTCGGACGATTCATATGAAGATCTCAGGCCGATCTATGATGCCGTGCCGGTATCGCGTGTCCCACAAAAAGGTGGCGATTTCTACGCCAATGTACTCTCGCGCGTGGGAACGCTGATTCCTCGGCTCGCTTTCAGAGCATACTACGACAATCGTTTGACCGTCAGCGACCTTTCCTCACTCCTGGGTCTCAAGGTCAAAAATCTTGGCCGTCTCGAGGAACGCGTGTTCGGGTTCAATTATGGATTTGGGGGCTAATCGGCGCTGTACGTATTTGACACAAGCGCGTTAGTGGACGCCTGGTCGAAGTGGTACTCACCATACTCAATCCCGACCTTTTGGGACAACCTCGAAGCCCTTGCCCAACGCTCCGAGGCGACCATTCCGGACGCGGTTCTTCTGGAACTCGAGACGCAAGACGATGACCTCTACAGGTGGTGTCATGAACGTGCCGACTTCTTCTGCACGCCAACGACAGAGGATATCCAACGGTTGGTTTCTGAGATCTCGGATAGCTATCCAAACCTCAGAAGGGCCGGAACGCCGAGCAGAAATCTCGCCGACCCGGTCGTCATCGCTCTAGCGCTGAGTCTTGGCGCTGCTGTCGTAACTCATGAGAATGCCACGGGCAATCTGAATGGGCCCCGGATTCCCGATGTCTGCCGGGATAGGGGCATCCGAGTCATGCAGGTCCACCACGTGGTTCTGGAGCAACGTTGGACTTTCCGATAGACCTGCTCGTCCCAAGACCGCCCATCAAAGTTTGTGCTACGGCTCCCGATATTCAATTTTGTACAGGAGAACGGTGCTTGGTGTCTTTCGGATTCCTACAGCGGTGGCGACTCGCAAGACCTGACCTGGCCTCCTATTTTGGAATTTTCTCCCGATCATACGGGCCTTTTGTCTGCCCCGCCGCGCTTGACGGCCTGCGGAAGTTTCAGTAATTAGCGAATGAGAATGCGGCATTACCGTGGATAAATTGGTTTGTTTAGCTGGGTGCGAAAATGACAAAGTGCGACTCAAGGCTCCGAAAAGGGAAAGAAGCGAGGAGAAAGCAACAGATGCAGCCTCGACGGCTTGCGCTGGGCTTGGCGGGGAGACACTTCGATCATTGATGCTTTGAAGTTTGCCAAGCTCAGAATCAACTCGGTACATTAAGTCAGGATTACCAGCGATGCCGTCAGGGACTCCTTTTCTTCGGGTTTGGGAGTTTCCCGATGGAATTCGAACCCGGATATGCTCTGATTAAAATAGTTGCTGCGACAGGAGAATCATCTGTGTAGTGGTTACGTTGATACGCCAGGGGAATGTGTGCCATCCAGCTCACATCAGCGCTGTCCCGTCCCTTGTCACCCTGTTGGACACCCAGACCAAGCGGATCAACATCACAATTCCTGAGCGGGACCTGGAATCCATCGACGACTATGCAAGGCGGCGCAAAATGTCGCGATCGGCATTTTTGCTTGAGGCGGCGAAGAGGGCCATGACATAGGAGAATAGGCTAACCTGCCAGGAATGCAGCGTAATTGAGTGCTTCTTAGATGTCGCCATGTTCCAGGTATGGGTATGCTTTCAAAATAGATTCCCTGGTTTCTCCCGCGTCCAGCAGTCCCAGGAGACGTGAAACGGGGAAGCGTAACCCGCGAATGGTAGGCTTGCCGCCGCAAATCTCAGGATCTACTGTAATGCGTTGGAAGGTCATCAAAGATACCTCGTGTCTCAGGTTATTTGTCAATTAGGTTAGAATGGTGTTCCGTGCAAGCTGAGGTCAGGTCGGAGAGGCATGCCTCAGTCACGAGGGCCAGGCGTACATGCCTTCGATGTCATTGCGAGCGGAGCGAAGCAATCTCCAGTTCTGGGGATTGCTTCGTAGTTTCACTCCTCGCAATGACAAATCGGCGCCCTCGAATAACTGAGGCGTTACGTCGGAGACGCAGCCTCCTAACCCTGACCAGCCACCTCTTGTGGATGAGACTCCGAAGAGCCCCCATCAGTCTTTCTTGTAGCCCGTCCCAAATATTCGGGTAGTTCCAGGCCGGCCATCTTGGCCAGTTCGTGCATGGGAGGCAGGACGCCCAGGAGTTTGCGTCCAAGATCGGAGATTCCGCCGCCATCAGAGCCGCCGCCATCCCAGACCATGATCTTTTCAATGGGCAGGCTCTTGATGGCCCCGGCCTGTATCTCCATGAGGTCCTTGATCTTTTCTATTAGCAGCAAGGCCGCCGTAAGCTGAGGATCTGAGCTGCAAGATTCCACGAGCGACTTGTAACCCGCGGCCTTGGCGTCGAGTTGGGCCTGGTAGCCTTGGGCCTCGGCCTGCATTTTGACCAGGACTGATTCAGCTTCACCTTTGGCTACAAGCACCCTCTTCTGGCGCTCCGCGTCGGCCGCGACAACAGCTTTTTGTCTTTCCGCCTCCGCAGGGACCACCACTTCTGCGGTGAGTCTGGCTTGCTCTCGACGGGCCCGGGCTTCTTCAGCAGCCTTCTGCGCGTCCTCCTGGGCCACACGAATCGACGCGTCCGCCTGGACCGCAGCGGTCTGGCCCTTATTCCTCGCCTCCTCCTCGGCTACCTTCTGGCCGGCCATGTATCCCGCCTTGCTCGCGTTGGCTTGAGTTTCGGTGTCCACGGCCTGGGCGTCGAGTAAAGAAGTCTTTTGTCGTTGATCACGGGTAGCTTCCGCTTCACCGATCGAGGCATTAGCTTCGGCCGCTGCCACTGCTTTTCGGCGGTCCCGTTCCGCTTCGGCCTCTCCTATCGTAGCCTGTGCATTGGCCGCCGCCACAGACCGTCTCTGATCGCGATCCCGCTCAGCCACACCTATTTTCCCAAGCTTTTCCTGTTCAGCCACGTCGATCATCGCCTGATTGACCGCTTCCGCTGCGGCTTTTCGGCCCAGCGCCTTGATGTACCCGCTGTCGTCCTCGATATCTTTGATGTTCACGTTGATTACCGTGAGTCCAATCTTCTCTAATTCCAAGGAAACCGCATCGTTCACCTTGGCCATGAATGCCTGCCGGTCGCGGTTAATCTCTTCAATCTTCATGGTCGCGATCACGGCTCGCATTTGGCCTAAAATGATGTCCTGGGCCTGTTTCTGAATGTCTTCGATGGTTTGACCCAGCAATCGGACTGCCGCATTCTGCATGATGCCTTCTTCAGTGCTTATGGCCGCGGTGACAGTCGTTGGGACGGAAACTCGAATATTCTCCTGCGACAGAGCATTGGTCAGCTCAATAGGGACCACGAACGGCTCCAGGTCCAACCATGCGGATGCTTGCAACACCGGCCAGACAAAAGCTGCCCCGCCGTGGACGCACCTCCCCGCGCCCTGTCCGGTTTTTCCGTAAATGATCAGGATTTGGTTTGAGGGACAACGTTTGTATCGGTTGATAAACAGAAACAAGATACAGATCAAAATCAGTATTAGAATCACGGTCAAAGCGGCTGGAGTAGCCATGTCAGTCCTCCTCATTTTTTGGCGCCAGGTCAACTTCCAGGGTGCGTTCATCAAGTGTTCCGACGGCCTTTATAGCGGTCCCGGCGAGGAGCGGCTCACCCGACCTGGACCGAGCATTTACAAAACATATGGTCCCACCGCACAAAATGCGGACTTTGCCGATACCTCCCTCGGGAATATCCATGTAGACGGTTCCTTCCTCTCCAACAGCCTTCCAAAGCGGGACATTGCCTATCTCCTGCATTCGGAGCAACCAATACAGGAGGAACGAAACCCCGAACAGCCCGGCCAGCCCCCACAAAAAACTGTATACGATCGCCAGAATTACAGAGACGCCGGTTGCTAAGTAAAGCGTGCCAGCCCAGCTGAAGAGGGTCCCGAAGGCCATTATGGAACGCACGGAAAGGAACGTCAGTGTCACTCCGTGGATCCCGTCATCGAGATCTGAAGCGTGGCCGATGTCGTGAGCATCGGGCGCGTGGATATCAGCGCCACCCAAGTAATCATGGCCATGAGCATCCAGCCCGAGCACCATCATGATCATCTGCACAAGGAAGGCCACACTGAAGGCCAGGGCAGAAATAGCAAAAACCCTATTGAGAGCGCTCAATCCTTCCCACCAGGCTTCCATCGGAATCCCCCTATGAGGTGACTCTTCGCCGGCGTCCGGGGGGCTCTTTCTTGCAAGAAAACCGCCCCCCGGACCCCCCGCAAAGAACTCCTAAATGTGTTTCTCCAGGTCGTGTGCGGGTAAGCGATCCTGTCGCCCGCTCATGGCCAGTCCGCAACCATTTAAGAGTTTTTTGAAAGGGGGTCCAGGGGGAAAACTTTTTTGCAAAAAAGTTTTCTCCCTGGCGGTCCGCTTTCGGAAAATCATTTCTCTAAGTAACCTTGAACTGAAAAAGTCTGTTTTCCCCAACTATGCGGCTTAACGCGTGGTTTCAGTTCCACGGCGCTAGTCATACCGCCTGTCGAGCGACCTGTATTGCACCGCTTCAGCCACATGGGCGGTTTGGATATTTTCGGCCTTTTCCAGGTCCGCAATGGTCCTGGCGATCTTGAGGATGCGATGGTACGCCCGGGCCGAGAGCCCAAGTTTTTCCACGGCCTTTTCCAGAAATGCCATGGATTGATCCGATAAACGGCAGAATTTCTTGATATGAGGCGACGCCATCTGAGCGTTGGAATAGAATCCAGTCCCTGCCAATCGGGCTAGCTGGATCTGTCGGGCTTCGCTGACGCGTGCCCTTATTTTCTCCGAGGATTCAGCGTCTGTCGTTGCTGTAAGATCGCGCCACTCGACCGCAGGAACTTCCAGATGAATATCTATCCTGTCCAGTAACGGACCTGATATTCTGCTCCAATACCGCTGTATGGATTGCGCGGAACAGTTGCAGTTGTGCTTGGGATCTCCTCGATACCCGCACGGGCAAGGGTTCATCGCTGCGACCATCATGAACCGGGCGGGGAATGTAATCGCAATCTGCGCGCGGGATATCGTGACCTGCCCGTCTTCCAGCGGCTGGCGAAGCACTTCCAGCACGTTCTTGCGGAATTCCGGTAGCTCGTCCAGAAAGAGCACCCCATTATGAGCCAGCGAAACCTCGCCGGGCCGCGGTATCATCCCGCCTCCGATAAGGCCCGCATCGGACACGGTATGGTGCGGCGACCGAAACGGCCGGATAGTCATGATAGATCCGTTGCGGCCAAGCCGTCCGGCTGCTGAATAGATCCTTGTGGTCTCGATGGCTTCCTCAAATATAGGCTCAGGCAGAATGGTGGGAATACGCTGAGAAATCATGGTCTTGCCTGACCCGGGCGGGCCGATCATGAGCACGTTGTGGCCGCCGGCCGCAGCCACTTCCACCGCTCGCTTGGCGAATTCCTGGCCTTTGATCTCGCTGAAATTTACGCGGTACCTGCTGAAACGCGATGACTGCTTCGGCACGGTAGGGGTCGCAGGCTCCAGGGGCACCCGACCCATCAAAAACCCGGTCGTAGTGAGTAGGTCTGAGACACCATAGATCTTTATGCCATCAACCACCGCGGCTTCCCCAGCATTGGCCGCAGGCAGAATCAATCCTTTGAACCCGAGTTCGCGCGCCGCCAGGCTGAGGCTCAGTGCTCCTCGAACGGCTTTGATGCGACCGTCAAGGGCCAGTTCACCCACTATCATGTAATCATTGAGCTTGTCGGAGGGGATAAGATTCAGGGCCGCAAGCATGCCCATGCCTATGGGCAGATCAAAGCCGGCCCCTTCTTTCTTGAGCGCAGCCGGAGCCAGATTTACCGTAATACGCCGAACGGGAAAGGGGTAGCCACTGTTGACTATCGCGGATTTTACACGCGCGGTGCTTTCTTTCACGGCATTGTCAGGCAGCCCGACCACGGCAATGGAAGCCATTCCCGGATAGACGTCGACCTCGACTTCCACCGGGTGGGCGTCAATCCCGATCAGCGTTCCGGAATGAACCCGCGCAAGCAAAATCGGCCTCGTTTGAAGGATAGCGTTGCGCCTATAAAATAGGGGTGAATGCGAAAGCAAACTGTACCAGGAGCTTAGCGGTTTTTCAAGTAACCAAATTCAGAGAATTCTGAAAGCGTTCCAGCGAACCCTTTTTTGTGTAATGGATTATTGCATTAGCTCCGCTTATAGGCGGAGAAATGACTTTCAGAAAGCGGACCGCCAGGGGGAAAACCCTTTTGCAAAAGGGTTTTCTCCCTGGACCCCCTTTCCGAAAACTCCTAAATGGTTGCGGAGAGGCCCTGGTTTAGCGACAGATTCGCTCATCCGCACACGACCTAAAGAAGCATGTTTGGAGTTCTTTGCGGGAGAACCGGGGGGCGGTTTGCTTGCAAGAAAGAGCCCTCCGGACTCGCTGCGGAGCAAAAGAAACAATCCGTTGTGTAAAAAAGGGTTCCCCGGATCCTTCCCAAGAATCTCCAACATTGTCACGCGACACATTGTACGGGTTCCCAGGCATGACCGAAGCCCCAGGCTCACGCGTGACACCCTGTCGCGATCGACATATGCGCCGTTTTGTAGAGGCGCCTGGCGGAGTCGCCCTCTTGCTAACCCCTTTACATGCCGGCGCCTCGCCGAGGGTACCGGAAATAACAGATGATTTCGAATAACGAGACCGAAAATCAGTCACTTAGCGTGACAAAATTTGAAATCTATTTGGTAAACTACAAAGACCGAGTAAACGGCATGGTTAGCGGAGTTATAACCATATGAAATTATGCTATTATTTGAAGTGTACCCGGATCATGCACTCTGCTGGAAAACTAACATTGTCCTAACGGACGGATTGATATCCACAGGGTTACTCCCAAGTTATTCACAGGAACTGTGGAATTCCGAGTCAGCTAGTTTTTAGCCAGCGCTATGATTTAATTAGGATTTTCTCCAATGGCCGCTGGTTGGTGAATGGAAGATCCGGGATGGCTTCCCTTCCGAGCAGATGACTTAACATTAACAATGGATTCAATATCTTTCAGAAGCTTTCGCTTATACTCCTGCAGTGAGCCGTCACCGGACATTACCATGTCCAATTGTCGTGTGTGAATAATCAAGTATCCCAGTATGTTTAGGCGGATTTTCATCGACTCCTCGTCGAGCCCCTCGATCCTGGCAAATGCGCTGTCTTCTTTGACTTCAACACGGAAATCGTATTTTTCCAGAATCTCGGCCACAAGCGCAGCTCGTCGTCTTCGTCGACCGAAATCGGCCGCGCCGCCTTTAAAAGAGAAACTGGCGTAGTTTTCCGCCGGACGTTCTCCCACAAGGGCTTCCACAGTGGAAAAATGAAAACCGAATCTCGACGTCAGGCTGCAAAAATTCTTGGATAGCATGAAGTAGTTCCTGGCCGCGTACTCAGAAGCCGTAGCCGGGTTCAATGCAGGATTATGAGTAGCCTGGACCAGAATCGACATGAATCCTTTGGCGTCAACCGGAGGCGGTCCTCCCCAAGGAATCGCAGTTACCCCTTCCCACAGCGCCAGCATGGGGATCGAGACTATATTGTCAAGCTGGACGAACCTACCTTCGACGTCCTGTTTGAAGCCGTCATCCAGATTAATGATCCACCACTGCATCGCAACATCGCAAACAAGCTGCTTGCTCGAACGCTCCGGAAAATGGCGCTCTTTCCCAAAATTGAACATTTCGTGGACTGATTTCTCATGACAAAACCGGGTAATATCATGATAGGTGAGACACTTTGACGGACGAAATTCCGGGGAATCCGGGTCGAGAAGGTTCAGGGGAACAATGTGCGCCGCCACCCGATGCAGGACCTCATGAATAGGGCTGCCCTCCATGAGTCTTTTCTTGCTCTCGCCTGAAGTCAACAGGGTTTTCACATGACCTTGATATATGGTCATACCATCAGCGTCCACCGTGACCATCTCGCCATTTTTCAGGATTTCGGTCGCTTGGGAGATACCGAAGAGCGCGGGGACCCCGAATTCTCTTGCAACATTTGCGAGATGACCCGCGACACCGCCTGTCTCAGTAACTACCGCGGACGCCCTGCCCAATAGAGGGGCCCAGCGAGGAAGTGAGTGGGCGGTTACCAGGACCGCTCCCTCCGGAAATTTAAGCTTATCCACATCATTCTTGACCACAAAAACCGGTCCATCGGCTACCCCCGGCGAAGCCGTAACACCGCCACTGGCAATAAGCGGCTCCGCTACAGCTTTGCGATCGTGCGCCCTTACAGCGGTATGAGGCGTCTGCAATTGCTTAAGCGGCCTACACTGAAGAATATGGATTGAGCCTTCCGGCGTGACGGCCCATTCTATGTCCTGCGGCGCGCCGTAGTATTGCTCCAATTTGGCGCCCATTGACGCTAGTTCCAACGCCTGATCGTCGCTTATAGACTGGGAACCGCCTTTGTCGCCGGTCAGGGTCATCCGGCATACGCCTTCAGTGAGATCGCAGACAAATTGCAGCTCCTTGAGCTTGATATTCTTTTCAATTATTTCCATGGGCTGGGACCTGGAAATCACGAAAACATCCGCATCCACGCTCCCATCCACAACAGCCCTGGCCAGCCCCCATACGGAATTAATGATAATCGAAGTGTCTCGAATGTTCAGGGGATTCCGCGAGTACATTACACCGCCCGCGACCGCATCGACCATTGGCATAAATCCTACACACATAGCGACGTCTTCATCCGGGATGCCTCTGTTGAGTCGATATGTCACAGCTGGCAGACCATATTTGCTGGCCACAATCTCTTTATAAACGTCAATAAGGTTCTCGCGACTGACGTTCAGTTGAGTTCGGAATTGCCCTGCAAACGATCTCCCGATCGCGTCCTCTCCCAGAGCGCTGCTCCGAACCGAGACTTTGACACCTTGGCCCAAATCTTGTTCGAGTTCGGTGTAGGAGTCCAAAATGGCTTTTTCCAGATCTACGGGCATCGATGAACGTATTATTAGCTGCTGGATATCCGCGCTGAGATTGTACAAATCTTGGATGCTTTCCGCATTAGCGGCTTGAATACGGCGATTAATCTCCTGCTCTAATTCATTGTGTTCCACAAATCGTTGATATCCCAGCGATGTCACAACGAATCCGCCGGGAACGGGCAAATGGACCTGGTTGGCTATTTCAGCCACATTGGCCATTTTGCTCCCCACCTGATCGACCATCGTTCTGTCAATTGACCGGAATGACAGGACAAGTTTGTCTCCTTTGGGCAGCTTCTTCTGGACAAGATTCTTGTTTATTGCGTCCTGAATAGTTTTGAAGCGACTGTGCAGCTCGCCGTATTTGCCGGGGGCCAATTCGTCCAGATGTTTGATTATTCGGTACACGTTCACTGAAATGGCAGTGCAGTTGGATTTGACAAACGACATTCCGAAGGGTTGCTTGCCCTCGAGCGCCTTCTCCAGATCGCTCATGATTTCCAGAGCTTTATTATTGGCTGTAAGAAGAAGCTTGAAGCTGTGGTATCGAGCCGCAAAGGCCGCTCGGAGATCCTGCAAGCTGGATGGCTGATCGTCCTTTCCCAACGCTCGCATTATGCTTTGTTTTATGAATTCGGCTATTCTGTTCATATATTTCCGGGAACGTCAGTCAATCGACTTCGGTCATCGGCAGTAGGACCGGCATCTTGCCGGTCCAGTCGGGAAAGGAATATGGTTCGCGACAAACTCTGTCATCTTGGATGACAAGTAACAAGCAGAATAGTTTTGGTTGATTACTGGATTGTAAAGTCAGGTTCGAAATCCACCTCTACAAAATGTCCGCCAACATTCCGACATATTGACCGGTTTTGAGACGATCTCATCGGATCTTTACGGAAGGGCGACTCGCCAGTCGCCCCTGCAGAATGATTGTCGATCCCTCGGACAGGACTCCCTTGGCATTTATTAACGCATCGCAACTGTTCAAGAATCGAATCGGAGGATAAACCTCACATCTCTTTCTTCGCGCCGGCAGTCATTTGTAGGCCAATTCCTTCAAAAATAAACATAACCGCCAATCCCCACCACAACGTGTAGATAACATAGAAAACTAGAGAGAAGCTCAGGATACCCATTCTGGACGCGGCGCTCTCAGGAACGATATTGGCAAAGTTGTAAGCGACTTCTACGCCCTTCTTCACTACATCGCCCACAAAGGTAGCTTCCTTGAACTGCCTTTGCCTTTTAAGGTCCCGGTCGACTTCTTTGAACGCATTCCACCACGCATACAACGCTTCTTGACCGGGCATTCCATATTTGGCGGATAGCTCGGCTTCACGATTATTGAACATAGCCTCGGAATCCTTCAGCGCAGCGGAAATAACACCCCCCAGGTCACCGTTCACTTTGATTTCCGCAGTCTCTCCAGTCACCTTAGCGCCTGCCGCGGCCAATATTTTGGCTGACTTCTTCGCCATGTCCTGGTCCTTAAATTTCAGGCTCACGTCAAATGTCTTGTTCGCATACTCTGCATTTTTCTTCACCAGGCCGGGGAAGTAGTTTGTAGAGCCCTTGGCAATGGAATTAAAAAGCTTATCTGCGGCTACCATCGCATTTTCTCCACCGAAAATGGGCGAAAACATAATCACCAGGACCACCAAGAAAGCGGCCGCCATAAGGAATCCTTTAACAAATAGCCCCTTTTGTTTTACCAACATTTTCTTAGACCTCCCCTCGCAGGAATTTTATGCTGCCAAAGAATTTCCCCAGAACCCAGATGGCGAATATGCCTATGACAACAAAAAATACCCATGTGCCCACTTGGCTAAGCCCGGAAGCCAGGGAATCCGAAATCCGAATGACTTCCATCTGGTTTAGTTTCTCCGGCAGCGCAAAAAACCTGTTGGCAAAACCGGACAAGATAGCAGTCGCATAAAATCCTCTAATGTAAATGCCTTTGACAACTTTTGTCGTGAGGGCGCCTATTTGAACTCCGATCAAAGAACCCAAGAGCATGCCCATAGCCAGTGTGTAAAAGATAAATCCGTAGATCGCATATTGGGCAATCGACGCGTAACCCGCTGTAAATATGATTTGCAGTATGTCTGTCCCCACAGTTGTGAATGAGGACACTCCCAGGATATACACGAAGATCGGGAAAGTGATAAAACCGCCGCCGACTCCCATAATCGCTGCTACAAAACCTACAACCGCGCCGCAAACGGCGACAAAGAGGGCGGGAATCTTCTTGCCGCCAGGAACGAGGTCCTCATCAAAAGTTATGAGAGGGGGAATTTTGGAAGACTGTAACCTGGCCGGCAGGCCGACTTTGCCGGTAGCGACTTCTTCGCCATGAACGCTTTCTCCCACATGTGCGCCGACACCGGCTTCTGCCTTTCTGAGAGTGAGAAAGTCGGCCAAGGAGTAAAATCCGAGAAATCCCAGAAGCACGACATAAACCACACTGATGAAGGCGTCACTGACGACCGGATTATATTCATAGAGGGCTCTGTTGATGAAGCCTCCACCGGTCACTCCTATCCCGGAGCCCACCAGGAATGCAATCGCCAGAGCCACTGACACGTTTCCCAGTTTCCTGTGAATCGCGGTTCCCATAATGGCTTTTGCGAATATGTGAAAAAGGTCGGTCCCCACGGCAAGGATGCCCTTTACACCGGCGCTCATAAGCGCGGGGGTTATTATGAAACCGCCGCCCGCTCCAATGCAGCCTGTGATAAGGCCCGCGCAAAGACCCACCAGAATGGAGACTATAAATATGTTCGTGGAATAAAACGCGGGCGTATAGGCTTTATATCCCCCCAAAACATTCGGCAGTTCCGCTGCGAATGCGAGTGAAGTGAGAATTGCCGGCGCCAACATCAGCCCCAGCAAATAGAGTCGTTTCTTGTCCTTTAGTATGTTCATGGATGTCTCATAATCCCACCGCGCGTGGGCCATTGAGGCTGCCATGAGCATCCTGTACAGGTTTTTACCCAAAATCATGCCTTTTCCTCCTCGATTGGTTTATCGACAGCCACGAAGTAATCCCGTCACGTTTTGCAATGGTTATGCCAGGGCGAGAGAGACATTAAATGCGCGAAGTTGTGGAAAGTACAGCGCCTGACCGGACATCGCCTGGAAACGAGTTAGTCAGAGTGTCAGGATATTTTACACGTTGAAAAGTTTTAAACGTTTCTTACTACAGACGTTTATTTGACCGACCGGGATTTCATATACGGGCGTTAGCTCACCTGCAGTGACGGAGGCAGCTCGCATTTTTCGCTTTCTTCACGGCACCATTTCTTCTTATAGGCGTCTTGCAACTTGTAAAGAAGGTCGTCTATCTCCATAGGTTTCATGAGATAATCAAACGCGCCCAGTTCCATACCTTCCATGGCAACCTGCACATCAGCATGGGCAGTAAGCATGATAACTTCTATCGACGGTCTGAGCTTTTTGATTTCCTTCAGTGTCTCTATTCCGTTCATGCCGGGCATCCTGACATCAAGCACCACGACGTCAACAGGCGTTTCTTCCAGTTTGGCTATAGCTTCTCGACCACCCGTGGCCGAGGTTACATCCAACTTGCGTTTCACAAGCCTCTTGCAGAGTGTTTCCAAGAAGTCTTTTTCGTCATCTACGAGCATGACCTTAAATTCATTCACCACTCACCTCCAATGTTCCCTTTGAGCAGGCGCCGGATTTCGTTCATGAGACCAGTTCAGGTGGGCGCTTAGGCATTCATCTCCCACTTAGCCTCGGATGTGCCGGTAATTCCTCTAGCGAACAAAGCAAAATCGTCAGGGTTGGTGGCCGCGCCCAGGGCTGTGTCGTAAGTAATATGTTTCCGCTGATATAATTGCATCAATGATTGATCGAACGTTTGCATACCATAGCTTACATGACCTTCGGCTATAGCGTCCCTGACTTCACGTACTCTACGTTCGTCTGCGATACATTCCCTGATGCGAGCGGTTGAGATCAGCACTTCTATCGCGGGAACGCGTCCGTTGCCGTCCGCCTTGGGAAGCAGTCTCTGGGAAATCACCCCTTTTATAATGCCGGACAATTGAATTCGGATCGACGCTTGATGCTCCAAAGGAAATGCCGAGACCACCCTGTTGATAGTTTCTGTAGCGTCCAAGGTGTGGAGCGTGCTGAAGACGAGATGCCCCGTTTCGGCCGCAAGCATGGCTATCTCAATGGTTTCCAAATCTCGCATTTCGCCAACCAGGATGACATCCGGGTCCTCACGAAGAGCCGAACGCAGGGCATTCTGAAACGAAAGGGTATCTTGGCCGACTTCCCTTTGGTTAATAATGCTTTTTCGGTCTCTGTGGAGGAACTCAATGGGATCTTCAATAGTGATTATGTGGCAGTTACGAAAAGAATTTATTTGATGGATCATAGAAGCCAGAGTCGTTGTTTTGCCCGAACCTGTAGTCCCCGTCACCAAGACAAGGCCTCTATTCTCCGCGCTTATTTTTTCCACGATTGGAGGCAGGTTTAAGTCTTTGAGCAAAGGCGGCTCAGAGGGGATGGCGCGAAACACCATCGCTATCGAATCCCTTTGCCAAAAAACATTAACTCGGAATCTGGCCAACTTGCTGACGCCGTAAGCCATATCCAATTCCCTGGTCTTGGTGAAGATTTCCCTCTGGCGTTCATTCATTACCGATAGCGCCACCCGTTTCACTTCATCCGGTGTAAGACGCTCTTCCCCCTTCATAGGAGCCAGCACTCCATTGATCCTAGTGACCGGAGGAAGCGGGACCTTCAAATGAACATCCGAGGCTCCCGCCTCAATCGCCTTTTTCAATACTTCATCGAGATCCATCCAAATCTCCTATGGCCTGGTTTGCCACATCCTGATCATCGCCAGACCCTGTCGCGAGTGGTATTCCTTTCTTTTCCAAAATCTTGGATCTGATCGCATTCAGAATTTCTATATTCTCTCTCATGAATTGTTTTGCGTTCTCTCGTCCTTGGCCAATGCGTTCATCGCCGTAAGAGTACCACGATCCTGATTTATCAATCAAACCGTAGTCAACGCCCATATCCAGAACTTCACCGGCCGAAGATATACCCTCATCATACATTATATCAAACTCTGCTTGCTGAAATGGCGGCGACAATTTGTTTTTTACCACTTTCACCCTGGTCCGCGAGCCTACTACACTTTCCCCGTCCTTAATCTGTCCCACTCGGCGAATATCCAGCCTTACCGAAGCATAGAACTTCAAAGCGTTTCCGCCAGTTGTGGTTTCAGGGTTCCCAAACATAATGCCTATCTTTTGCCTTATTTGATTGGTGAAAATTACCGCCGCGCTGGAACGCGCAATTGCAGCGGTTAATTTCCGAAGCGCTTGTGACATCAAGCGTGCCTGAAGCCCCATGTGAGGTTCACCCATGTCACCCTCGATCTCCGCCCTGGGAACCAGAGCGGCGACAGAGTCGATAACCACGACATCCATTGCGCCGGACCGAACAAGAATCTCTGTGATTTCGAGCGCTTGTTCTCCAGTGTCGGGCTGGGAAATCAGCAACTCGTCGGTTTTTACTCCCAGCTTTTTGGCATAACTTATATCCAGAGCGTGTTCAGCGTCGACGAAAGCCGCTATGCCGCCTCGTTTCTGAGCCTCTGCGATAACATGCAGGCAAAGCGTCGTCTTGCCGGAAGATTCAGGCCCAAAAATCTCTGTAATCCTCCCTTGAGGCACGCCGCCAACTCCCAAACATATATCAAGTCCGAGTGAACCCGAGGGAATGACTCGAACGTCCGGGATGACGCCTCCGCTGCCTAATTTCATTATGGCGCCTTTTCCGAACTGTCTTTCGATTTGGCTGACAGCCATATCCACTGCTCGGTCTTTCTCCGAGCTGGGTGGTCCGTTTTCTATGATATCTCTCCCCTTCCTTGTCTTGGCCATTAAGGTTCCTTTCTTTCGGTGTCCTGATTTCTATGTAGGCAATTAGCTCGGCGACTAATTTTACTTAATTAGTGGGAACTTTGAAACCTTTTATTCAGAGGCGCCGTCACATGAGTGACGGAAGACACCACTCAGCGGTCTGGACAATGTTTGAGCGCTAAGATAGGATCGGATTAGTATTTTTGAGGGCAACCAGAAACTTATGCACGTGATTTCGGCAAGCAGGAGAACCGACATCCCGGCCTTTCACTCCGATTGGTTTATTAACCGAATAAGATCAGGTCATGCGGGAGTATTGTCTCCGTTCGGCGCCGCCAAGTCCGAAGTATCGTTAGCCCACGAAGATGTGATTGCCATCGTCTTTTGGACAAAGGATGCCGGCCCTATTTTACCGCGCTTGGACGAACTGCGAACCAGAGATTATTGCTTCACTTTTTTGTACACCATAAACAATTATCCGATCTCCCTGGAACCTCGCGTGCCGGATCTGGGTCATACTTTGCAAGTTTTGGAAAGTTTGAGCGAGCGCTTTCCCGGACCCACGTTGCGATGGCGATACGACACGATAGTCCTCACTGACGTCCTGGATCGAAAATGGCATCTGCAAAATTTTCGTTATCTGTGTGAGAGATTGTCGAGGTATTCACGTGAGTGCATCTTCAGTTTTTGCGATTACTATAAAAAGACGGTTCGTAACATGGAACGGCTCGTTCCCGACCACATAAGGCCGGATCAATCCTTTTGCAAGGAAATGACGGAAGAAATGGCTGAATTGGCCGACGGACAGGGAATTTCTCTTGCTTCATGCGCTCATGACTACCTGGTGTCATCGAGAGTCGCCAAGGCGAGATGTATCGATCCGGATTTCCTATTTCAGGTGGCTGATTCGGTGGAAAAGAAAGAAGCGGCCAAGAAGTTGAAAATATCGCCCACTCGCAAAGAGTGCGGCTGCGCGGCGTCATTGGACATTGGCGCTTATGACACGTGTTATCACGGATGTGTTTATTGCTATGCCAATGCAAGACCCGGTTGGGCTTTAGAAAACCGTCCGGTTACAGATCCGGCGAGCTACTGCCTTGATCCACGATATGGTAGAGCCAAACGGTAGGGTTGTAGCTTATTCGGCCCGATTGTTTGCGGAAATCACGATGGGGCCTGCTGATAATGGTTGTCAAATTTCAAAAAAGTCTTATGATAAGTAATGAATCTGGCTTGAGTTAACGATGATTTTCTGCAAATGAATTTTGCTGAAATACAGAAAGGACTCGAAATTAGTTGAAATTCTTTTCTCAATCCAGATTGGATAATGATATTGAACCGATTGTGAATGAAGAATACGATTCACTTGATACGGGTACGACCGACTGCCTTCGGGATCAGCAATTCATGGCGGCCGATGCGGGGAATAGTAAGGCGCTAAGATATTGCGTTATTGCCTCCGTAGCATTACACCTTGCGTTTTTCGCCTCGATACCGATGTTGACCGGTTTTGTGCCAGCCAAGTCGTTCTTGAATCCCGGTGATCAGATTACGCCCGTTAGACTCGTCGAAGCCAATTCCCTGGAAAAGAAGCAGGAGCCACCGCCTGAAATGGCTTCAGCTATATCCGACAGAAATCACACTGCGGAAAAACAAAGATTGCCCAAGGTTTTGCCGAGCCCCAGGCCGCCATTGGGAAATATAGAACCGGCCCCACAAAGGCTCGCTGCGTTGCCGCCTCCTATGGCCCCGGAAGATTTAATAAAACCGGAAGAGGAGAAGAGCAAGAAAGAGGATAAAGCCAAGAAGGAAAAGCCGGATCATCATACTGACGCTGCGCAAAAAACGCAGAAGAAATCCCATAACGCAATTAAAGAGCAATTGCCGCATCATCGAACGAAAAAAAGCGATTTGATAGGCAGACACATAGATCTGAGGCCGACACCGGAAGAAATAGCAAAAGGTCTCTCAGCGTCCGGATCAATTCCGGACTTCCATCCGGATGGCACTCCGGACGAGCCGATCATTGACATTAATACGAGGGAAGTAAATTTCTTTTCCTATCTTCAACACTTGAAGCAAAAAATTCAAGCAGTGTGGATATATCCGTCGGTTGCCGCAAGAGCTGGGATAGGAGGAAGCCTCCTCTTGGAGTTCTCTATTTCCAAGGAAGGGCAGCTATTGGGGGTCACTCTGCTGGATTCGTCAGGCCACACTGTGCTTGACGAATCTGCGATGCGGGCTATTAAGTCAGCCGCTCCTTTCTTTCCGTTTCCCCCCAGGCTAACCGCCAAGCGGATTCGCATCAGAGCTAATTTTGTTTATATCACTGGTAACTCTTTCAGAAACCTTATGTAGCAAAACCGCATCTATCAATTATTCGTCCAACTCACTGCTCATCAGGTTTTCATAGGCTCCGGCTTTCATCAGGTCATCTAATTCGTCGGGATCGGAGGGTTGCAAGATCATCAACCATCCATCACCATAAGGATCTACTGTAACCATTTCCGGGGATTCATTAAGCAACACATTGCAGTCCAGCACCACTCCTGAAATCGGGCAAATAAGATCAGTGATCGCTTTACTGGTTTCGAGAGCGCCAAAGGCACGCTCTTTTGAGACAATGTCATTCGGCTCGGGCAATTCTATGTAATCGACTTCCCCAATTTGCTCGGCCGCATAATCCGTGATCCCGATTATTGCCTGATCTTTCTCCAGCTTAACCCAAAGATGATGTTGAGAATAAACCCGATCGTCCGGTGCTTCCATGCACAGAGCCTCCGATATACTGGTAAGCGCGGTTTCAACGCCAATGGGGCATCAGCTATATGAAAGCGCGTTGACTTCATCTTGCACAAAACGATCTTGGCCTGTCAATGGAATGCTTAAGATCGTTATGATTCATCCGGGAAATGAGGGTTGAAAGATGAAGCACAGTCGATTATTATTATTAGCAGGTTGGTAAATGGTTAGGATTGTATTTTGCCCGGGGCTTCTCGCAACGAGAATTCAGCGGGCGAGTTTAGTTCAAAATGGAGGAAGAGATGAGGGGTCGTTGGTTCGGGATGGTGTTGTGCGCTGGACTTTTGGTCTTGCCTCAGGTCTGCGCGGCTGGGGAGTTCGCCGGCAGACTTGAGCGGGTAGACTGGGAAAGCGTGACGCTCCGTGACTCCAATGATAAGCTTGTAGTGGTGCGCGTAAACAAGGATCACCGCTTCCAAGCTGCGCCATTTTTGGGGCAATGGGTCACCGTGGACTTCCGAAATGACAAAGGTGAGTACAGGGCGATAGGCTTCAGGTCCGGTCGATAATTTCAGGGCATCCTGCTTGTGGGGTCCGGCGTCTTGCCGGTCATCCTGATTGACAGGCGGGACGCCGGTCCCACAAGCTATTTTCTTCTCCACGGCCACCCTGGTGAATTCTTATCCTGCAATTTGGTTTATCGATCATCGTTCCATCACCGCGTCCATAGGAAGAATCTCGTATCCGCTTCGTACTTCCGGCCTTGCGGCAAGTTCGTACTTCCGCAGGCGCTCCTCCATTTGTTTGGTACAGGAACGGTCCGGACACTTCTTGGATCCGATCTCAATGGCTTTTTTCTGGAGTTCCGCCGCCTTTATAGGATTTCCTTGCCGAAAATGGGCCTCGGCCAGGGTTTCATATACGATCCCATCTTTGCCTTCCGGCAGTTCGAACGCCCTTTTGGCCAACGCGAGAGCCTGAGAGGTGTCCTGAACTCGTTCGTCCGGGCAAGTTAGCAGAAACCAGGCGGTATCCTGAAGGGACCAGGCATCGTTAGGGCTCAGTTGGGACACTTTCTGAAAATCTTCGTAAGCCTCCTTACATTTTCCCATGCGGTTGAGTATCCATGCCCTGAGCCGTAAGCCTTCCACGAAATCGGGCTTCAAGGCTAGTGCGGCATTCACGTCTCTTAACGCCTTCTCCTGGTCGTTCATCCTTGACCGGATATCCGCTTTTTGAGCACAGGCCCACCAATAATGTTTATCCAACCTTACAGCTTCATCAAAATCCTGCAAAGCTTCATCATACTTGTGTAGAAGTTTGCGCGCGATGCCTCGCTGTCCATACGCGGTAGCATTGGCCGGCTTCATTTCCACAGCCGCATTTGCCTCTTCGAGGGCTTTGTCCGGATTTCCCAGTTGAACATAGGCCCTGGAACGACCTATATAAATAGCGAAGGCATTGCCCGGGTTTGCCTTGAGAGACTTGTCGAAAAAGACTATGGCCGTTTTCCAATCCTTTTGGGCCATAGCGTCGTTGGCTGCTATGAAATCCGCGTCGTGCCAACGATGAAGGATGTTGGTCCATGGGAAAACCAGTATTGTGGCTATCACCACCGCCGCCAGGATGACAAGGCCTAAGAAAGTGTAGACAGAGGAACCTGCTTCGTTTCTGAGTAAGCGCGTGAAACCGGACAAGCTGGTGTAACGATCCATGTGAAACCTCTCTGCCGCTGGGGCCAAAATATTTGACGTGTAAGACGCTAGGATTAATTATAGGGCCTCGATCATTTGAATCAACCCATAGTTGATCAGTTTCGAGGGAACGCTGTCTCAATGTGTTTAAAGAAATAAATAAGGACTGTCCAGTTTGATTACTCACACCATCAAGGCGCTATTATTCGACTTCGGAGGAGTTCTATCTGAAGAGGCATTTAGAGAAGGCCTGATGGCTATAGGACGAGCCGCGCGCTTGTCTCCTGAAGCCTTCTTTGAAACGGCCGCGGCCGCGGTTTATGACTCGGAGTATGTGTTGGGGAAAGCTGATGAGAGCGCATACTGGGCCATGGTCCGGGAGAGGACGGGGATCAAAGGTTCCGATAAGGAGTTTCGCCGTGAAATATTGGAACGATTCCAGTTGCGAGCCTGGATGTTGGAAATTGTCCGCGGGCTGCGAGACCGCGGATACATCGTGGGTATATTGAGCGATCAATCCCAGTGGTTGGACGAATTGGATGAGCGATATGATTTTTTCAAGGAATTCCATGAAATATTCAATTCATATCATTTGGGCAAAGGAAAAAAAGACCCGAGCCTATTTCCTGAAATCGCTGCAAAATTAGGCGTGAAAGGTTCAGAAATTCTGTTCATTGACGATAATGACGGAAATGTTGAAAGGGCTCGAATCCAAGGGTGGAATACGATTCTCTATCGCAACAGAGAAGATTTTGTCGAGCAGATGAAAAAATTCGGGGTCTGGGATTAAGTGTGTTGAGCCGGGTTTAGATAGCTGAGCTAAATGTGATATGCGCATGGACATGTCTTCAAGCATACGGGTACGGGATCACGTTTCTATTCTGTTCACCAAAAACTGGGAGATTACAGCCATGAGGATCCAAGAAGATGCATTGTGACTCAATAATATTCAGTGGCCATGCCATAAGACGGATGTTCGAGAGGTCTATTGATCACTCGGAGGTAGCGGAGGCGATCCTTCTGGGAGAGGTGATAGCCGAGTATCCCGACGATGAGCCGCTGCCAAGTCTTTTGATTTTAGGGTTTGGTAAGGGCGTCCTTTGCATGTCGTAATCGCTGTGGAAAAGCACTCGAAAACTTGTTATATTATAACTGCCTACGATCCCGATCCCGCCCTCTGGGAAGAGGACTTTAAGACGAGGAGAAGCTGATGCGATGCGTCCTATGTAAACTAGGTGAGACCAGCCCCGGCCTGGTTACTGTGACCCTCCAACGAGGAGACACCACCGTAATTATCAAAGGAGTCCCCGCTCAGGTGTGTGAAAACTGTGGGGAGTACTATCTTCAAGAGGACATCACGAAGCGTGTGCTCGCCATGGCTGGGGACGCGGTCAAGAACAATGTGGAAGTGGAGATACTCCGGTTTGCCGCATGAGATAGCTGCAGCATTTGTTTATGTTTCTTGTCGATAGTCGCGGTTCGCTTCAGTCAGTCGCATCCTACCTATCGAACATCACGGGTTGCCAATATCATGAAGTCTTTGGGAAAGGGTCCGGGGAAACCTTTTCTACCGAGAAAAGGTTTCCCCGGAATTATCTTCACTTCATCGCTTCACCCCATCACAAAACCTGCTTGCCGCACCATCCGCAAATCATCTTCAACGGACCGGCCGCCGGTGGTGAGGTATCCCCCGATGATCATTCCGTTTGCCCCGGATCTCAATGCCGTCCCTTGGAAATCGCCCAGGTTTTTTTCCCGGCCGCCAGCTATCTTTATCGTTGCCTTTGGGAGAATGAGGCGAAACAGGGCGACGGTTTTTAAGATTTCCACGGGCTCCGGCGGAAGTAGACCCTCCAAGGGGGTGCCGGGCCTTGGATTGAGAATATTTATCGGCACGCAGTCCACGCCCAGTTCCGCCAGAGTAAACGCCAGATCGATCCTTTGAGAAGACGTCTCGCCCATGCCCATGATGCCGCCGCAACATGCTGACAAGCCGTTGTTGAGCGCTTTGCGCACGGTGTCTACACGTTCCTCGAAAGTGTGGGTCGTGCAAATGCTGGGGAAATAATCGCGAGCAGTTTCAAGGTTGTGATTGTACCGTGTGACGCCCACCTGTTTGAGCCGTTCCACTCTTTCGTCGTCCAGAAAGCCGAGCGACGCGTCCAGGGGGATCTGCACTTCATCTTTGACTATTTGCAGTGATGCGATCAAGGCATCGAATTCGCTGGGAGAAAGCGCTCCACCACTGGTGACCGTGCAAAAGCGCGATGCTCCCGCCTCTCGAGCCGATCGAGCGGCCCCCAAGATTTTGTCCGTCGAGCGCAAATCATATGTCTCGCAGTCAGTTGCGTAATGGACGGATTGAGCGCAGAACGCGCAGTTCTCTCCGCAGCGTCCTGACCGAGCGTTAATCAACGAACAGGAGTCGAATTTCCAACCCTTGAAATGTATCCTGATATGATCCGCTGCAGCCAACAAACGCAAAACATATTCATCAGGAGTTTCCAGAAGCGATTCGGCTTGTTCCTTGAGGATGCGGCCGCCCGCCAGGACTTTTTCCTCCACCGTGTCTATGAGTTTCCGGTAAAAATCAACACTTGCAGTCATTCAAACCTCCGTGCGCGTAATTTCTTATACCCCGAAGAAGATAGAAAATCTACGGTAGGGCGGGCCGTGCCCGCCGATAATTGGCGAGGATATTCGGAAAGAAATGGCGGCCGTGGGCAGCCCTACGAGATGAATTCGATCGGCGCAGCGTTCTGTGCGGGGTCGGTCCCAACCGCATCGGATTGAGGATTGACCTCTTGAACAACCAATCACCTTGACAACGGGCAAATGATGCCTATTAAACAGAATAATTGCGGACGGTGACTTCGCGTGCCTAATAACGAGTGTCTTGTTTTTGATAACAGGTTCTATTCAAAGGTGTTTCTGATCAGAAAGCATTCTTGAAAGTGAGGTTTTCGAAAGGCGGAAGACGATGGCCGATTCAGCTATTGAGGTGACCCACACGGAAACTCGAGAAGCGCTTTTCCGCACAGAGCTTTCTAATGCCTGGCCTTCCACGCCGGCGATAGACATTTACGAATCCGAACGAGATGTGGTGATACTTATAGATTTGCCCGGAGTTGAGCCGGATGGAGTGGAAATAGAACTTGCGGGGCATATCTTGTCAGTGCTAGGCAAAGCGTCTCGCGATGAGGGCAGAGGCATATTGCTGTTCAGAGAGTACCATTCACAGGATTATTTTCGCGCTTTCGTCATGACGGAGACCATTGACACCTCTCACGTGTCGGCCGCGCTTGCGGACGGGGTCCTGGAAATTACATTGCCGAAGGCCCACAAAGCGGCCTCAAGGAGGATTCCCATATCTGCCGCTTAAGACAGTCTAAGTCTGTATCTTGCGGGAAATTAAACGCATGGAACATTGAGGCCACATGATTGTCTAGTAGGACGAATTGGAATATAAGAAACAGTTGGCCGGGATCTTCTCCGGAAAAAAAGCAATTGTCATGTACCCATCGAGAATTTCCGGAGGAGCGCCCGGGTCGAGCACGAAATTCGAAACGTTTGGAGGGGGCTAAATGAACTATCCGGTTGTGACCAAGCAGTGGGACCAATTCCTGACGCTGGTACGATCCATAAAACCTTTGACACCGGAAAAGGAATTTGAGCTAGCTGTAAGATATTCGGAAGCGGGGGATATCGAGGCCGCGCAGGAATTGGTGGTTTCTCATTTACCTTTTGTAGTGAAGGTCGCGTTTCAATACCGCCATTACCAGATTCCGGTTCAGGACCTGATCCAAGAGGGGACCATCGGTCTGATGAAGGCCGTCAAAAGATTCGATCCACACCGCGGATATCGTCTGGTTTCTTTTGCGGTGTGGTGGATAAAAGCTTATATCAAAAATTTTATTTTGAGGTCTTGGAATCTTGTCAAGCTAGGGACAACCCAAGCGCAACGAAAACTCTTTTTCCGGATTGGTGACATTGGCGAACATTTGGATGACGCTTCCAGACAGGCGCGCATAGAGGATCTCGCCAGAGAGCTGAAGGTCAAGCCTGACGATGTCATCGAAGTGGAAGCGAGGATCAAAGCTAGGGAGTGGTCGCTCAATGAGGTTGTGGGTGATGATAAAGACGTCACAGCGATGGATTTGTTGCCCGACCATTCTCCAGGCTCGGAGGATCTCCTCATCGAACGAGAGAGCGCGGCTCAGCTCTCGACGGCTACGGATCAAGCGCTCAAGAAATTGGATCCGCGTGAGCGTTTCATTGTGACAAAACGCTATATGGAAGATTCCCCGTGGACCCTTCAAAAATTAGGGGAGCATTTCGGGACAAGTCGTGAACGAGTCCGGCAACTGGAGAAGCGCGCGCTAAACAAGCTAAGAAATGAATTTTCCCAATTACAGTTGGAGGCGCTTCCCGCCTGATTGAGAATTTGAGGGGCAGGCTATCCAGCCTGCCTTCACTTTGTACAGCCACAAATCGCGAGCCGACGGCACGTGAATGAAATTGTCTCAAAATTCTCGAGATCTCGAGGACCTGTAGGGGCGACTGGCGAGTCGCCCTACCGGAACCAGCGTCGATGCCGGTCCCGCCGCAAGACGCCGGTCACCACCAAATCCTCTTCCTTTTCCTCTCCGCGAGCGCTTCTGAGAATCCGTACACCTGATTACCGGCCGTAATTTAGCGTCATACTAATCCGATTTATTGACATTTAGGGCTCATGGGTTTATGACCGGGCAAATGAGTAAGCAAGTTCACATAGTTGGCATGTCCTTAGTTCATCCAAGTCCGGTCACTGTTGGCGTCTTTCTTATTGCTCTAACACTGCTTACATTCACTGGCGCCGCGCAGTGCGGTGGCTCGATAACGGAGCGTGATGAAACAACTGTGGAGCTGTCGGCAGTTCAGCCGGAAACGATTGAAGGCGCCCGTACTGACAATGTTCCCGCTGTAGACAATGGTTCAGATCTTCAGGCCGGGAATGGCGCTGCGCAAAGTCAGCTCCTCAAGGAACGGCAGCTTGAGTTAAACAGATTAGAGCAGGCTGTGGTTGAGGAAGCGCAGCTCATGGCGAACAATGTCCAGATAATGGATCGCGATGAAGCGGTCCAATGGATGGCTCGATTTATCTCGTTGCAACCACTGAACTGTCCGCTGAAACCCCAAATGGATTGGATCAACGCAATCATTGACGCTGTGGAACGAAATCGTGTCCCGATCTGCAAAGAGGCTCTTGGGCTGGTATCATGCCTTATCGCGATGGAATCGGGTTTTCGGGTAGATCCCCTCGCAGTGGACCCTTCACGCGAAGAGGATATGTCATCCCTATTGACCAGGGCTGAAAAAGAATTTGAGCAGAAATTCGGTATGCTCCTGCGAATACCGCCTGTCCCCGGTTTCTACGCCGCTTATAAGGAAAAATATTATAATCGACTGCTGGCGTGCAAAACGGAGGGGGAAGTCGAGGTCATTGCCCGGAAAATCGCGGCTGATCTCAAAAAGGATTCTTCCCGCTTACCCGCGGTCATCAGGAAAGTGATCGAAAAGGAGCTGGACAAGCTTACACATGTGGTGCGAACCAAAGGCTCTATGCAACTCAATTTTACCAGGGCCCGTCAGGTCCTGTCCGAAAGAGGTGAAAGCTTCACCGATAGTGAGTTGTCGGACTATATGTACACTTTGCACGGCGGCCTGGACGCGGGCGTGGCTGCGCTGAGGCCGATGTTCGTTCAATATGCGGCTAGGTACGCCAAACCGGGTGATCTGTCGTGGCTGTTCCTTGTTGGAATGGACTACCACTATGGGCCGTTCTCCAGCCGAAACATGATGGAACAGATAAGGATAAGGGACCTTTCCGGGAAAAAGCTGGCTTTAGACGGAGACTTGCTCCATTACGACGACCTGGGGACGCCGGCAGACCGGGTGTCAGACACGTGTCGTGCGGTCGCGGGCATTTTCCCGTCGCTTGGACAACCTTCGATTTTGAAAGCCTTTGTCTTAGAAAAGGACCAGCACTATATCTACACCGATGTTCATCGGGCCATATTGGAAGCTCACAATGAACGTTTCGGCGCGACCCCTTTTGCCGTAATAGGTGACCTCTGGATGGGGGAGAACGCTCAGATCAAGCACGGCGCAAGCTGGAAAACGAGTTCCTATCTAAAGAAATTGGATCGGTTCCTGAATTCGCTCCCGTGGGATAATTGATTACCGTGCTATGAAATAAGACATTCTTTCGCTTCAGAATTATCCACAGGCAGTGTCGAACTAGTGGACAATTGCTCACTTCTTCTGATATGCTCAAACGCCACTAATTGAGAGGTTTTGCAGAGGGAGGCCGAAAGATCCGGTTTGCATTTCCGCTTATATTCTGAAGCGCTGATAGTATTGTCTGGAAATTGTTTTCCAAGAAACTGATCCCAGGTCCTGGGGGACCCAATAGGCCCAAGCGACAGTCCCAATGGGCGTCACAACAAGCAAACATCCGAACATTTTTATGAGCTTAACTTGAAGAGGTTTCCAAGAATTCCCTCGATGGTAGGGGAGGGCGAATTAAAAGCGATATCCAGCACAGCTCACTTCCGTTTCTGGTCCGTTCGGACAGATGGCACTCGAGGAAGGGATTTCGTTAAATTGACAAAGGAAATCATCAAAATCCTGCTGTTCACGCTGTCGGCGCTGGCTATCATCGTACCGGCTGGATGCGATTTCTCAAAAACGAAGACCACATCGGGCGGCTCGCCGGAAAGTCTGACTATCGGGACGTATTCAGGAGACCTTTCGGCTTTGTTCTGGATTGCCAAGGACCGAGAATTTTTTTCGAAACAAGGTGCAAACGTTCAGCTCAAGACACATGAATCCGGCCTCGAGTCTCTCGTGGAGCTTTTAGCCGGGAGGGTGGAACTGGCAACCATTACCGAATTCGTGTTCGCCAGCAATATTTCTAAACATCCTGAGCTTCGGATTCTTTCGGTGGTTGGGCAGACTGACACCCTAAAAGTAGTCGCCAGAAAGGATCACGGCATCGAGCAGATATCCGACCTCAAGGCAAAGCGGATCGGACTAATGCGAAACACTGTGGCGGATTATTGTTTCCACGTATTGATGACCTTGCGCAGAATTCCTTATGAGGATGGTCAGATAATGGACTTACCTCCTTCCGAACAGGTAAAAGCCATCACAAAAGGAGATATTGACGCGGCGGTAGTTTGGGAGCCTTTTCCCAGGCAAATGCGAACTGAGTTGGGCGCCAATGCGATAAGCTGGTCAGCTCAGAGCGGTCAAGATTTTTATTGGCTGCTTATCGGGACCGATAACACATTGAAAAAGCGATCTTCAGAAATCCGCCGTGTATTGGCCGCACTGGCATTGGCGGAGGACTTCGTGAAGGATCAACGGGATGAGGCCAAGAGAATTGTGGCTTCCCAAGTAGGATCGAACCATATGCCGGAACTATGGCAAACAAGCAGGTTCGAACTTTCTCTAGGCCGCCCTTTCGTTGTGGCGATGGAAGCCGAAATCAGGTGGATGAATTACAAACAGCAGATTCAGCAATTCAAGATGCCGGACTTGCTGGATTTCATTTCTTTTGACGCCTTGAATTCCGTGAGACCTGACAAGATCCAAATGCTTCACTAGGCAGATTCATGACCATCGAGCGTAGAATACATGTAGTCACCGGTATTATTGTGCTGTTCATGTTGATCATTGGGTCTATTCTGCTCTGGAATTCCTATGAGGTTAAAAAAGGGATTGACCATACCGGGACCTCTTCACAAATAGTCCGGAACGCTTTTTTGCTGAGAATCCTTATGGATGAGTATCTGGTTCACGGAAATGCTCGTCCGTTGAGGCAGTGGGACGGAAGCTATAAGCGTCTCGGGGAAATTATTCGTAAAGCGAGCGGCTCGAATTCAGTGGACCAATCATTATTGAAGGCTCTGGAACGTGAATATCAGGCCCTGAGTTCAATCCACTCGCAAATTCTTGAGCTGGCGACTTCGAGGGACCAGCGACAAGAAGTGAAAGCATTGATGGATGCGTTTTCCGGGATTATGTCCGTGCGATTGGAAGAACTGGTAAACGCTGCCGTGACTTTGCACAGGGATTCTCAATCCTTGACCCTGAGGAGGCAGAAGCTCGCTGAAACATTTATACTGGCCGCGTCCTTATTGATGATCGGTGTCCTCGCGTTGAATCTTTATCTGATCAAAAGAGCGGTTGTTCTTCCGCTTCAAGAACTCACTGCAACAGTAGAACCATCCGGTGGGGCAAGCGCCGAACAGCTTGTGAAAGCGAGACCTAAGGGCGAGATTGGAAAACTGACGGAAACGTTCAATGTGGTGATTGAACGCCTCAAGACCGCCCAAGAGGCGGCGCAGAGCGAACTACAGCGACTCTATGACGTGCTCGAGACGCTGCCGGTCTATGTCTGCCTTCTCGATTCAGATTACCGGATGCCGTTTGCGAACCGGTACTTCCGAGAGACTTTCGGAGAATCACAGGGGCGCCGCTGCCATGATTTCTTGTTTGACCGGACAGAGCCCTGCGAGATATGCGAGACCTACACCGTAATGAAGACCCGCGCTCCGCACCACTGGTATTGGACCGGTCCAAACGGGAGAGATTATGACATCTACGATTTCCCCTTCTTCGATACCGATGGCTCTTTCCAGATCCTTGAGATGGGGATTGACATCACGGAACGCAAGCAGGCTGAAAACGCTCTGCAAGAGACACTTGGCGAACTGACTCGGTCGAATGAAGACCTTCAGCAATTTGCTTACGTGGCGTCACATGATTTGCAGGAACCTCTTCGCAATGTGGCCAGTTGCCTGCAGCTTTTGGAAAAGGAGTATAAGAATAAACTCGATGCCGATGCCGATCAGTACATCCAATACGCTGTTGAGTCCTCCGTACGGATGAAGGCGCTAATTCAAGACCTATTGGCCTATTCCCGGATAACTACAAAGGGGAAAGGTCCGGAGCGGGTAGAGTGTGAGAAAATATTTGATCGGACCATGATGAATTTGGGTTTAGCGATTGCCGAGACAGGAGCTGTTGTTACTCACGACCCTCTCCCGATAATTTACGGGGATGATACGCAACTGTTGCAAATGTTTCAGAACCTTATCGGAAATGCTATCAAATTTCGAAGGGATGAGGCGCCAAGAATTCACTTGTCCGCAGCGAAAGACAAAAATGAATGGGTTTTGTCCGTTAAGGACAACGGTATCGGCATCGAAGCGCAGCATTTAGAGAGAATCTTCGCGATCTTTCAGAGACTGCATAAGAGAAGCGAATACCAGGGCACGGGGATGGGTCTCGCAATAGTCAAAAAAATCGTGGAACGCCACCGCGGACGGATTTGGGTGGAATCCCAACCGGGCGTGGGGACCTCTTTCTATTTCACAATACCTGAAAAGGGGCTTCAGATATGATGGTGATGGGGATGGAAATTGAACCGGTGGAGATCCTGTTGGTGGAAGACAACCCGGTCGATGTGATGTTGACCAGGAAAGCCTTTAGCGCCGGGAGGGTGTGCAATAATCTGCACGTCGTTGAAGATGGTGAAGAAGCAATGGATTTCCTGAACAAATCCGGCAAATATTCTTCTGCGCCGGCGCCGGAAATCATTCTGCTGGATTTGAATCTGCCCAGAAAAGATGGGCGAGAAGTCCTGGCCGAGATCAAAGCGGACCCGTCCCTGAAACACATTCCCGTAATCGTCCTCACTACTTCGGATTCTCACGAGGATATTTGGAAAAGTTATGAACTCCAGGCCAACTGTTATATTACCAAACCCGTCGATATGGAGCAATTTGCCAATGCGCTGGAATGCCTAGGAGAGTTCTGGTTCACTCTAGTAAAACTCCCAACTTCCGCAAAGGCGTAAGAACCTGGTGGCCACAGTATCTTAAATGTGGGGCAGGCTTTCCAGCCTGCCATGATCTGCATTTCAAGGCAGACAGGCTGGAAAGCCTGCCCCACAATAACCGCCCCTGCCCCCGACTCATGGGAAGCAGAAATAGTTGACAACCAAAGTTTTTTTGTGCAAAACTCCTTTTGATTCCGGGGAAGATAAATGGGTCGAAAATTCCTGATTATTTGGCTTTGCGTGGTAACGGTCAGCCTGCCGGTTCAATGCCTGGCCGGTTCCGCTGAGATCACTGACTCCTCATACTGGACCAAGCTTGTGCACGAAGAAAATTCTCTTGTGGCAAGCGTTCTCTATCTACCCTACATAGTTTTTTTCGTGCCATACAGGATCGTTGACGGAATCATTAGCCCCAAGCCCACCACCCAGGGCACAATACCTCCCGCAGCGCACAAAGTGGCCCACTGATACTACAATTTGTAAGATTTTGCTTATCCGTGAATGGATTGGTGCATTAGCAAGGTAGGATGTGGTGAGCGAAGCGAACCGCATCGGTCGGGAAAAGTCCGCGAGCGATGCGCTTCTCCCGCTCTCGCGGGGTCACCGCATCACGCGGGACTATTAGGACTCAAGGATTGAATCTTTTGCGATGACGCTCTTTCCGGCAATAAATTAGCCGGCTGCTTTCACTCGCCCATTCAGGGCGTTATCGGAGTTCAATGAACAATTATTCCGTGAAAATAGGGCCGGTGTCGGCGCCGACGGGCTGCCGGGGGGGAGCGTCAGCAGATCTTAGCTTTTCTTTTTCTCTGAAATAGTCGCGTATGCGCTCCAAGTCTTTCTTCCCTATTCCGGGGACCGCCAGGATTTCTTCGTCTGAAGCTGAGAGCAAGCGTTTCAGGCTTCCAAATGTAGTCAAGAGAGCATGACGCTTCTTGCCGCCGATTCCGACCACCTCATCAAGACCCGAACGTAGCACGGCTTTCCGCCGGCTCCTGGTGTGTTTCGAATGGGCAAACCTGTGCGCTTCATCGCGGACACTCATGAGCAGCATCAAGCCCGGATCACCTTTGGGGAACAGCACAGGGTTCTTTCTGTCAGGCAAATAAAAGCGTTCGTGGGCGCCTTCCTCGCGAGCTTTGGCAATGGCCGCGACTGCCGGCATGTTACCGCCAAGCGTGTCCTTGAGCGCGGCGCACGCTGCGTTGAGCTGAGACTTTCCTCCATCGATGAGAAAAAGGTCGGGGAGTGGTTCCTCGTCCCTGTGGCCGACTCGGCGGGCGATGGTCTGGTAGATCATTCCCGGATCGTCTTGGTTTGGAAATCCCCTGATCTTATATTGGCGGTAAGCCGACTTGTCTGATTGACCGCCTTTAAAGGATATTTTGACGCCCACCGGCTCCGATCCTGAAATATTGGAGATATCGTATCCCTCGATAACAACAGGCGCCTCGGACAAATGGAATTTGCCCGCAATTCGCGCCAAAGCGGTTTCCATTGAATCTCTATGCTTTTCTTTGGTCAATTCATTCTCGGCGTTTTTCAACGCAAGCTCGACCAGACGCGCCCCATGACCTCTCACTGGAGCGCGGAGGGTCACCTTGGCGCCGCGCAGCTCCGAAAGCCATGCTTGAATAAGTTCAGGCTGATCGACGGGCCTTGAGATCAGCACCTCTTTGGGAACGAAAGCCCCCGCGACATAATATTGCTTGATGGTGGATGTCAAAACCTCCTCTTCCTCCAGCGCGGGGTTTCGAATTACGAAGGAATCAGTGGCAAGCAGGTTTCCTTGCCGAAAAGAGAGCACAGCGACAACGAAAAGATTCGTGTTTCCCGAGACAATGCCTATAACGTCCAGGTCCTTAAAATGGAAAAACGACACATTCTGCGCTTCCAATGTTCTGCGGACCGCGGACAACCGATCGCGAACGCGAGCCGCTTCCTCAAAGCGCAGCTCTCTGGCCGCGGTCTCCATCTCATGTTCGAGATTCTTTCTCAGCTCCTCGCTTCGACCCTGCAAGAGCAAGATGACACCTTCGACCATACGAGCGTATTCTGCGGGATCCACTTTCCCTGAGCATGGACAGAGGCATCGCTTCATTTGGCAATTCAGACAAGGCCGCTTACACGTGGCCATATGTCGGTCGGTGCACTGGCGCAGTGGAAAGAGCTTCTGTATGAACTTCAGAGTGATACGCGCGTCTCGCGCTGAAGAATAGGGGCCGAAATAGCGCGCTCCGTCAGGTTTTATTTTTTGCGTTCTGACCAAACTCAGTTTCGGGAATAGATGGGGGACATTCAGCCGTAACGAGAAAAAGGATTTATCATCTCTCAGATTGACATTATATTTGGGCCTGTGTTGTTTGATCAGATTATTTTCGAGAATCAAAGCCTCTTTTTCGGTTTCCGTGAGTATCGTCCGGACATTATCGACCTTGTCCATCAGATACCTGATTTTCAGCCTTTCATCACCGCCTTTGACAAAATAGCTTCGGACGCGATTCTTGAGATTTCCAGCCTTGCCGACATAAAGCACTTTTCCTTTACGGTCTGTCATAAGATAAACGCCGGGACTGGTGGGCAAGCTCTTCAGGAGTTGTTCGTCAACAGGCATCTCACACTATTCCGTATTACAAACCTTATCGGGCGCATCGGACGAGACCAATGCGCGTTGAGAAAGGCGGCGCCAGCCGAGCGGGCGGCACGCCTCCGGAGCGAAGTCAGCCAGGCTGCCAAAATGGCGTTCCGTGCGTATGACTGTGATGAATTCGCGCTGCCAGAGGCTCTATTGGGACAGCATTTGTCTTTTGAATTCCCGGACGACAAATTGCAGGTGCTCTCTCATGGCGACTTTGGCGGCCTTGGGGTCCCGGTCTTGGATAGCCCTGAAGACTCTGAGGTGATGGTTGAATATCGTCTCCTGAGCCTCTGGGGCAATGAAGAGCTGTTCCCTGTGAACCCTGAGTGAATAGCTGATCAGTTGGTGGATGTTTTGGATGATATGAAGAAAGATAGTGTTGTGAGCGGCAGCGGCAATTTCAATGTGAAACTGGAAGTCGACTTCGGGCCGGATGCGTCCTTTCTCCAAGTCTCGCTCCATCTCCTCTAAATACTCCCGTATTGACTCCAGCTCCTCCTCCGTCCGATTAGTGGCTGCTTGCTCGGCAGCCCAGGCTTCCATGAACGTCCTGACTTCAGTTACCTCCAGAACGAGCTGTCTGTCCTCCCTCAGCACAACCTCCATTGGCTTGCTGATTTCCTGTTCAGTCAAATTCTTGACAACAGACCCGCCCCCGTGAACCGTTTCAAGAATGCCAAGCAATTCGAGCTGCTGAAGCGCCTCTCGGATCGAAGGCCGGCTCACTCCCATTTGTTCCGCGAGCTCCCTTTCCGAGGGAAGGCGCTCCCCGACCCTAAAGACTCCACCAATGATGGCTTTCTTCAGTTGGCTGGCCACCTTTTCGGCGACGCGTTCCAGCCGGATGGGTTGGAAGACGCCCTGAGATGCGGTATCACGTTTGCCGTTCATAATTTGATTTTTAGCAATAGTCACAGGCATGTCAAGTTTTTTACCGGACATCGTACAAATAACTTGACAACACATCTGATGAGTGTATGGTAAGACCACTTGTTCACTTACAGGACCGACCAATCGGCTCGGCCTGTTTTTCCCAAAGCTGAAATATGTCCACTTGGTGAAGTTTAGATGCGCTCTTCCGAGACAGATCTTAACTGCCGCCCGCACGACCTCAGTCCACTCCTCCTGTACAGACTGGACGCTGTCGTCCCTATAATCTCAATAGAAGATATTCCGGGTAGTTCTCCAATATGCAGCGTAAGAGGATATTCCGGCGCCTATTCGCGGGCGCTGTCCACGGTTAAGTCGGGGATCGGTTCAGATGAAGCGCGCAAGGTCTCTGGTCGTCGCAGCGATGGCCCGTGGGCGGTAATTTCACGGATCAGTCTGAGCCTGCGGTAGAGTACGATGTTGGACAGGGGGTATATGTTTCGCAGCCCCAACCAACATTGCCTCGAAAACCAAATCGATTGCGCGTTATTTTAATAAACGCGTCAGACAGGTTGCCGGTTCCCGGCACAACAGGAGGTCATCTCGTCGGATTTTTTTGGCCGCATGAGGTGACCAAAATACTCAAAGGAACCCACGGGAGGGAGACAGTATGAAGAGACTTGGACTGTTATTGGTTGCAGTAGTAACCGCCTTTGTTTTTAGCGCCGTGGCGGCTTCGACCTCTTTTGCCCAGCAAAAGGCCCCGGCAAAGAAGATCGAGAAATTCGGCGAAGACCAGAGGGTAAAAGAGTGGAAGGGCAAGAAGTGGACCACATCGGACAAGAAATTTACCTGGCGCGCAAGCGACCCGTGGGGGGGGCTGCTCTTCCATGATTTTCTGGTTCATTTCGCGGACAGCGTGAGAGCTGCCAGTGGTGGACGGCTGGATATCAAGGTGTTCCAGACCGGAGCGATTGTCCCCGCCATGGAAACCTTCGATGCAGTGTCCAAAGGCACCCTTGATATGGGGCATGCCTGGTCGGGCTACTGGAAGGGCAAGAACGAAGCTTTTGTTGCTTTTGGTTCAGTGCCTTTCGGCCTTGACGTAGAAGGCTACAACATTTGGTACTACGAGCGCGGTGGCAAAAAGATGTTGGACGATCTTTACGCTCCCTACAACATGGTCTCCTTCTTCTGTGGCAATTCCGGTCAGGAACTCGGCATTCATTCCAATAAAAAAGCCACCAAGATGGAGGACTTCAAGGGGATGAAACTCAGGACAGTCGGGTGGTACCAGGACATCCTCAACCTGCTGGGCGCCAACGTGACTCCGCTTCCCGGGCCGGAGATCTACTTGGCCCTGGAGAGAGGCGTTATCGACGGATGCGAATTCAGTAGCCCCGCAATCAATCTCCCGCAAG